>JYMV01016395.1_pt1 | contig 11073 bp, 10 predicted proteins | sample 338911 | NCBI WGS metagenome assembly JYMV01 (sample SAMN03354496, study PRJNA234377) | hydrothermal vent metagenome | biome: Deep sea; feature: Hydrothermal plumes at the Eastern Lau Spreading Center, Western Pacific Ocean; material: Seawater | place: Tonga | collected 2009 | depth 2000 m m
CAAGTTGGGGTGGAAGATCGGGGAGAGCCAAAGGATGTGCGGCGGTTTTTCCGGGAAATCTTTGGGAAGAGTTAACATCGCCCGGTGGCTGCCTTTGACGACCAATTTGCTTCCGCCCGAAGAGTCAATTCGAACTATACCCGGGTACCAGAGGTTCAACGCGATCGTCGACGATCCTGGTTCATGGAAGTAGTCGACGGCCGATGCTTCCTGCACGCGGAGCGCATCAAGTTGACCCAAAGCATCGCTGACATATCTCGTCCGAACTGCGAGGATCCGATTTGCGACCGTTCCCGCCGAGACCTCGGGGTCAATCAACTTGCCGGACGATTCGTCGACGAGATCGATGGGCCCGTGTTGACTCAATGGGTACTCATCCAGCAGTGACTCCAAGAGCTTGGCAATAGGCGTCTCGGCCGTGGGTGACGCCCATGAGTGGAATTGTTTGCCATCTGAAGTTCGCACGAAAATCTGTGGAGCCTCTCCCAACGATCACCCTCCTTGGTCGAATCGATGAGTCATGCTCGCCTCATTCAGGACGTGCGTCCATAAGTTGTCTCACCAAGTCCTCGGGTTGTTTGTGCTCGTAGATGAAGCAACCGGAGGGCGTTTTTAGGACGCCGTCGTCCCAGCACGTGAAGCCAATCTGGTCCGAGTGAGGATCGTATATTAGGCTGATGTGATGGGGTTTGGAGAATGCGTTGAGTATAGTCGTACGGTCGGTTCCCGAGGGGTGTATGCCGTAGCCTGGATGGGAGTGGTACGGGCCGATTCGCAATAGACCGGGGAACTCGGACGTGTGAACCTCTTCCACTCGCTGCCAGAATTCAGGAGGAAATTGGATACTGACCGGCGTGGCTGACCCCAGATCGCACGCCACAGCCGTCGGAACGATCAAGAATCTGGTGTCGTTGTCGATACAGTACTGTCCCAAAAGCACACCGCCGATCTCTTGAGGGGAGTATTCGCGAGACTGGTTGCGAATGAAATCGTAGACGTCATGCGAGAGGAAGACCAAAAGCTGTTTCGTAGCGATCGACCCGTCAGTGACGATATGCTTGAAGCCATCGCTGTCGATCGGGAGGTGGTATGGGATTGGATGACGGGAAACGCTTAATTCCATGTGAAGCCTTTTGCCTCCGGATTGCTTCGGTTCTAGATCACGGCTCTGGACGGGTGCGCGAGATACGAATCGGACCAGACGGCAGTTGTCTTCGCCCTTGAGTGGTCGCATCTATATCTGGGTTGGAGGACGGGCGATTCGCTCCGATTTTAATCGAGCGTCTTACAGGCGGGGTCTGAGTCCGTCTCGGTCTGTCGGTTGGCTGGGCTTGGGCCTTGTCGACCAGCGGAATATCAGGCTTATCCCCAACAACGAATGGCTCGGTGTCGGCAGGAAGTGAGAACTTGCTCACCCATTCCTTCCAGAAATTCTGAGTCCTATTGGCTGGGGGGTCAAGATTCACCCAATCTGGGTCGAACCTGATCAGACGGCTGACGTGCAATATCAGGCTTTCCAGCGAAATGCCTGACCGCCACTTTCGTTCGCCTTCGAACCCCAGGCAGAATACGCCGTGGGGATATATATTGGGATGGAACAGTGGCGACACGCGCTTGAACGTGGGCGGCGCCTCTAAGGGGTAGGCCCTTGGGAATTCCAAGAATAGCTGGTGGCGTTGTCGCAACGTACCCAACTCGTCAACGTATGCCGCACAGTGAAATTCGAGATTGTAAGCCTGGTACGGTCTGCTACCGGTCGGCGTGACGTTAAGTTTCGGCCGTCCGTTCTGGTTGAGCTGTCGCGCAAGCGACAGCAACTCTTCATGATCGTTGCCAAGGCGTTGATCTCTTATTGATCGCATATCTTCCTACGTTACCAAGGACGGTTATTTACGAAGCAGAGGCCGTTTCAAAGGCGGTCATGCAACTGACAAAAGTCCACAAGAAACTCTTGCCGTGAGGCGCCACGCAACGCGCGCCTCCAAAAAACCGGTCGATCCTAGCCAAATACCGTGCTGTAGTATAGCGCCAGCGTATCACCGGTCTCTGTACCGACATCCGATAGGGTCTGGTTTGAACTTAACTCGGCTCTTCTGGACTTGTTCACGATCTTGGTCGCTTTCGGGTCAACCAAGTGGCCTTCTGGGAGTTGTCCTACAAAGTTCAGTATCTGCTGGACCAACTCAGTGGCCACTATGGCGTCATCCAGCTCGGCAGGCTGGTCTGGGGTGGTTAAGGACTCTCCGTTCACCATATCGACTAGTTGGACTTTGACCATGCCCATGGCTTGAGCCTTCCTTTTTTATCTGGTTTGTCTAGAAATATATAAACCGCAGACCGACGAATTAATTCACGCCGCTCGCACAGAGTATATCTTCGCCATGCGTGATCCGCAACGTTATTGAGTGCCGACGTTCCCACAGTAAGCAGGCAGGATATCCAGTCGCGTCCTTAGAATAATGAATATCTTGATAGTTCTCCCCGATCGTAAACCCACAATGAATCATCGAGTAATAAATACTGGTATTTTTCGTAATCTTGCTTACCCAATTCCACCAAACTCGGCACCCAGCCGTTGCTGGCAGTTTCACTGACATTCATTAACGAAGCGCCGCCGACTAGCGAGGCATCTCCAAGATGCCGTTTCAAAATACGTGGAGCATTGCGCCTAGGATGGGCCCGTGAAGGCGTATTGGCTGTAGGTAGGTTTTTTATCTACGAGAACCCGTTTAGAAGCTTTCCTTAAATTGTTTATCACGCGCGACAGAATAGCATACAAAGCTTTTTGCGGAACCCAATCCGTCAGAAGTGTCTATAAAACACCTTGCCAGGGGTATAAGCCCTACCCTCTATGCCGATGACGCCTCGGCGTGAGGATGCTATTAAGGCTTATAAGGCTGTTGTGAGGTAGGTGTGGGATACGTCTCTATGCCCCCATTGCGCTTTCCCCATTATGGCCTCTTCAAGCCAGTGGCCCAACCTCTGTTCTGGCGCCTCATTCACCCTTCAGCCCCCAGAAGGGCAAATGCCATGTACATGAGTAGCACGTAGGGGATGAAACCTAACACGACTACGCCAATCGCCCGCCACGTTGATGTGTAGTCCAGTGCCTGACGCACGGCTACGACCATTGCAACGAGCATCCAGATAGATACGACCAAGAAGATAATGAGACCTACGACGGGTACGGCCCCCAACACTCTGAATATCCCTGGGGATTGAGCGAAGCCCAAAGTACGTGCTAACTGTCCCCAATCTGCGTGAGTCGCATGTGATGGAATTATCTTCGTGCCTATGAGATACACTATCCAAGCCCAAATCGCCCACCCAGCGATAGAGACTACAACCCCTACGAATAGTCCACTGAGTCCAGTGGTACCCAGGGATGCCATTCCAGTCGCCAAGGCGACAAGGACAACCACCGAAAGGGCCTGCCTTGTCGCCGATGTGTCGGCCTCCACCTCTTCGAATATATGTACGTCAAGACGAGAGGCTCTTATCATCCGGTCAACCATGCTATGAGTACCTTCAGAAGCCATGTTTCAAACCTCCCTTAATAAAGACCTGATGTTGTAGCTAAATATATGGTATCGCTGAGGGGACTCTAACCCCTGGCCCCTGCTTGCAAAGCTCAGTTGCACCTAATCCCCATGGGGCTCCTAGCCGTTAGTGTCTAGCTAGCACCCCGTATGGGTGTGCCTCTGGGGGCAGTATAGTCTAGGAAGCAAGCGGGAGGAGTAGGGGATTCGGGGTCGGAATGACCCACAAATCTTGGTCACAAAATGGTCACGAACTATCAGGGGCTACCCGATATCTGAAGTGACGTACCGATATTAATAACCCCTAATATAGGTTCGGGTGGGCACTCTCAGAGAGCCTCTGGGACAGGCCAAAACTGGTAGTGTACAATTCCTAAACTGGGTGCCCCGGTTCGAGTCCGGGCAGGGGTGCCATTTTCTTCGTCTTCAACAATATTCTACTTCCCGCGACCATCTCAAAACATGCGACCAAACTGGAACCAAAAACATCCGCCTGCTTGCACTTGCGCTAACTGTATGTCCCGTCGACAGGGGCCGCTGGAGCGCAAGTTGAGCAACCGCATGAAGAAAAAGATGAAGAAAAAGAAGCCACAAGACACTAAAACCCACCGTCGCGATTGCCCGTGCGAGCAATGCTCGACGGTTCGTCGCCTCCTGGAAGGACTCTAGAAGTTTGCTCCAGACCCCAAACCGGGGAACGAATCAATTGACTCGTTCCCCGGGTTTCATTTTTCGATCGTATGTAGGGGCTAGCTTCGCGCCTGTGCCGACTCGGGTTCCCCGGACATGGATTGCACAACCTGATCTACCAGGTGCTGGGGAACGTCCTCATAGTGGTCGAACTCCAGCGTGAACGATCCCTGACCCTGAGTCTGAGATCGAAGATCAGTTGCGTATGTGAGCATTTCGGCTCTGGGCGCTTCGCAGTTGATTGTCGTGGTGCCATCGCCGTTGGGAACCATGCCCTGGATGCGGCCTCGCCGTCCGTTCAGGTCCCCGATGATGTCGCCAGTAAACTCGTCAGGAACGGTGATATCGACCTTCATGATCGGCTCCAACAGCACCGGACCGGCCTGTGCCATGCCTTTTGTGGCGGCGTGGCCCCCAGCAATCTCGAATGACACACCAGATGAGTCCACTGTGTGGAAGCTGCCGTCCACCAATGTCGCCTTGAAATCGATCACCGGGAAACCGGCAACGACCCCACCGTCTAGAGCGCTGCGGACTCCCTTTTCCACTGCCGGGATGTACTCGCGAGGCACAACTCCTCCGACGATTGATTGGGCAAATTCAAATCCTGAGCCTCTTGGCAACGGCTCAACCTCTAGCCACACGTGTCCAAACTGACCATGACCGCCGCTCTGCTTTTTGTGGCGGTACTCGACCCGCGCTCGTCGGCTGATCGTCTCCATATACGGCACCCGGGGTATCGACATCTCCAATTCGACGCCAAATTTGCGCTTCATCTTCTCGATGGCGACATCAAGGTGCGTGTCGCCCAGCCCTTGCATGATGACCTCAAGGGTTTGTTCATCTCTAGAAACGATCAGGGAAGGGTCTTCTTCCACAATTCGCGACAGGGAACTGGTCATCTTGTCAACATCAGCTTTGGTCTTGGGAGAAACGGCCATGTGATGCACGGGAATCGGGAAATTCAGGCCCTCGATGACTATCGGGTTTTCGCGGGAGCTTATAGTGTCCCCAGTTACGACCGAGTTCAATCTGGATAACGCGCCGATGTCTCCGGCGGCTAGAGAGTCCAGCGAGTCCTGGCTCTTGCCGTTCACGACAAACACTTGGCCCACGCGTTCTGCCTCTGATTTGTTGGCGTTCCAGCATTGACTGTCTGAACCAAGCGTGCCGCTGTACACACGGAAGTATGAAAGCCTGCCAACGAACGGGTCCGCCGCTGTCTTGAAGACCAATGCAGCCAGGGGACCATCAGAATCACATGCCAACTCGGATTCACCATCGGTTCCAACTGTCGTGACTGACACGTTGCCAACATCGGCGGGCGAGGGCATATAGTCTGCGATCACGTCTAATAGTTCAGTGACTCCGATGGAGTTGGGAGGCGACCCCGCAAGCACAGGGACCAGCGTCGCTTCGCGAATGCCTTTGATGAGACCGGCTCTAATTTCGACTTCTGTTATTTCTTCGCCTTCAAGGTACTTATCCGCTAGTTCGTCGTCGATCTCTGCGACGGCTTCTGTCAGGCGCTCCATCGCGTCGTCCACTTCGGATTGCAATTCTTCAGGGACGTCTGCGTCTTTAGCCAACACATTAATGACACCGCTGAACGAAGCCTCGGACCCGACGGGGACCTGGAGGGGGACTAGGTGCCGCCCAAATCGTTCGGTGAGCGAATCCAACGCACGTCCAAAATCGGCGTTCTCACGATCCATCTTGCTGATATAGACGATCCGTGGAAGGCTAAGGTCGTCGGCCATCTTCCACATCTGTGACGTGCCTACTTCAAGCCCAGATGGCGCGGACACGACGATCACAGCGCAGTCTGCAACTCTGATGCCCGACACGACCTCGCCACGATAGTCTGCGTAGCCTGGCGTGTCCAGAATATTGATCTTGTGGTTTCGCCAAGGAGCATGCATGATCGAGGTCTGCACGCTGTTTCCACGCTTAGACTCTTCGGCTTCAAAGTCTGAGACCGTGGTTCCGTCCTCTACTGTGCCAATGCGATTGGTGACGCCAGTCTGATTCAATAGTGATTCAGAGAGAATTGTCTTACCAGCCCCACTATGCGAAAGCAGAACTACGTTCCTGATCAGCTCAGTGGTTACATCGGCCATTTATTCTCTCCTTGTCGTTTGAGTTCGTTCGCTCCATTTTATTCAAAGCTGACTGTGAGCGCAACGGGGCGCGCCAAATCCGGTTGGCGAACCAGTAATCAAAACTCAGGTGTGGACCGCCCCATTTCAACGCCTCATGAATCATGCAACTCGGCTAGGAAATACGCGTGAACTGCTGTTAGTGTAACCTCGTATTTGGATGTATCGGAGAAATCGCCAATTTGGGGAGATAAATTCGCAATGATCGGATTCGTTGGCGGAACTGGACCAGAAGGCCGAGGGCTGGCGCTCAGATTCGCGTTAGCAGGCGAAACGGTGATGATAGGGTCCCGTGACCTGGGAAGAGCGGAAGAGGCGGTGAATAGCGTCAGCGAGTCGGCGCCTCCAGGATCAATCCGGGGCGGGCTGAATGATCAGATCGCAGCTAACTCGGATATCGTCTTCGTCGCGGTGCCTTTCGCGGGACATCAGCCGACCCTGGAAGGACTGCGCGACCAACTTGACGGCAAAATCGTCGTGGATGTCGTCGCGCCGCTGACGTTTAGCCGAGGCCAAGTTTCGGCCATAGTTGTGGATGAAGGGTCCGCGGCCCAGCAGGCTCAGGCCATTCTACCTAACTCACGGGTCGTTGCGGCGTTTCAGAACATAAGCGCAGAAGATCTTCTGATACCCGATCGCGCTATAGACTCGGACGTGATCGTATGTTCGGACGATTCGGAGGCGAAAGCGCAGGTTATTGCGTTAGCAAATATAATAAATGGAGCTCGGGGCGTCGACGGCGGCAAACTGGAAAACGCGCGATATGTCGAAAACTTCACCGCATTACTGTTGAACATAAACCGAATCTACAAAGCCCATTCCACCATCAAAATCGTAGGGATATAATATAAGCAGAACGTTCATGTAAGAGCAACGAGGGAACGCATTGTTATACGGATTGGTCGCCCTGGCTATGGGAGCGATGGTGGGAATAGGAGGCGGCAACGCGGTTCCAGATGCAGGTCTGCCCGCTTCGGGGGTGGTTGTGTCGGCAGAACACCGAATCGAGTTCCCAAACCGTATTGTGCTGCAACTCGAAGCCGAATTCGTAGAGAGTGTGGTCGACGTCCAGTTGTTTTATCGGATCGGACGTCAAGACACGGTCATTTACGGATATCCGACGATTCTTCGGACCTCCGATGGTGTGTCGGCTGAATTTGTAATACAAACTTCTGCGGCGGGATTTATTCCGTCGGGCGTTGATATCGAATACTATTACGCCTTTGTCGATACTGACGGACGAACTGTGGAGACTGACCGATTTAACATCGAGTACCTCGACCCTCGTTATGATTGGGAAAGGTACGATGCAGGGTCATTTGAACTATTGTGGCACGACCGGCCACGCGCGCTGGTCGAAAGCGTCGCGGACGAAGTCAACCAACGGGTGTTGCCGGTTCTCTCGATGTTTGGGGTTGAAAATATCGACAAAATGAAAGCGGTTCTCACAAATGGGAGTCGCGAATCGAGCAGAACATTCCCTCGCGTAAGCCAGACAGCCTCAGATAGTCAACTTTATAGCGGATTCGCGTTTGGAGAATACGATGTGTTTCTTCTGGCGGGACTGGGTGTAGATGGCATGATCCATGAGATGACTCATCTGCTCTTCGATGAGGCAGTCAATTCTCCCAGAGCCAAAGTTCCAGCATGGGTCAATGAGGGACTCGCCATGTATTTCGAGCGCGGAACGAGCAGCAGAGCGTCGATCGTTTCCAGCGCAGCCCGGTCAGGATCGCTATTCCGGCTAGAAAACATGGGATCGGTGCCGGGAAAACCGTCGGACGTTCGCGTGTATTACGCTCAATCCTGGAGTCTCGTGAATTTCATGGTGAGCGCCTTTGGCGTCGAACGCATGTCAACCATGCTGAACGCTCTCAACAACGGTCAACCGATCGATCAGGCGATCCAGACCGCGTACGGCTTGACCAGCCTACAATTGGAGTCGGGCTGGAGAACCCAATTGCGCGCTGCTCCATCGTTTTCACAGACAATTGATCCGGGAAGTTTCGGAACTTCGATAATTATCACGTGCGCCATGTTGGTGACTGCCACAGTCGTGACTGTCAGATGGCTGAGACGCGACCGCGAACCTGCTATCTATGACGAATGACCCGTATGCTACAATATTCCGAGTTTCAAATCAGCGCATGAAATTATTGAGAATTGTGATCCGCGCTGATTGTGAGTTCATGGCCCTTTGACGCCAGCCATGAGCACGCCGAAATCATTGCAACGGAGTGCGGTGTATGGAGCTTCGGATATTAGGCTCCCACAACATGGAGAGCCGCGACACTCGGTTTGAAACGCACCTGATTGACGGGATTCTCGCGCTGGATGCAGGCGGCCTGACGCGCTCTCTGACCTTTGAAGAGCAGGAAAATATTCAGGCAATAATCCTAACGCATCCACACTTCGACCACATCAGAGACCTTTTGCCTTTCGGTCTTACCATGCGTGATTCCGGGGTAACAGTCGATGTGTATGGAATCAAGGACACGCTGGATTTTGTGGCCGAAAAGCTGATGGAAGGAAGTCTGTATCCGCCGTTCCTGGAGTTTCTGAGTCCGGAGACGCCGATATATTCAATGCAAGAGATTGAACCGCTCAAAGATTTTCAAGTTTTGGACTACACCGTCAAGGCGGTTCCGGTGCCCCATGCTATGCCTGCAGTGGGGTTCATGATTTCGAGCGATGACGTTTCCGTGTTTTACACTGGAGACGCCGGTAGGGGAGCCTCAGATGCCTGGCAGCATGCAACCCTCGATGTTTTGCTGACAGAAGTCACATTCAGGAATAGGGGATAACAGACTGCAATTGATTCTGTCCATATGACGCCAGCATACCTCGAAAGGACGTTGTCAGAATTCAAACGGCAAAAAGGGTATCTGCCCAAAATGATTGCAGGACACATAAACCCTCCCTAGAAGGAAGAAATAAGGGTCGAGGTCAAGCATTTGGCTGAAGCAGACATGATGATGTCTTTGCCCTGACCGCCGAAAGTCTACACGCTCTCCTGACCCGGCTAAAGCAGTCATTGCTTCCGATCCCCGCGTTGTTGGATTATGGCTCTCTGAATCGCTGCACAACCGCGTCATGATTCATTTCCAGGTAGCACAAACTGATGATGGACGTGTCGCTCGAAACTGAAAGCGGTCTGTCCCCTTGCACTCGACAGGAGGAACGCATATGGCGCGCAGAACAGCATTTTTGTACGACGATCGGATGTCACATCATGTGTTGAGCGACTCCCATCCCATGCGCCCAATCCGTTTGAAATACACCTACGACTTATTGCAAGGATACGGCGCGTTCGACGCAGGAAATTCGCGACTGGTCTCGCCCAGATTCGCGACTGAGAACGAGGCTATGTCGTACCATACTCCGGAGTATATCGAGGCGGTACGGGCGCTTGGCTCCGGTGATTCATCTATGAATCCTGCGGCTCACAATTTCGGTCCGGGCGACAACCCACCTTACGAAGGTATGTATGACGCGGCGATGCTCTCAACGGGCAGCGCTGTTCAGGCAGCGGAAATGTTGATTTCTGACGAAGTGGACGCAGCGTTCAGCATATCCGGTGGCCTGCACCATGCTATGCCTAATTACGCCTACGGCTTTTGTGTGTTCAACGATCCCGTGATCGCGATCAAAAGGTTTCTCGCCGAGGGCATGAGGGTGGCGTATGTGGACATAGACTGTCACCACGGGGACGGTGTTCAGCACGCTTTTTACGACACGGGAGCCGTTCTTACCATCTCTTTGCACGAATCTGGCGCATATCTGTTTCCAGGCACCGGATTTCCACAGGAGACTGGGGCAGGACTCGGGCGCGGGTATTCGGTGAATGTCCCCCTGTATCCATACACGACCGATGAAGTTTACCTGCATGCCTTCAGGGAGGTCGTCCCAAGACTATTGGAGGCATTCCAGCCTGACGCGTTAGTGACTCAGCTGGGCATAGATTCTCATTATCTGGACCCTATAACGCATATGGCTCTGACGGTTCAGGGGTTCGCTGAGGCTGTTGCCGAATTCGCCAAACTGTCGCCGGCGAAGTGGCTGGCTCTGGGCGGCGGAGGTTACGACCTGCATGCTGTGGCGCGAGCGTGGACTCTCGCTTACGGTGTGATGTCAGAGCAAGAGTTCGGGTCGGAGATTCCGGAATCTTACTCGACAGCATACGACGTCGCCTCGCTTTTTGACCCTGCAGAGGTGAATGTGCAGGATCAGGTTCGCAAAGACGCTCTGGCCTTCGCGGATGCCAGCGTTCAAGCCATACATCGGATCATCTACCCCGCCCACGGATTGCAGGGCATCTAGGGACGAGTATCAATAGTCGTTCAACGCCCAGGCAAGCGCGGTCGCCAAGTCCGCATGATCGAACACGAATCCCGATTCTGTCAGGACTGATGGCTGCATTCGCACTGACGCAAGCACCACATCTGTGACTTCGCCCTGCGTGATTTTCAGCGCAAGCTTTGGAACTCGAAAAAAAGCGGGTCTTCTGACGGCTTTGCCGAGGGTTGATGTAAACTCCGTATTGGTCACGGGGTTGGGCGATGAAACGATCACTGGTCCTGACATCGAATCGTTCGTCAGAATGTGCTCGATTGCCCGGACAGTGTCTCGACGGGAAATCCAACTGACATATTGTCGACCTGAAGCCAGGCGGCCTCCGAAACCTA
>JYMV01031219.1_pt1 | contig 11072 bp, 9 predicted proteins | sample 338911 | NCBI WGS metagenome assembly JYMV01 (sample SAMN03354496, study PRJNA234377) | hydrothermal vent metagenome | biome: Deep sea; feature: Hydrothermal plumes at the Eastern Lau Spreading Center, Western Pacific Ocean; material: Seawater | place: Tonga | collected 2009 | depth 2000 m m
GCCAGTTTTACATGTATCTCGTATCGGAGAGATTGAGTCCTGGATCGACAAGGCCGACGGTGAACTTCCTGGACTGAATGCATTCGTGCTTCCAGGTGGCTTGAAAGGAGCGGCGGCCCTACACATGGCGCGCACCGTCTGTCGGCGCGCAGAGCGAGCGGTGGTTCGCTTGGGGACTCGAGAGGATGTGAGTGACAGGGTCATACCCTATCTGAACCGGCTTTCAGACTTGCTCTTTACTCTCGCTAGACTGGAGAACTATAGAGTGGGTGTTAGGGACCGGGAATGGAGTAGTCCAGAGGAGTAACAATAGGTTGCTTGTGGCCCTAACTTCCATTAGAACTTTGCCGTTTTCCTATAAAGAAATAGGACACGGCAAACGTGTGAAGCTATGACATACATTATTGCTGAACCCTGTATCGGCACGAACGATGCGAGTTGCATAGAGGTCTGCCCGGTCGATTGCATATATGAAGGCAAGGACCAGTTCTACATTCATCCCGACGAGTGTATCGACTGCGGGGCGTGCGAGCCGGAGTGTCCGGTTCAGGCGATTTTCCCTGATACAGACGTGCCTGTGGAATGGGAAAGCTACACCGAGAAGAACAAGGCCCACTTCGAATAAGACCCTAGGTTCAGTGGTGGCACGGAAGCCGAGTAGAGATCCCGGTCGCTCACGCGGTTCAAGGAAGTACCTTTAGCTGCGTATCCTGGTTCAGTCTCAAACACGACCTACCACCGATGTTTGCCCGCTTCTATTGGAATACCCAGAGGAAGCATCAGGATTGGGGCAGCGCCGGGCAGACCTCTAGAATGCCTTGAATCCAGAGACACTGGAACTAGCAAGACACGGAGATCCGCTTGCTCTGACTCGTTCATTAGTCTCGATTCCTTCTGTGAACCCGCAGCTCGAAGAGGGTGGTAGTGGGGAACAAGAGGTCGCAATCCTTGTCGCCGAATGGCTCGATTGCTGGGGGTTAAACACCCGAATCATTGAGATCAGCCCCAACCGTTTCAATGTGATCGGAATGCTGGACGGGGAGGGTCCAACACTTCTGTTGAACGGACACCTGGACACAGTGGGCGTAGGGGGTATGACAATCCCTCCCTTCGATGCCGCGATAGAAGGTGGGCGTATCTGGGGCAGGGGTTCTTGCGACATGAAAGCTGGGCTTGCCGCGATCCTTGCCACGACAAAACGCCTAGCCGAGGAAGGCCCGCGTCCGAACCTCATTGTCGCACTGACCGCAGATGAAGAACATGCGAGCCTAGGCATGTACGCTCTGGTGGATTCGTCTCCCCTGGCGGATTTGGCGGTTGTTACTGAGCCTACTCGTCTAGCAGTAATGCCAGCTCATAAGGGGTTCTTGTGGGTTCGTGCTGTTTTTGAGGGGCGTGCAGCACACGGCTCCCGCCCCGATCTCGGCATCGACGCAATTCGACACGCCGCTCTTTATGTGAGTGCACTTGATGAGTACGGGAATCGACTCATCTCTCGCCCCGCTCATCCGCTACTCAAGCATGGGTCGGTCCATGTCGGTACGATCCGGGGTGGATCAGCACCTTCCGTGTACCCTGACGGCTGCGAGCTCGTTCTTGAGCGTCGGACGATGCCAGGCGAGAGACCGGACGAAGTGCTTCACGAATTCGAGCGAATACTTGATGAACTGCGTGAGAGGGAGGGGGATGTAAGGGCTTCACTGGAGCAGATGCTTGAGAGGCCCGGTACGGAGGTTCCAGAAGAGTCCAGACTCGTGCAGGGACTGCTTAGGGCAGGTCGAAAGCACGGGATCTCACCAGTCGTAGAAGGTATGACGGCCTGGGTCGACGCGGCACTTCTGAACGAAGTCGGGATACCGGCGGTCTGCTATGGACCAGGGGACATTGCCCAGGCACATAGTGCGGACGAATGGGTTGAAGTAGAACAGATTGAGAAGTGTGCTGACGTGCTAGAGAGTTTTGCGCGGGATCTGGCTACTTAGGTCCCTTAGCGGGTTACGCTCGTTTGCTTGGTTTGGTGGGTCTGGAGGGGGATATGGCAGATCTCGTCATGATAGGTGGCGTGGCTTGGACAGCTATTGAGGGCTCCGCCCTAGCTGAGGCAGTAGCCGTGCGGGATGGGCGCATCATGGCCACTGGATCTAATCAAGACATCCAAGCGTTAGTCCGTCCCGGGACTCGGGTCATCGAGCTCAATGGTCGGACCGTAACCCCTGGCTTCATTGATGCTCACACCCACTTCATCTCGGGCGGCTTCCAGCTTTCGAACGTAGACCTTCGGGATGCAGCCACTCCCGAAGAATTTGTAATGAGAATCAGGAAGTTCACCGAATCAGTCCCTAGTGGAGCCTGGATCACCGGAGGCAATTGGGATCATGAGCTCTGGGGAGGACTACTCCCGCGGAGTGACTGGATCGATTCTGTTACGCAAGCACATCCGGTGCTGGTCCAGCGTTTGGACGGCCATATGGCTCTCGCGAACTCGCTTGCGCTTAAGGTGGGTGGTGTAACTAAAGAAACGGAGGACCCACCGGGTGGTTCCATCGTTCGTGACGAGGCCGGGGTGCCTTCGGGTGTACTTAAGGATCAAGCGATAGCTCTGGTCCGGAAGGCGATTCCACCCATGACTGAAGAGGAAGCTGAACAAGCGCTTGAATCCGCAGCTCAGCACGCACTTTCACTTGGGGTGACTCAAGTCCATGACATGGGAGGTTGGGCAAATCTAGACATGATGGGTTGGGCGAATCTGGAGAGATACCGGCGGGTCCACTCCGCTGGCCGCCTACCTCTTCGAGTCTATTCGGTGGTACCCATGAGTAGTTGGCGCCGAATGAGGGATTATGTCGCTACCCATGGTCGGGGGGATGATCGCCTGTGGTGGGGTGGGGTGAAGGCATTTGTCGACGGCTCTCTCGGATCAACCACTGCGTGGTTCCATGAGGCTTACGCGGACGACCCCGAGAACACGGGACTCACAACTACGGACACAACAGAATTACGAAATTGGATTGAGAGAGCGGATGAGGCTGGTCTCCAGGTCATTGTCCATGCGATTGGCGATAGGGCTAACGACTGGTTGCTGAAGACGTACGAGGATATAGTGGCGAATAACGGCGAGCGGGATCGGCGCTTTCGCATCGAGCACGCTCAGCATCTGAGTCAGTCAGCTATTGGACGGTTCTGTGAGCAGGGAGTGATCGCGTCGATGCAGCCGTATCACGCGGTGGATGATGGTAGATGGGCAGTAAGGCGGATTGGACCACAGCGCGTCAAGCGCGCGTACGCGTTCCGGTCCATACTCGACACCGGAGCGATCCTAGCGTTCGGTTCAGATTGGACCGTGGCACCACTGAATCCGATCCTCGGGATCGATGCAGCAGTTACTCGGCGAACGCTCGACGGGGCGAATCCGGATGGATGGATACCGGAGGAGCGGACCTCGCTGGAGGAGGCGCTGCTCGCCTACACAGCAGGAGCCGCGACCGCTGGGTTCAGTGACGACCGCTCAGGGTCTCTTGAGAACGGCAAGTTGGCTGACCTCGTCGTACTCTCTGAGGACATCTTTGATGTGCACACGCACGACGTTGGGGATGTCCAAGTTGATATGACAGTCGTAGAAGGTGAAGTAGCTTATGAGCGGTGCTTCTAGAGAACATTATTGAAGCCAGACCACAGAAGAATCCAGTCACGGGGCTACCAACACAGTGAGTAGGACAACCATATTTGCCTGCGAGATACTGTGTCGGATCGGCATTAGGTAGCGCGGACGTTGGAGGGTGAAGCATCTTGGCGGTCCAATTTTCATTACGGAGGTAACGTGCGTAACTGGAACCTCGCCTTGTTTGTCGCACTCCCGCTTCTGGCAGCGGTCTCCGCTTCAGCAACGGAGCCGGACAGGTATCCCCGCCGGATCGGAATAGATATCCAAAATTACAGATTTGAAATCACACTGAGTGATCAGACTGATGAGATTGTAGGTCGTGCGACGGTCTCGGTGAGTTTTACAAGTAACGGCGTCAGCGTTTTACCTCTCGACCTGACAAACTTGAACAATGAGGGTCAGGGGATGCGTGTGTCGGCTATTTACACACGTGCGGCTTCGCTCTCATTCACTCATCAGGACAATCTGCTCACGATTGATCTTCCTGAGACCGGGCAGGTTGGTTCAGGCGTAGAGATAACGATCGAGTACCGAGGTGTACCGGACGCAGGGCTAAGGATCGGTCCGAACAAATACGGAGATCGAACGTTTTTCAGCGACAACTGGCCGAACCGGGCGAGGAGCTGGCTCCCGACAATCGATCACGTTTACGAAAAAGCCACATGTGAATTCGTGGTCAGCGCTCCAAGTCATTACCAGGTCGTATCAAACGGGTTGTTACTGGAGGAAACCGATCACGATGACGGTACCCGTCTCACGTACTGGAAGCAGTCTGTTCCAATCTCCCCATGGCTTTATGTGTTGGGCGTGGCTCGGTTTGCAGTTCAACAGGTTGACGACTTCGAAGGTAGGCCGATTCAGACCTGGGTTTACCCACAAGACCGTGAGGCGGGTTTCTACGACTTCGCGGTGCCGACCAAGCAGGTCATGGAGTTCTATTCGGAATACGTTGGACCTTTCGCGTATGAGAAGCTTGCGAACGTGACTTCGCCAGCGACCGGGGGTGGAATGGAGGCAGCCACAGCGATCATGTACGGAGAGAACTCAGTCACCGGTGAACGGTCTATCCGGTGGCGCAATGTCGTCGTCCACGAGATTGCTCACCAATGGTTTGGTAACGCTGTAACTGAAGCTGACTGGGACGACGTGTGGCTCAGCGAGGGCTTTGCCACGTACTTCACACAGCTCTTCATCGAACATGCTTACGGACGAGATGAATTCGTGGCTGGAATGAAGAGCGCCGCGGAGCGAGTCTTTTCTCAGTATGAGGATGATCCCACGTATCGTATCGTGCATGACAACCTGGATGACATGCGGCGTGTCTCAAGTGGAGCTACGTACCAAAAGGGAGCGTGGGTACTGCACATGCTCAGGAAGCGCATGGGTGACGAGGCATTTTGGGCCGGCATCCGTGCGTACTACGCAACGCATTTCAACGCGACCGCCACCACGGATGACTTTATGAGGGCCATGGAAGTGGCTTCAGGGCTTGATATGGAGATGTTTGCGGAACAGTGGCTTTATGACGGTGGGAACCCTTACCTCTCCGGGTGGTGGGAATACGACCCAACGTCCCGCACTGTCAGCTTGGAGGTTAATCAGGTCCAGCAGGTTGGGGGCTTGTTCGATCTTCCACTGGAAGTCGGTATCTACTTTGAGGGTGAACGCCGGCCGCGCCTGATAGAGACAGTCTCCGTCACTGACCGCTTCCATCGTTTTGTAGTTCCGGTTGGCGAGGAACCTACGGAAGTGCGGTTGGATCCTGACACGTGGGCACTATTTCAGGCTGATTTCGGGCGACGGCAGGTAGGACCACAACTTCGGAATTGATCCAGAATGAGGATATGACAATGATTCGGAAAGGGTTAATTCTCGCATTCACGAGCCTCGGTCTGGCGGGTTGTGGCGTTGGGGGTACCCACTACGATTTGGTCATCGAGGGAGGCCGGGTGATCGACCCAGAGTCCGGTCTCGACGGGTTACGCACAATTGGAGTGCTTGCAGGTGAGATAGCTGCGATCACCGAGACATCTCTTGAGGGTGACCGTGTCATCAATGCCATGGGGCTTGTCGTAGTTCCCGGCTTTATCGACCTGCATGAGCACGGTCAAGAAGAGGAGTCTTACCGGATGATGGTGCGTGATGGTGTAACAACCGCGCTTGAGCTTGAGGTTGGCACAGCTGATGTCGAGGAATGGTATGCTGAGCGTGAAGGCGGCCAACTCGTGAACCACGGCGTGAGTATAGGCCACATTCCGGTACGAATGGATGTCTTGGATGATCCGGGAGATTTTCTTCCTGCGGGTAGCGGAGGAAGTGGAACAGCGACACCGGATCAACTCGACGAGATTGAACGGGGTATCCGTGAAGGAATCGTGCAGGGTGCGGTGGCGGTCGGTTTCGGGAGTGCTTATACGCCGGGTGCCACGATGGAGGAAATAGAGCGGATGTTTGGAGTCGCCGGTGAGAGGGCGATAAGCGCCCATATTCATATGCGCAACGGCTTGGCTGGGCTCGATTCGACGATCACCGCGGCGAGTAGAGCCGGAGTACCTCTCCACATCGTGCATGCCAATTCGAGTGCCGGTACGCAGATCGACCAGTTCCTCTCTATGATTGAGGCTGCACAAGCGTCCGAGCAGGACGTCACTACGGAAACATATCCCTACGGTGCCGGCATGACCCGGATCGAGTCAGCACTTTTTGATGACTGGGAGAATTGGGATGAGGAGCAGTTCGGTATACACCAACTGGTATCGACAGGGGAGCGCCTGACCAGGGAAACTTTCGCACAAGCAAGAGCCGAGGGTGGCACTGTCATCATTCACAGCCGAACGGACGAAATGACCCGCGCCGCAGTCAAGAGCCCGATCACCATGATTGCGAGCGATGGCTTTATTGAAAACGGACGTGGTCATCCTCGGACATCGGGTTCTTACTCCAAGGTTCTTGGGCAGTACACGCGTGAGGAAGGGTTGATGACCTTGTCCGAGGCGATTCACAAGATGACACTGATGCCGGCTCGGCGCCTTGAGGCTCGGGTTCCGGAGATGGCTGACAAAGGCCGAATCCGTATTGGCGCGGATGCGGACATCACGATCTTTAATGCGGAGACCGTTATTGACCGGGCGACATACATGGACGCCTCGATCCCACCGGAAGGAATTCCGTATGTGATCGTGGGAGGAGAACTAGTGGTGGACGGGGGGGAGATCACTACAGCACGACCCGGCCGGCCGGTAAGAGCACCAATTCGATAAGGTTAGGCCAGGTTCACCACAATGACGGTGATTCCCACGACGCTAAAGCTTCGTCACCTCGATATTCCGCCACCGCACCCTGATTCCACCTCCATCGTGGATTTGCAGGGCTATATGGCCCGTGGCCGCTCCGATCCTTTCATCCGTGAGGTTGATCATCTCTGTCCCGTTTATCCAGGTGGTGACGTGCGGGCCCACGACACGCACCCGCATAGTATTCCACTCACCCATGCGGAGTGCTGCGTCTTTTCCGGCATCAGGCTGGGTCAGCCACCCTCGACCGTATGACTCGTAGATACCACCGGAGAATAGGCCGGGCGGTGCAACCTCAGCTTGCCAACCACTGATAGTTGTACCTTCGATCGTAGAACGGAAAAAAACGCCACTGTTTCCGTCAGCTTCCTGCCTGAAGTCGAGGGTCAAGTCAAAGTCTGTATAAGTCTCGTTTGTTCGGAGGTAGCCGTACTGAGCGTCCGGCCCACTTTCACAGATGAGTTCTCCATCATCGACATACCAGAGTTCGGTCCCATGCACGGTCCAGCCCTCAAGGTCACGCCCGTTGAAGATGGAGGTTGACTCCTGAGCACCAAGTGGGGATGTGATCAAGAGAACCGCGATCTTGAAGACGACACCCCTTAGGTTTCCGCCCAACCCCGGGGAGAGGGTTCGCTCAACCCGCATCAGATATGCGGCCTGATCTTAATGTTGCGATAGCGCACATCGTGCCCGTGGTCCTGAAGGCCTATTGAGCCAGAGGGAGACCGGGCATAGAGGGCCGGGTCGAACTTGCTTACTCTGACCAAGTCCTTCCATTCGTCGGTGTAGTAATCGTACTGGACAGTCAGCTGACCGTTGAGCCAATGCTCGACGTGGTTTCCTAAGACGACTATCCGGCCGGTATTCCACTCACCTACCGGGCTAGTCGCAGTGACCATGGACGAATGGAGGTCGTAGTTGTCCCCCGTCAGGTGCTTGTTCATGTCCATGGTGCCCATATCGATATAAGCAGTATCGTCGAGCACTTGAAATTCTGGAGCCACCTCCCACATCGTCGTGCCATCAACCTCCTTCACTCGGTAGAACACTCCGCTATTGCCTACGGGTGAAAGTTTGAAGTCGAAGACGAGTTCGAAGTCAGAGAACTGCTGCTCGGTAACGATATCGCCACCAAGCCCACCTTCACTTCCGTCCGAAGCAAACACGACCAGGTTGCCGTCGGCTATGGCCCATCCTTCCTGAGGAAACGATGTGTTTAAGTACCCACGCCACCCGTTTGTTGAAACACCATCAAACAAAAGGATCCAGCCTGCGGCCACTTCTTCCGACGTGAGCATGTTGTGTTCTGCCTCATGGCTGATTCCTGCTTCGGCACGCACCTCATCCCTTGCTTGCTCAGCCTGAGAACAGACGGTAAGAACTGACACTAAGCCCAGTACGCTGAAGCACACCCCAGCCCTCCGCATGACACGCACCCTCACATAACCTCCATCTTTACAGGGTCCCAGCTCACAACCTGCTCACCGAAGTAGCTGTCGTTGCAGGCTAGGGCTGGCGCTGCAGCGCGTAGCCCAAACTCTGCGTCTTCATTTACCGAGCTACCGTCACGAACACCGCGAAAGAAATTCATGAAGTGATCAAAGTGCGCTCCCATGTAACCATCTTCGACCATGTAAATGCTCTCTGCGGGGGGGAGCATCTGCTTCCGTGCTTCGATTCCCTGGTCCATTTCATCGGCTTTCCTCTGACTGAAGACGTCAGTCGGGCTGACAGCTTTGTTACGGCGCAGGACGACTTCGGTCCAAGTCACGTCCATCGCGCCTTCGCTCCCGACCAAGCGCAGAAATGTCGTTCCCGAAGTACCGTCAACGAAATTCACACGGAGTGAGAGGTTGAACGGTGGGTGCACATCAGTCTCCGGGTAGTCGAACATTCCCAGCAGGATGTCTGGTACCTCACGCCCGTCCTTCCAATAGCGCAGACCACCCTGTGCCATGATCTTGCGTGGCCCCAGAGATGACGTGATGAAATGGAGACTCGAGAAGAGATGGACGAAGAGGTCACCTGAGACCCCAGTTCCGTAGTCACGGTAGTTTCGCCAGCGGAATATCCGTAGCGGATCGTAGGGTTTTCTGGGAGCATCACCGAGAAACATTTCCCAATCGACGGTTTTCTCCGACGCGTCATCAGGAATTGCGTATTGCCATGCACCGATTGGGTCGTTGCGGGCCCAAAACCCTTCAGCGTAGTTCAGTTCTCCGATCTTTCCTGCTGCAAGTAACTCTTTTGCCTTCTCGTTACCAAGCGAACTCATTCCCTGGCTACCCACCTGGAAGGTCTTGCCGGATTCATTTTGCGCCCTGACCACATCACCGCCCTGGGCGATGCTGTGCACCATGGGTTTCTCGCAATACACAGATTTCCCAGCCCTGAGTGCTTCTACGGAGATCTTCTTGTGCCAATGATCAGGTGTACCGCAGATCACAGCATCGACGTCATCCCGGGCCAGGACTTCACGGTAGTCACGAGTGGTAAATAAATCTCGCCCATAGCGCTCACGGGCAGCCTCAAGGCGTCCGTCGAAGCAGTCTGCGACCGCCACCAGCTTCACTCCGGGAACAGTCAGTGCCGTTTCCACGTCAGCCATCCCCATTCCTCCAGCTCCGACAACTGCGAGCTGGACCTGGTCGTTGGCAGACTGATGTGTTTGCCTGACGAGAGCGTGAATGCGATTCCGTTCCGTGGCGGACAAGAACTTAGGGGCGGCGCCGCCGGCTAGGGCACCAGCGGCGAGGCCGCCGAGGAACTTACGACGGGATTGCAGGGCTCTTGGGTCAATCATCTCTCACACTCATTAGGTGGGGTTCGGTGTGGTACTCGTCTGACCGGCGACTCCCAGGCCACTTCTGTGGAGCCTCGAAACCGCCTGGTACAATGCGCGGTGACTACTCGAATTGCCAGGAAATCGGCCGGGGTTGCATCTTACCGCCTCCCGGACTCGGAATGGACCCTTATCAGACCCGGAGGATGGATGATGCTCAAAACAATACAGTGCTCCATCGCAATCACGGTGCTCGGTGTGACTGCTCCGCATATCAGTGCCCAGGTCGATCTTGGGGCCCTGCAGGACGAAGCCGTGGGCTGGCTGCAAGAATACATACGCATCAACACGATAAATCCTCCCGGGAATGAGATTCGCGGAGCGGAGTTCTTCGCGCGGATATTCGATGCCGAGGGTATCAAATACGAGATCACCGAATCGGCGCCTGGCCGAGGAAATATTTGGGCCAGACTCGAGGGTGGTGATAGACCAGGTATTGTCCTGCTGCACCACATGGATGTCGTACCGGCCGATGAGCGCTATTGGGCGACCGATCCACTCTCAGGGGACCTCAGAGACGGCTATATCTACGGTCGTGGTGCTCTCGATACGAAAACAAGTGGCATTCTGCATGTTGCCGCCTTTCTCGCACTTCATCGGTCAGGGATTCCTCTCAACCGCGATGTGGTTTTCATGGCGACTGCTGACGAAGAGGCCGGAGGCTTCTTAGGAGCAGGTTGGCTCGTTGCGAACCGGCCCGAACTCTTCAGTGACATTGGTTTCTTACTCAACGAAGGTGGCGGTGGCTCGGTCGTTGAGGGCAGAGTGCAGTTCGGGGTCGAGGTAACTCAAAAGGTGCCCTATTGGCTGCGTCTCAAGACAACGGGGGAGCCAGGGCACGGTTCCCGACCGCTCGTGTCATATGCTTCACTCGAACTAATCGAAGCTCTGGAACGTTTGCGTCTTCACCGGTTCGAAGCGCGCATCATCCCTGCGGTTGACTCCCACTTCAGGGGAATGGCGGCCCGGCATCCTGAGCCATGGCGAACGCGATTCCAAGACCTCGCCTCTGCGATCCAGGAACCGGGCGTGCTCCAGGAACTTCAGCTCTACAACCCATCGCTTCACACATTGACTCGAAACACCTGCTCAATCACGCGCTTCGAAGGGAGTAACAAGATCAATGTAGTGTCACCAGAAGTGTGGGCAGAGATCGACTGCCGACTGCTACCTGATCAGGATCCTCAAGCATGGCTCCGAGAGTTTCAGCGTGTGGTGGGTCCTGAGGTAGAGATCGAGGTGTTAATGGGGTTTACTCCCGCAGTCTCGACTA
>JYMV01037338.1_pt1 | contig 11071 bp, 6 predicted proteins | sample 338911 | NCBI WGS metagenome assembly JYMV01 (sample SAMN03354496, study PRJNA234377) | hydrothermal vent metagenome | biome: Deep sea; feature: Hydrothermal plumes at the Eastern Lau Spreading Center, Western Pacific Ocean; material: Seawater | place: Tonga | collected 2009 | depth 2000 m m
GTTCCTTTTCGCAAATATTTACTTAACTGCGGCATTCAACTCATTGAAGTTCCTGAAGAGGAATATTCAACGCTAGGGTGCAACATCCTGACACTGGCACCAAGAAAGGTGATTATGGTGGATGGTAATCCGAAAATGAGGGATTCTCTGGAAAATCAAGGTGTTGAAGTGACCGTCTTCGATGGCAGTGAAATCTGTCTAAAGGGTGCTGGTGGGCCAACCTGCCTCACCCGGCCTCTTTACAGGGAATAATCGATTTATTGGTTTAACCAGTAACTGGAAACACTAACAGCGCCAAATGTGCCGTAGCCACCTTCTACGGTGGTGACCGTCTCCTGATAGGTGTTCCATCTGAGTGTCACAGCCGCATTGGTGTATTCTGTCAGCTGCGGATCATACCCGTAGATATTGAGCAGGTAGGGTGAACCGTAGCCGTCAGGAATTTTCAGGGATAGTTTCTTTTTCTGTTGCCCGTCATTGATCACCTTTTCATAGACGGCACTACCACCCTCAAGAAAAAGATACACTTCATACATCCCCGTATCTTCCGTCATAACAAGATCAAAATTGTAAGATTTCTCTGAAAATGAGGAATTTTGGATACCAGGTCTCTGAGGAATTGTTGCTGAAGCAAAGATTGTTGGGAACGATTCCGCCTTAACTGTCAGTGTATATGTTTCCCCCTCAGCGGGGATGAAATAAGGATTGAAGAAGAGGTTGCCTCGAGTGGTGTCTTCCTCGAATTGGAACGTATATGTTGCGGAACTTTCATCATGGATAATTGTCACATCCGCACTTCTTATATCGGCAGACATGGTATCGTTAAACTCATCTACTTCAATAGCCCGTTCCACTCGAATGAATGACGAACCCGATATTCCATCCTCACGTAAAAGACCGAAAACATTCAACCCTTTCTCAAACTCGGTCTCGATGAGTTCAGTGGGCATTGGACCTGGCTCCCAGGGAAGATCGCAGCCAGACCAAAAAGTCACCAGAAGAATCAATACTGCAACCCACAGTTTATCACTACAAAAAGAAAGATGTCTATCTTGAGATTTCATCATCAAAACTTAATGCTGTAGCCGGCGCTCACAGTCGGCAAGGATAAGATGCCGTAAGCGTAATAGCCGTATTCGGGTATGTAAAAATATCCCATGGGATTGCGCCGCAGGAATAGAATGTTCTGCACCGTCCAGGTTAGATAGGAATCACTGGCACCAAGATATTCCGATAGCCTGTAACCAAACCCTGTTCTCAGTTTTTTCTTCCACCCAACTTCTAAGAACATCCTTGGTGGGAAACGGACATTGTTTTTTGCAGGAGTAAGGTATTGAAAAAATTCTCCCATTGTATTGGTTACCGAATCATAGGTGTATTTGCTGAGCCACCCTGTTTCAAAGGTTTTTGGAAAGCCCGAAGTAATTTGCAGTGTCGTGCTGGCAGTGATGTCCGGTGTCACTTTCAACATGAGGAGTGACTTTAATGTATGGGTCTGATCACCATCGGCTAGATACCAGTCCCCGTTTTGAAAACCAGGAAAACTCCGCTCAGCCACAGAATAGGCATATGCTACCCAACCGGATAGTCTTCCCATTTCTCCCCTAAGCATGGTCTCTACACCCCGGGCTCGTCCCTTCCCCTTTTCCAGCAACGCCTGGTGTGTCAGAATAGCCTGCCGGGTATTCCCAAAATCATAGCGGTAAAGGGTAGGCAGATCTTTCAGGTAGCCAGTAACTGTCAATTCCAGACGGTCTGACACTTTGCTTTCCACACCAACAATAGTGTGCTCCGAAAAGAGGGGAGTCATCCCTTTCAGAGGGTAATAATAGTCGACGGATTGAGGCGTTACTTCCACATCAGCCGTATTCATGGAACTCAGGTACTGCCTGTATTGGCCCCAGGCTGTTTTAAGTGTGATTCTGCCCAAGCGAAGAGAGGATGAGATCCGGGGCTCTGTCCGCCAGCTGGTTTCAGGAAAAAATCTCGCCGACCTAATACCGGCTTTTGCCAGCAGCGGCCCCAATTGAACCTGGTCCTGGATAAAAAATGAAAGTAGCTGAGCGCTGTCTCGGGTTTCCACCCCTTCCGTGAATTGAAGACTGGCCCTGTTGGAAAACCGGTAATCATTACTCTCAAAGCCGACCTTAACGGTCTGACTCCAGAAAGTGAAATAAGAGAGGTTGGCCTTAAGGGTGACATCTGAGATGGTATTCTGAATATCCGTTTCGTTCATGAGAGTAACATCGATATTATTGATGGTGTCTTCCACAACCACCCTCAGGAAAGTTCTGTTATCCACATCATAAGCTGAATTATAGACGTGAGTTTCCAGAACAAGTTTCGGCGTCAAAATGGATCTGGTCCGGAGGCCAAAGGCCCTGTTCAGGGCGTTTGTGCGATTACCCACGCTATAGTCCCGGAGTTCAGGTATGTTATAATAAATGGCGTACCGGGCAGCATCAAAATCGATGTAATCCCTGGCCAGAAAGGCCGACAGCTTAATGCGTGTGTTTCTGAATTTTCTCTGATAACTGCCATTGAAGTCAGCCCAAAGATTGCCCATGCCAATCATGACACGGCTGATAATATCGCTGGTGAAACGTCCTGATAACATAGCGGTCCCTTTTCCGGCGGGAAACTCAACGGCCCCCACGAAGCCGGAAATAGAGGGCCTGAACTCTCCGTGAACTTCGCTCTGGTGTCCTTCTCTGGATGTGAGATAAAGAATAGATGCATTTCTACCACCATATTCGGCGTCAAATCCCCCTACCAGCATTTCAATATTCTTAAGCATAAGAGGGTTGAAAATCGCCCCATAACCAAAGAGGTGCTGGGGATTGTAAATGGTCATGCCGTCCAGCTGAACCAGGTTTTCCGAAGGGTCACTTCCGCGAACGTTATAGAGGGGAGAAAATTCGTCACCGATGGTAACGCTAGGGGAATATTTCACCAATTCGAACACATCTTTCCCCAGCTGAGGCACCTCCCGGAGAATAACAGGGTCAGCCTGGAAACTGGAAATGTCTGTCTCTTTTTTGATAATATTCCCCCGGTTGGCAACCACCTCGATGGCATCCGCTTCAAGGATTGTTGGCACCAAGAGAACTGTTTCCACAAGAATATCCCTTGACTGTAATTCAATAGTCTGTCTCTTTTCTTCATAAGCGATGTGAGAAAATCTGAGGATAACATCACCATCGGGGATGTCACTCAACACGAAAAAACCGTTGATATCTGTTGAGGCGCCCAGTACTGTTCCTTCAACAATCACATTGACCCCAATGATGGTCTCACCCGTCTTCGCATCGGCAACATAGCCGGAAATAGTTGACGGGAAAAGGAGGCTCGGTGAAAGACATGCTAAAGAGAGCAGTAAGAATTTCTTCAATATTATATGGGTGATAATTCGTGATTTCATTATTGATTAAGGTCGTCTGAATCCTATGGTAAGGATCACCCCCAGTTCAAACGTGTCCAACGGGACGCCGCCTTTTTTAAGTTTAGAAGATGACTTTATATCATCCAGGGCCGAGATAAAATTGATTCCAGCCTGGAAACCGGCGCCGAAAAAGATCCCTTTGTGGTAGGGTGGCCGGTATTCCAACACGGACGATACGGTAGCACCAAGATTGAAAATATTTACCAAGTTGAGATATTCAAACTGGGTGTGATCATAACCGTTAAAGCCGAACCTTCCTGTAACGGTTGTTCGGAAAAGCATTTTTTCATTGAAGCGGCGATACCACAGTTTAGTCATCTTCTCTATGGCTACGGTCTGGTAGAACGGCCCTTGGCGAAAGTAAAAAGCAGGAATACCACGCTCATAGTCGTCATACTGGTCCATTGGATAGTCAAGGGAAAGTCTGGCCTCTATGCCAAAGCCGTCAGGATAGATAATCACGTCAGCCCAGGTCAGCAATTGGCGCCGGTATGGGTGCGGAGAAATACTTTTAGCCGCAGTAGGCTTTTTAATAAGCCCCTGGCCCTGGAGGGTCATCCATCGGAAGATGAGTTTTTCGAATTTTTCCCGGTGAATCTCCTCATCACTGGGTTTATCTTTTTTGAAGAACAGTCTGAACCCATCTTTCTTTTCCTTTGTATCATCCTTTTGCTCTTTTCCCTTTTTCCTTTTTTTATTCTCTTCTCTCACCTCCCACTGCCAGTCCCGAACGGTTTCACCCACGTTCATCTCCTCTCTTGTGTAGCCGTTGAGTACCCATCCCGCCCTGCGGGGAATACTTCTGTCATACCAGAGAGAGAGGTGATCAACCACCAGCCTTCCTTCCACTGTGACTGAATCAGCGGCCAGGAACCTAGCAAGAACAACGCTGAGAGAATCACTCAGAACCACACGTTCATCCACTGGGATATAATTCCCGAACTTGAGTTTCTGGCGTGTGGTGAGATAATTACCGGCTTCCTTTCTTCTGTCTACAATGTGAGGGAGTTCAGGAAACTCCAGAGAATCAACCGCCAGAGGTACTACAAGCGTGTCAAGAATGAGGTTGGGGATTTTAGACCGCCAGTCTTGAGCCGGGAGAACAGACGTCAACAAAAACAGGATAGTTAGCAAACATCTCATGGCGGGCGCGAATTTAATCTCTATTGAAAATTGTAGTCTTGGAAAAAAGGAACTGCTACTTGCTGGTGAGGGCCCAAGAACCGTCCCAGTCGTCGCCGGGAGGATTCTCCATGTAGTGCTCGCACCGAGGGATGTAGACTCGGCTCGGGTTTGTTTTCCGGCCGGGAAACATATCCTCAAGTTCATCGGAGGTTTTAAACGCGTCGATGGCTTTTTTCCAGTCCTGTTTTCGGTAGAGATCCAGCGCTTCGTGGTAGGCCGGAAGCAGTTTGTCATAGACATCAGGCATTTCGCCTTCAACATCTATCAGTTCAAAAACTTGAGCCGGTTCAGTCTTTCCCATAACAATGACAAAGTCGAGATCGCGCCAGATGAAGCGGTCTTTACATGCTTTGTAGCTTTCATCAGCCACCTGGATATAGATACCGTACTGCTTCGCTGACGCCTCCAGCCGGGCTGCCAGGTTCACCGTATCGCCCATCATTGTATAATTCATCCGCATGGAAGAACCCATATTCCCCGTCACCATTTGGCCGGTGTTGATGCCGATCCTGTTCTGCATGTGGTGAACGATCTCCGGCCAGCGGTCCCCTTCACCCTGCCATTTCTCGCGAAGTTCGGCAAGGCGCTTCTGCATAATGACAGCTGTGAAACAGGCCCAATATTCATGATCCTCCACCGGGGCGGGCGCACCGTAGAATGCCACAATGGCGTCACCGATGTATTTATCCAGTGTCCCTTTATTATCGAGAAGAATGTCCGTCATTTCGGTCAGATAATCGTTCAACAACTCCACCAAGTCCGCGGCCGAAAGTTTTTCAGAGAACGCGGAGAAACTCTGGATGTCCGTAAAGAAAGCTGTGTGATAACCCTCGTTCCCGCCCAGCTGCGGCTCTTCCTTATTTTTGTACATCTGGTCAATTAGTTCCGGCGAAATGTAGGTGCTGAAAGTATTCTTCAGGAACCGCTTATCTTTCTCCGCCACCAAGAAGTTGTAGAGAAAAAAGCCTATATAACTCCCACCAATGGCAATGACCGGCCGGACAATGTCCCACATAAGAAGCTGGAACAGGAACTGGGTATAAGTGAAAATGATCCAGCCAGCTATCCCCAAAATGGGCACAGGCAGAGACCAGAGAGGTTTCGGCGGAATGCTGACAATAGCACCCAGCACAACGCTGAGAAGTAAGATCACCATCAGATTGGTATTGCTATCGGTAGTACTGACAAATTCATTCTTGAGAAGAGACTGCATGACGTTGGCGTGAATCTCAACTCCCGCAAATGTTTCCTGGACCGGCGTGTTACGCAGATCCATGAGGCCGGGAAGTGATGCACCCACGATGGCCACCTTGTCCTGCCAGTAGTCCGGAGGCAGCATCTCAGGGTTCACGCAATACATATAGGGGAGGTAATAAAACGTTTTGAACAAACCGTAATAGTTGACATACATACGGCCCGCATCATCTATAGGAATTTCTCTCACCACCGTTCCGGTGGTATCGGCCAGGCGTAGCAGGTGGTTTTCAAAATCGTAGTCAAAACCATCAGAAGGAACACCCAAAATGTCCATGACCGCCGACATAACGAGAGATGGGTATACATGCTGCGGTCCTTCGAAGTAGATGGCAGTGGGTGAACGCCGTATGATACCGTCCTCATCCTGGGGAAAGTTGGCACTCCCATTGCGCCGGGCAGCAGACAGAAGTTCAACATGGGTATTTCCCAAACGGTCTCCTGTAGGAAGCTTGACTGCATCCTCAAGGGGAATTTGGATCAAATGATCAGGCCGGTCATAGCCCTCCGGCTCGGAATTCATCCTGTAGAGAAAATTGAGAGAATCCTCCTGTTCGAAAACGAGGGCGTGGTACGCCTTCTGACTGGTGAGCGTGGATGTTACAAAACGGGCAGGATCGTTATCTTTAAGAAATTGCTGAGTGGCTCCCGCAATGGCTTCATCCGTCGGCGGACTCGCAGAGGTGATGGTATTAACCAGATCGTAGTTATATGTGTTCTCGGGATCGAAGATTATATCAAAGAGGAGTGCTTTCGGCTCAATGAGGCTGGCGGAGTCGATGAAATAACCTTCGCCGGAGGATCCGTCTGGAAAGATGGGCACAACGGCAAAATTGTAACCGTCCCATTCCGTCCGTCCTGATATGGTATGCATCACATCGTATGCATCGCCCATGTATTCGAACTCAGCCTCCAGATCATTCTGTGCCTGCCTGAAGACCTGGTAATAGTCTAGCGCCACATCATCTCCTGGCGGGGACCAGTATAGCTGAAGTGAGTTGGTCACCACATCGATGAGCTGACCGTGGTAAGCTTGCGGCCAGTTGAAATAACGGCCGAGGCCCCCTTCCTCTACTGGTCTTACCGATTCCTGCTCTATATCGATGATGATAACATCATCAATGGACGCCTCTTCCACACCCACCACCTTGCCCCGCATGCGGGCGTCGTAGGATTGAAATTCATATCCATCCAGCAAGTCATCAACAAATCCAACCTGGTAGGTACCCCACCCTACAATAATACCCACGCCGAGCCCAATGGCGGCCCCGATGAAAACACGTTTCAGAAGGTCAGACATGATTCACGTCTGAGTGATGGAATGTTGGAGTATTGGAGAATTTAGAGATGTATTACTTCTGGCTATCCTGCTCGCTGTTCCACTGGACCCACGGGTTCTGGGCATCAGCCTCCTTGTCGAACTCGAACATGTGGTATTTGCCGTCAGCCCGGAGATTGATTTGCATCCCCTCCACCAGAGTGATCCACTCTTCCAGTGTTACCTCAAACGGACCGGCAACTTGTGTCGGCGCCTGAATGGTTTGAACCGGAGCTAGGGAAAACTTTGGCGGTCCCCCTTGCTGCTGCCTCTGCTGAAGATCATCCCTGCGCATTTTGGCCAGGTTCTCAGGTGTGTTAATGTCTACCTTTCCTTCATAAACTAAAACCTGACTTTCTTTGTCTCCGGCGTTGGCCCGGTACTTTGTTCCCCGAATAGCCGCCACGGCGGTGGGTGTTCTTACTGCTATATTCTTCTTTTCACCGAAGGCAGCCTGTGCAGCAACCCACACCTTCCCCTTATTGAGGTTGGCGTTAAAGTTCTTCTTCATTGGGGTGACGCTTGCTTCTGTCAGTTCAAGTTCGGAATTTTCCGCAATCCGAACCTTGCCGCCACCGTTGAGTGTAATCTCCGCACGTGACTTGGGCTTTGTCCGCACCTTGTCTCCCGCAAAGACAGGATGCCTCACTTTTGCACGCGCCCAGTCAGTTCCGCCTGCTGACTGCACTTCCACAATCCCGAGAGGTAGGGTGATCTTACCAAATTCAGTGGCCGCCGGTCTGAACGCCAGCAATGCACCTACTAGTGCGACGGCTAAGGGAACAAATATTTGCCTAAATCTCATCCATTTCCCCCTGTGAGAAAATACACTTTGTTGAGGAGGATGACAAACCACATTTAACAGTAAATTCAGAAAGTTTCATCACTATATTGCCAATGATCAACTTTCTCTTCATATGAAATCGAGCCACTGTTTTTTCATTATCGTGTTGATGACGTTGGCCACAATTGCGCTGGCTCAGGTGCGTAAAGTCTCTATCTCCTACGATGGCGTTCCTGGATATGACTCGGCATTGGGCCAAGTTCTGGAATGGAGCAGTCAAATGGAAGGCCCCCGCATCCGATCATCTGAAGAACCCCCTGACGGACTGCGCTTGCGGTGGTACGGCGCCTCGGGATTTGAGTTGGGAGACAACAAGACGACAATCCTCATTGATCCATTCGTTTCGCGCCCCCCTGTTAGTAACCCACTTGCTCCACTAATTATTGATACCATAGCTGTTGATGAACTCATTCTTAAACCGATGGGCAACCGAAAAGCAGATGCTATTCTTGTTAGTCATGCTCATGCTGATCACGTTATGGATGTCCCTCTTGTAATCTCAAGATCCACAACGGCAGATCACAGGCCACTACTCGTGGGGGATCCTAACACAGTGACTTTGGTGGAAAGTTATCATCTTTCGGTGGAAACACGTCTCCTTGAATTTGATGATGGTGTAGTACACTACTTAATCGGGCAGTTTGGAGACTTCACAGTAGAAGCTGTCCGGTCACTCCATCCACAGTACGACTTCCTACCGTGGCGAGGTCCTAGAGGAAAGATTGAAGGGCACCCCCCGTTCACCGGATTCGATTACCTCTCCTACCGGGACATTGCCATCGCTTATATCATCTCATACAGGGGATTGAAATTCGTCTTCTGCGATGGAGCAGTCCTCCAAAACCTCCAGGCAATCGGGCGGGCGGATCTGCTCGTTCTGGGAATCCCGGTGAGGGAAAATAATACCATTGCTGAGGCCCTCGCAACCCTCCGCCCTAGTTTTTTCATCCCGACCCATTACGACGACTTCTTCGTTCCGTTCCATGAAATGGACCAGTTTGATGTTACCATCGATTTGACGGTTTTCTTACCCGGGGAGAATGAAAAGGAAATAACGCTTCACGATTTCAGCCGTTTCGGGGAATTTTTTGAGGAGTTTCCCGGCTATATAAGGAAAGCCAGGAGCAAATTGCCAACCGAGTCACAATCGTTTCTTGATCCCAGGCTGAGGATACTGAAACCGCTCACCTACTATTCTTTGGAAAGCCTCATCTTGAAATAAAAAAAGCCGCCCCGGAATCCGAGACGGCTTTCAAAGCCTCGCCATCCGCTAAATCTATTTCAGCATAATCAGCTTCCGGGCGTCCTGGAAAATGGCTTTGCCGCTACTGAAGGCTTCCATTCGATAGAGATAGACGCCGGTGGACATCATTCGGCCAGCATTGTTCCGACCGTCCCAAATGAGGGCGTGGTTACCGGCACCGTAGGCTTGGCGGTTTGCCAGGATAGCAATCTCCTGGCCCAGAATATCGTAGACAGCGATAGAAACGGAGCTTTCCTCAGGCAAGCTGAAACGGAACGTTGTTACAGCGTTGAACGGATTGGGGAAATTCTGTGACAGCTGGTACTCAGCAGGAACCACATCGTAGGCATCCATAGCACCTCGGGTGAAGGCTGGAGGCCCCGTAACGATGACAAAATCGCGCCCTTCATCACTGCATGAACAGGCAAAGTCGTACGCAGGTTCGACCCTGAGGTCGGTCACCATGCCAACGGCGCGATCAATAAGTACAACATCCCAATCTGAGGGAAGCGATTCTGTCCACTCAAAATCGAGTGACACAACACCTTCCTCATTGGTTTTAACGACAAAAGGCCACTCATGACCGTCTGCCTGGGTGCTGTGAACATCACGGCTGTAGAAGCCACCACGCTCACTCCAGTGGGTGTTGTCAAAGGCAACCGAGATATAGTTACCTATGACCGGCGGCTCATGGCGATCCGCTATGTCCCAGATTTCGGATGCATCAGGCATCACACCAAAAATATTTTCTGTGTCATCCACACCGTTCACACGGGCAATGATGTTCCCTTTCCAATCGAACGGTTCGTTTACAGCCTCCCGCGCCAGTAACGTATTACGTTCAAAACCGACATCCATTGATGTGGCGGAGTAGGCATAGACCCAATAACCGTCGCCGGGACTCATGGTAGTGGTGGTAGAATAGCCACTGCCGGAATAGCGATAAAACGAAGGTTCAACAGCTCCGGCCTCATAAACATAGCTATTGGGCGTGAAGTTATAGGGTGAGCCCACCTGGGTCCATCCGCTCCTGAGGGAGATGGAAACTGGGTCACTGAGGTCGGTGGACTTCCCAGAACCGCCCGTGAGCACATGTGAACCAAGCGTAATGATCCAGTAAGCCTCGCCCGGGTTCATGCTGGCATACCCCGACTCGTTGTAGTCAGAACCGTTCCACCGGAAGGTTCGCCATTCTGTGGCGTCATCTGATTGTTCATTAGCGACAAGAGTTGCAACCATTGCGTCAATTGCAGATGACTTATTGTCAAGCAGTCCCGGAGCAGAAATCATGCGATAGACTTCTGGGCCGGTGGAACCGATGGGAATTTCATCAAAAGTGACTTGAATGAACATGGGGTCTGACTCCAAGGTCTTTCCTGAAAAATCTTGAACAGAAAAATACCCCACGAGTCCTTTGTTGGTCATATCGCTACCGGGAATGGTACCCTCCCAATCGTACGTCATATGCCAGCCTCCATCAGAACTACCGGTTAAGTCAATTGATCTGAGGGAGGTGCTACCACCAATCATATACTTAAACTCGGCGCTTTGAGTCCCTGCATCTGTTTGGATTTCGACGCTAACCAGAGCGTCCGCTCCTTCATGGGCTGCGGAGGGTGGTGACATACCCACAATCTCTATTCTGGATTCACCACCGCCGCCGCCTGCGCCTATGTCCAACTCAACCTTTGTATACCCTTGGTTATCAACAAAAAGCTGATCCATCCCCATTTGAGGTTCACCTTCATCCCACCACCCGTTTTCATTAAGATCAAAAATCGCATC
>JYMV01051292.1_pt1 | contig 11071 bp, 7 predicted proteins | sample 338911 | NCBI WGS metagenome assembly JYMV01 (sample SAMN03354496, study PRJNA234377) | hydrothermal vent metagenome | biome: Deep sea; feature: Hydrothermal plumes at the Eastern Lau Spreading Center, Western Pacific Ocean; material: Seawater | place: Tonga | collected 2009 | depth 2000 m m
TTGGAAGGCAATTAGCAAAACAGGTGTGGCAGCGGCAGGTGGGGCCAAGGCTGTCGAGGCAGGAATTGAGATTCTGGATGCGGGAGGCAATGCCGCAGACGCGGCAGTAGGAACTATTCTTGCTCTTAATGTTACGGATCATGGAGCTTGTTCTATTGGTGGAGAGGTGCCAGTCCTTATTTTTGATGCGCAAAAACGGGAAGTAAAAGCACTCTGTGGTCAGGGGCGAGCGCCACTTTCGCAAACAGCCATTGATTGGTATATGAAAAACGGTATCCCTCAGAATGGTATTAAGATGGCGCCTGTCCCCTCAGTTGTGGACCTGTGCATTACCACTCTCAAGCAATATGGGACTAAAACATTTGAGGAAGTTATAGCCCCTACGCTTGCCTTGCTAGATGTGGGAACGGAAGCGTGGCATCCTAAACTGGCAGTCACGCTGAACCGAATGGTTGAAGAGGAACAGATCACACCCGGTAATCGTGAGGAAAAACTGCAAGCTGCAACTGACCGTTTTTACGGTCGAAATAAGCTTCATCATGACATTGCGGATGATTTGGAAGATTTTTACATCCAGAAGGGCGGGTTTCTTCGCAAAGCAGACTTAGCCAACCACACCACTCTCATTGAGGACCCAGTGGTAGTGAATTACCGAGGTTACTCAGTCTACAAGTGTGGCCCGTGGACTCAAGGACCTTACCTCTGTCAGGCTCTGCGTCTGCTGGAAGGCTTTGATCTTAAAGCCATGGGGCATTTTTCGGCAGATTATATCCATGTGGTTGCTGAGGCCATCAAACTAGCGATGGCCGATCGTGATGCGTATTATGGTGATCCAGAGTTTGTTGATGTGCCGTTATCTGTTTTACTTTCCGATACCTACACCGAACTTCGTCGGGCACTGATCGATATGAAACAGGCTTCGCTCGAAGCCCGCCCAGGTGATCCCTATCATATGGAATCTCTCAAGAGAGAGGGTGTCTTTCAACCGGGGGTAGGTGGAACGACAACTTGTATCGTTGCTGACCGTTGGGGTAACGTGGTCTCGGCCACTCCTTCTGCGAACGTCTTCCGAGATGAATCCAATGGTGGCCAGTCGGGCGTCACTTATGGTAATCGCCTATGTAGTCTAAATACAACTCCGGGTCATCCAAACTGTATTCAGGCTGGGAAGCGACCCCGCATTACGCTTACCCCCACACTGGTTCTGAAGAATGGAAGTCCGATTTTAGCCATCAGCGTGGCGGGTGGTGATCTACAAGATCAGGCAACGATGAATTTGCTTCTTGATTTCATCGAGTTTCAGATGTTGCCTGAAGCCGCCGTGACCGCGCCTCGCTTCGCCACGGCGCATCACCAAGATTCGTTTGATCCCAATCCGAACCGAACGCAGGTTTTCAAGCAAGCAGGGTCATTGACTATCAGTGGTGATACAGACTTGAGTGTTCAACAAGAATTGTCTATACGCGGGCATCAACTTGAGGTAAAGTCATCTCCAATTGCGAGTCCCGTTATGCTATATATCGATCAAGGGAGTGGGACACTCTACGCCGCTGGTGATCCAGAGGCTGGTCGTCATGTAGCAGGTTTAGGAAAAAAATAATAATGCCAGTTGACTTAAGAAGTAGCAGTCAATGGCCTTAGCGCCGAACATGACAACGAAAACCTTCAATTGGAACTGCTTTCTTTCTATGTTGGGATTGAATGAGTTAACTCTGAACTGTACTTGTTCAACCTGTGCCACTGGCGACTCTGCCATAGGTTAGGCCAGCAACCGTTATAGGATGACTCAGGGGCTTCCTGAAGCCTTGATTTAACCGTTTGTTATCACTAGAGGGCACAGTCCTCGTGGTAACGTTTTCTACCTTACCTTTTTCCTCTTTAGTAGCATAGGGACAATATAATCTGCATCTGCAGTAGCAATTCATTTACTATCTGGACTATATAAGGTTGATGCGACATGATTCATAACTACCAAGATCTTTCGAAGAACTTCATATTCTCTTTATAGGTTTCCAGGTCTTCGGTGAATTCGGTTTCTTTGCATCGGGATGAAATACTGCCGTTATGACCTTTATGAACCTAGAGGCAGTCGAAAGCAACGGAACTTATCCCAACTACGTCCATTGCTGTCGCAAAGGCCGGATATTGCTGCATCCATCAATATCCGGCCCAAACTACTAAACCTTTCCCTAGCACGAACCAATTCCATCGACCGATGTGTATACCTTTGGCCGATTCTGATATTATGTCATGGGACACTTTACATGCAACCCTACATAATTTTGCACTTATTCATCTTCGGTTAGGGTTGAACCTTATCCGCTGTGCCGAGGATCTACGTATCTGTGTATCTGTCCAATTCGGGCACTCGAATGCCCGTTAGACCTACTAGCATTTCGTGTCCTTTCTTAATGGCATCCTTATGTCGTTTCATTCCTGAAAACCCCTCCGCCGCGAACAATCCTTCCGCTGTCTTCGAGTCCACTCCACTTTTTTCGGGACTAGCAGTAAACCAGACAGCAGAATTGAATAATCTCCTAAAGCAGGCGTGCACCTCGAAGAATTCGATCTGTTCTACTCTAAGACCAGCCAATCTTTCATAGGTCTGAAGGATAGAATTTCGTAGCTCCGTGCCATTATGCATTCTCAGAAGCAATGAGGTCCAAGCCAAATCGAATCGAAGGTCAGAAACATCCAGCTGTCCCCAATCAATTACGAAAGGTGACCCATCTGCACGCACAAGGACATTTGTTAAGTGAAAATCCATGTGCACCAGCGAAGGGCTTAAACAGGATGCTAGATCATGTCTCTGCTCCAACCACTCAAGAACGGGGAGAAAGCCTGATGCCGGAAATCTATCGCAGAGCAATCGTCTTCCATTCAATTCACGCTCGATGAATTTGAAGGGGTTATCGGTCTCATATTCCGATACATCCTCAACAAACGGATGCCAGTCCAACTTGTGTATTCTCAACATAAGATTGCAAAACAAGGTTACCAACTCTTGCTTTTTATCGTGGTCATCCAATCTATTTATGAGAGTTCCCAATAGAACTCCATCAATCTTTTCCATGATCACGAATGGTTGGCCAAATGGGGAATTCTCCCGTTCCAGAAGTAGCACTTGGGGAACGGGGAAATCTACACTGTGCAGCTGGCTCATGCCTCGATACTCGCGCTCTGATCTGTGATATGCTTCCTGTCCAGAATAAATACGCAGAATCAATTCTCTGCGTTCCCTCTTATTTGCTGCTCCTTGTTCTAACACAAAGGCATAGATATCGCTTTCCCAACCAGTACTGATGCAATCCAAGTTGCTAATCTGTGGCATCATCGTCTCAGTAGAAACTTTGGAGTAATATGCTTGTAAATTACCTTGTATGTCACTTTCCACGGTGTGTTCCTCAATCTCCATTATACCAAGCACAGCAGAATGCATCAATTTCAGTTTCCATCAATCTTAGGTTATACAAAATAAGAAGTTGGTGGAATACTGGCATAAACTTCATCTATACACTCTGAGGCAGGAGGAAATATCCTGCTAATTCATCTACAGCGGGCATGGCCCCTGGCTTCCAATTTGTGGTATGGGTGTTGAGCAAACTCTATACCTTTGCGCAATAGAAAACAAGTACGTCGGACATTATCAATTGACCTGCAAATCTCAAATTGTTAGACTTGCTTTGACATCCACGCTATCTTAGGATAAAGAGATGGGTTAACTGACAGTACTTAGGGTAGTAGTGAGTCACACAGGCACTCAATGACGGCAGACAAGTCAACTGGAAGCCCTCCAATTGACCTCAAGCTACACCTTTCTATATGGGAAGATGTAACGTGATGTTATGCTGTCTTGGAAGCTGCTCTTTTACATGTAAAAATTATCCGACGCTTTGTGTGTACTACTGTGCCGAATATTGCGAATCTAGTCTTGAGATTAGTGCCGGTAGACCTCAGGGAAATGAATTTGATGCCACCAAAGGATAAACTAGCATATGTTTCTAAACTCACGCCATGCCGTGCTTACCAAATAATGAAGGCATTGAAAAAACCCTAATATGCATTTAGGCAAGTAGGGCTTTCAAGACTACTATTACATTAATTTGTTTGCATTCAATTGTAATGTCATGGGCTTAGGTTTACATAATCACTTCTTTGCACAAAAGTGTGTACTTGAGAACTCGAAGCGTGGTTCGATAAATCACCTATAATAGATCGAATCTCACTTCGTCGCTGAAACTTTTGCATGTCCTCGTTAGCACTTCAGTAACATTTCATACTGGGCTTTATACTTTCAAAAGGGGAAGTGTTGATCCTAATATCGTGGAAGAAAGACTGGCTCATTTTTAGGGGATAAACGTGAGGTTAGCCATGACAGCATTTATGGCACTACGAAGCCCTTTGTCGCTGACATCGTCTACTGCTATGTAGATTACTTGAGAAAAGTGGTTTTTGTACCGATCACTTGGTTCGGAAAAGTTCTCAGCTCAACTTAGATAAACAGCCTGTGCTATCGCCTAGTTGGACAAGGTTAATATCCATTCGGCTGAGAATCGACAGCCAGAGGTTGTTGAGTGGGGTTTCGTCTGGATATCGGATATGACGGCCACTTTTGATTGTGCCACAACCACCGCCAGCCAAAAGAATGGGCAAATCGTGATGGCTGTGCCTATTGCCGTCTGCGTTCCCGCTACCATAGACAACCATCGCATGGTCCAGCAAAGAACCGCCACCTTCTGGCGTAGCATCGAGTTTTTCGAGCAAGTAGGCCAACTGCTGTGTGTGGAAGATATTAATCTGACGAATTTTGGCTTTCATCTCTTCATCATTTCGGTGGTGAGAAAGGTCATGATGGCCTTCGGAGACACCAATAAATGGATAAGGCTTGTTGCTACCTTCATTAGCCATTACGAAGGTGACGATCCGCGTGACATCGGCTTGGAAAGCTAAAACAATCAGGTCAGCCATAATCCGCAGATGCTCTTGGTAGTCGGAGGGTATTCCTTTTGGATATTTAGGGATGATATAGTCTGGGGTATTGATGGGGGCTAGCATTTCTGTCCGTTCGATTCTTTGCTCAATATCCCGAATAGCAGAAAAATATTCGTCGAGTTTACGTACGTCGTTTCGGCCCAACTGTTTTGTAAGGTCACTTGAGTCCTGCTGGACAAAATCGAGAATGCTCTTTCGGCTGGCATCACGCTCAGCTTTTTGCGCACTGGGTAGGGTTGAGAAGAGACGTTCGAATACAAGTTTGGGGTTAATCTCTTTGGCCAATGGTTGAGTAGCTGAACGCCAGGACATGGTCGACGAATAGACACAGCTGTAACCAGAGTCACAATTCCCAGCCATAGAACCCCGATCAATCCCAATTTCTAGCGAAGGCAGACGCGTTTGATTTCCAATGTGTAACGCTGCCGCCTGATCGACCGAAATCCCAACGCGGATATCAGTTCCATCAGTCTTATGGGGTTGTGTGCCCGTCAGAAAGGCGGCCAAAGCTCGTGCGTGATCTCCACCCCCATCGCCATTGGCACGTGCTTTGTCAGCAGTCAGTCCACTTAGCACCAGTGTCTTATCTTTGACTTTATCTAATGGGTTTAGAATATCCTTCAACTCGTAGTTCGCGCCTTCTGTTTCTGGTGTCCAATCTTCCATGTTCTTACCGTTGGGCACATAAAGAAAGGCCATCCGGTTAGGTGATACTTGTTGACTACCAACTTGATTCAGGCTATCTGCCCAAGTATTCATTGGTCCCATTGACTCCAGCCAAGGTAAGGCAATACCGATACCAAGCCCACGTAAGACGGTTCGGCGTGAAAGTTTCTTCCCATTTTTTATAATTCTGCTCATAATTTTTCTCCTAGTTCGGTTTTCGCTAGACCTCGCCTCAACCGAAACGGGTCGCTTTTGACAATTGCGGTTATGAGTGCAAGGAATTGGTAATTTTGAGTTTCAAGGTTACTAACAACACGTTCGATAGTCGGACGATCGTAGTAATCCAACCCTCTACCTAAAGCGTAGGTCAACATTTTCTCGGTTAAACAACGCACAAATTGCGTTTTTCGCTCTATCAGAATCTTCTTTAGGTCTGCAATGCCATCAAATGAAGTACCATCTGAAAACTGACCAGAAGCATCAATTTTAAAATCACCATCCTTATAACGGTAAGCACCAACTGCATTGTAATTCTCGAGTGCAAAACCGATGGGATCCATCTTGGCATGACAGTTGGCGCAAGCTGGATCTTGGCGGTGCTGTTCCAAGCGCTGGCGGAGTGTGTTTCTAACGATTTTCTCGTGGTCTTCCTCTAATTCTGGCACACCGGAAGGAGGAGGGGATAGTGGTGTGCCCAAAATCTGCTCCAGCACCCAACGTCCTCTTTTGACGGGTGAAGTCCGAGTAGGGTTAGAGGTTACAGTCAACACGCTAGCTTGGGTGAGTATGCCACCACGAGAACTGCCCTGCAATCTGACACGACGGAACTCACGTCCTTTAATAGGCTTTCCTCCTAATATTTCAACGGGCTGTCCAATCCAATTCCCTTCGGTGTCTTTGATTCCATAGTGGTTGGCTAAAGATTGATTGAGAAAAGTATAATCAGCATCGAGTAGATCAAGGATGCTTCGATTCTGATTGACAATCGAAGCCAAAAACAGCTCTGTTTCCTTCAACATAGCTGAACGCAGTTTCTGATTGAAAGCAGGGAACTGATTTGGGTCAGGTGCCACCGCTATCAATCGTTGGATTTGCAACCATTGAAATCCGAAGTTACGGACCAGTTCGTTCGCTTTGGGGTCGACTAGCATCCGCTTGACCTGCGACTTCAGATTGACTGTGAGTCGATTCTTTTCTGCCAGATTAAGTAGCTCATCATCTGGCAGGGTACTCCACAGGAAGTAGGACAAGCGTGATGCCAGTTGGAATTCATCGACAGGTCGAGGTTCAGGGCTTTGTGGACGATCATCTAATTCCAATCGGAACAGAAATTTAGGCGAACACAACATTGCTTTGATGGCTTGTTGGATAGCCGCTTCCCACTTCTGACCATTGTTTTGGATTGATTCCACAAGACTGGCCATTCGTTCTAGCTCCTGTTGGCTAGGTGGACGACGATACCCACGGCGAAGCAAACGGGATAGAACTTCGCGTGTTTGATCGCTCTGTGATTTATCTGGAGAACAGGCCAAAATTTTGAGTTGAGTGGCAGGCCGGGTGTCTAGTGGCCCTTCTGACCACAAGTTACGAATTTGCAATCTTGCCGATGGTGATTCCTTTTCTGGGCTTACCATGGCAAGCCCAACTTTTTCGATATTTGCCATTCGGTTGACCCTGACTTCGATGGTTTGTGGTTTCTTCGAGTCACGAGCATTAATTTCAAAGATCTTCAGAATCTTGATCTTACTGTTCTCTGACTTGAAGTCAATGGCTATCAACCGTGATATCTCGTCAATGCTAGATGTATCTTCTAGTGCCTTCCCTTGCACAAAAAGAGCCACTTGTACTGGAGTTGGGTTATCAGATTCGGCATACAGCGTAGCGCGCAGGATAACCTCAGCATCAGCCAAGAGTTTGAAGTATCGACCGTCGTAGGTAAAAGGGCCTGACTTCCATGGTTCTTTAGCCGTTGGATCCAACAAACGATAACGTCCTTCTGGAATTCCTTCATCGTTACGTGGATTGAGCGAACGTCCGTTGCGATAGCGCTTGGAGGGTGGTGGTGGATCAACTAGAATCACACGATGGGCAATAGCTTCGGCTGCATCTAAGTACCGTTCCATCAGCAGTGGCGACATCATCAGTACATCACCGATATTATCAAATCCATAACCGATGTTGTCAGCGGGAAAGCTCTCAGTTGGGTCAAAGTCAACGCCCAGCCAATCGCGAACTGTGTTTCGATATTCGATCTTGTTAAGCCGGCGTACTGTCAACCTACCTGGGTCAGGTTTGGCATTTTGATCAATGAGATCAAAAATGGCCTTCATATTTTTGATGAGAGTCTCTATCTCTTCTGCCAAAGGCAGGTGGCTATCTGGTGGTGGCATCTGCCTCGTAGCGATCATCTCCAAGATTCTACTCCAAACCTGACGTTCCTTGATCAGTGAATCGTTGTCTGGAAACAGATCAAGCGCGAGACCAGCAGTTGGTTGGTCTCCACTATGACAACCAAAGCAATATTGTTTCAGAAATGGTAGCCCATCTTCTGAAAAGTCAGGTACATCCTCAGCCACCAAATTGAAAGAGAGAACAATCAAAGTTACGACAAGGCTAAACAGCAACTTTTTACGATTGAAAATCATAGTGGTTATCATTGCTCGAAGTGTCATTGAATTAGTGTCAAAAAGGCTAGCATTCATTATATCACCATTTTTATGCAAGTCACACATGAAATAGGACGGAATAAGTGAAACTTATAAATAGGGGAATGGACTTTCATGTTCAGCAATAACTGATGATCCCACAAGAGGAGACTACTGTGATGAAAGGTGCGCAAGAATTCTGATGAAGGCTCACTTCATAAATCAGATTCTCAGTAGAAGGCTTTATCTCAAGAGCGGCAGGGTCTTCTATGGCAAGTCGTTGCTTGAGCCAGCATAGCAGTAGTAAACTGTGCCAGTATCTAGTGTTTCTCCAGATTGGTTGCGTGGGATGCAAACTTGTGTGAATGACTGTGATACTTCAATGTTCTGTGTTTGGCTGGTTAGAATAGGTTTTCTCGTTCTGCAACACTAAAACCCACAGTAGTGTGCCTGATCACCAATAGAAAAAACACTTTTTAACAATACTGGTCACGGTAGACTTCGGCTTGGCAAAGGTCAATGTTTCTTCAGTGACTTTAATCATTATTCAGCGGGTAGCCTTTGATTGGGCCAACCATCACAGTGGACGCGGATGATACGACCAGGACGGTAACCTTCCAGCAATTCAGCGAATCTCAGGCGGAGTTGGTGGCTGCTACTGCCCGGCGGTGGATCCTTGACCTCCTTCCATTCGACAACTTGGCCGTTTTTCTTGTCATTGTTGTGCCACCAGGTGCGTAAGGTCTTCTCAGCGGTGACGACGCCGAAATCTTCCCCCTTTTTTGCCTTGAACTCTTCATAAAGCGACGAGTCTATCCCATCGAACAGCGTAATGGTGACATTGCCTCCGCCGAAGTTTTCATGCTCGACCTTATCGATCCAGCCAGCAAGCCAGTGGTAGTGCTGGTAGCGGATGTGGCGCCGCCGCTGAAGTTCGGTGGCGATCTCTCTGCTGTCCTCGTCGAGCCAAATGTCCAAAATGCAATACTCCCTGTCACGCCAACCTGGAGCTCAGGTAAAATTTAGCTGAACGATTTGTTCCGGAATAATGTCCTGCAACTCAACGGGCTTACGCTCTTTCCAGACCCGCGTGGACTGATCAATTTCGAACGTATACTTACCGTTGATTCCGTCCTCCGCTACTTGTCCGGTTGAGACGACGTGAAGTTTCCCTCGCTGAGTGACGTCCCCAGGTGCCACGATACCAAGAGCTTCGTCAATAGTCCAGCAGGAGGGAGCGTCAATGGACACAATTTTCCACGCCTGACCACAGCGCTGGTAGAAACTGAAGTCGTCTTCCAGTGAGATGGCATGATTGTATTTAGGAACGTATCTTAACTTGCCAGTAGCAGAACCATATGGCCTGGGAGGCGGAATCGTTTCTTCTTCTCCAACTGACAGTACATAGAAGTAACCGTGCAGGTGCGTGCCGATGGGGATGTCTCGCAGTTCTGCTGGTGCACCGTTGTACCAGATCATCCCATATGGAAGCATGGCGAACTGGTGGATTGGTGCCGTATGATAACGACCGTCATCTCCATCTCCATCCAAGCGCAGTCCACCACTTAATTCATAATCACCTGTTAACCGTTTTCAGAGATAGTTTGTTATGCCAACACAGTTTGATTTGATTTCAACTACCTTTGTTATATTCGGCGTTTACGTAACAATGTTGTTGACCTTCTTACGTTGGAGATTCTTTTGGTGGCCGTTGTTTCCAATCGGTTATGCTGTTTCAGGTAGTTACACAATGAATATCTTTTGGTTGTCTTTCTTACTCGGATGGGTGTTTAAAAGAATACTAGTTAAACAAGGTGGGTTGAAAACCTATAGGCAAATAACACCACTGTTCTTTGGACTAATTTTGGGTGAATTTATCATGGGCAGCTTGCGGAGTGTACTATCTATCGTGTTTCAGCGTCCAATGTACGACTTTATCAACTAAGAGACTGAGATTTATGTTTCCAATTTACCCTGAAAAACTGCCTCAAGACTATGGTTAGATACTGTTCCCGTACCTGAAAGTTATCGCCAGTTGGGTCATCTTAGGTAATAGCGTATTGCAACTGCGATGTTCCAGAGTAAGGGGATTCCTTAACTATGCCAACTTGATGCGTTTGATCACACGATCTATGACCCACAGACCAACGATTGTATCTCTTTGCGCATTAAAAGAATGCCGGGAAAACATAGACTCTATATATGGCAAATGTTCTCGACCATAACAGGAGGAGTTTTTCAATGCAGCCTGTAAATCGGGGATCAGGGATTTCATTTTCGACAATTGTTCTCGATCATAATAGGATAGGTTAGCGGCCGCCCGGAATCGCGCCCAGAGAAGATCGCTTTGCAGAGCGTTACGTAGGGCTGATATGGTTTTGTCTGCCTGTCCTATTCGCCCTAGAGCATCCGCGGCGGCTAGGCTGACGCTGATGGATTCGTCTTGTAGCAAATGCCTCAATTTTGGCGTGATGTCGTTGTCCATATCATATGACATTAACCCAGTAACAGCCCAGTAGCGAAAGCACTGTCAGAATCGTCTAGACGCTCAATTAACTCGGTTCTGCTCCTTTCACCTAGGCGCGAAAGATCGGCCGTTTGCAGGATGCGCTCGAGGTTCCGACAACGGGCACCAACTTCGTAGTTTATCCCGCCGTACTGTTCCGCCCTGACGATCATTTCTGTTTCGTCAAATAACCCCAAATCGCGAGTATCAATCATCCACCGCAGTTTCGCAATCCGACCTGAGTTCGTGCATCTTCTACCTC
>JYMV01038277.1_pt1 | contig 11069 bp, 10 predicted proteins | sample 338911 | NCBI WGS metagenome assembly JYMV01 (sample SAMN03354496, study PRJNA234377) | hydrothermal vent metagenome | biome: Deep sea; feature: Hydrothermal plumes at the Eastern Lau Spreading Center, Western Pacific Ocean; material: Seawater | place: Tonga | collected 2009 | depth 2000 m m
TAAAATTTACTAATATCCGCCAACCCATGTTAAAACTCAAAACACATTCTGGCTTCCATGATTTATTTCGATTCTGATATGTCTAAGAGTATAAATACGGTAGCATACTTTGATTGGAAGACGGTAATTTATATTTAAGTTTGCAGAAAATGTCGCACACAATTTATGCTGCAAATAGAAAAGTCAATCACATTCACCGGCGCATGTGCGAATGAGATTATACTATTGATAAATCGCTCATTTGTCTACAAAGCGAAAGAAGGACGTCATGTTAGATTTTTTTTGTATAATTAGTTATTTACGAATAAAAAGTTATAATGTATTGAATTATAACAATTGTTCAATTGACTGGAGTTTTCCTTTACGACTAGGTTTGGTAAAGTGTTTAACTTGGTTTGGAGAAACAGTACACAAGGTTGGTGGAAGTGTTTAACTAGGTTTGGGGAAGCGATAAGGTGGGTGTTGGGCAGAGATAAACCACTAAGCTCGGAGAAGAGCTAAACTTGTTTGGGGAAGCGTTAATTTAGGCTTGGAGGGTTTGACGAATCGCTAAACTAAGTGTGATGAGATGTTAGACTTGGGTTGAGGAAGCCTTAACTTTACTTTGGGGGAAGCGTTAAGCTAGAATTGGGGAAGTGTTAGCTAGGTGTGGAGAAGCGTTAAGCTAGGTACATACTTAGTATATGGGAAAGCTTTAAATTAGATGTGAAGGAGCGTAAAGTTTGATGTTAGAAAGTCTTAATCTTTGTTCGATGAATCGTTTCACAGTAAAACGAAAAACAAAAAATACCACTCCAATATCCATTAGATGATAAAGATTATGATTTATCGTTTGATATGAAAATTAGGGAGTTATAGGGGTCGAAAGGAAAGGGACATTAAGAATTTTAAAAAATCTGTTAAACTAGGGTTTCCGTTTATATATAGGACACACAAATAAGAATATCTTAGTCATACAGCAGAAAAGTTTGAAGATACCAATGGGTTAATCAGAAGTCGTAAATGAAAGAAGGACAGACAATACAATGACCAAAAGAAAAAGGACAAAAGGACAAAAAACGATCTACAAAACATTACACAGAAAACAAAAAATTGAAAAAGACGACTGCTCCACATGTGACACCAGTCATGGTTTCTGCCTGATGTCCTGGAATGTAAGACTATCATCATATTAAAGGGATATATTACACGTGCACGTATATATTTAGATAATTTTCAATGTGCTCTTAAATAATCACCTAGCCAAAATTCTTTCCTATCACCAAATCCATCTTCGTAAGCAGACCAATCCCGATAGAAGTCTGTTGATCCATCAGTCCTCCTTTGGAATACCTTGACATATAACATGTACAGTAACAATATACAGTCAAACTGTCTTAAGAGGTCACATTTGGGACAAAGAAAAGGTGACTTATGACTTAAGTCAGCTGACTTCTTAAAGAGGTTCAATTCACATGAAATTTTCCATGACAAGACAATGAAAATGTGACCTTTTAATACAGGTGACTGCATAATAGAGGTGACCGCATGTGCAGGTACGACTGTAATACTTTGTAAAAATGATATGCATAGTTTTTGTGTATTTAGCATTTGTTGTGTTTCTTCATCTCTATTGCAACGTTATACTCTCCTGGTTGTTACTTTACAAGACTGTGCGTTTCCTTCACGACGCTATATAACGCATTCGAATGCAATGTTTTGTATATCCAAAAATTTGATATGCTGATGTTTTGTGTAATCATCTCTAAGGTTTATACTTCGAAAGAGCCGACATATTGAATTCTTACAATATAATATAACGAGTTGACAAATATGAAATACTAGTAACTTAATTATCACAAGAACTAGTTTCAATGCTATTTTATTACTTTTAAGTGTGAAGGCAGTAAAAACAATCCGATTTGTACGCTTTGATATGGGAGCGAGAATTTCACGCCATGTCTCATCTATGAGGCTCTAAGACGTCAAATATGTTTCTCGCAATGTTAGTGTTGGTTAATGTTAGACACATTTCATAGATCATATTGACACATATTTGGTATTGCTATAGAACGGAGATAACTGTATTATATTGTTAGCTTTGCTGACGTCGATTTTGGTTTTACTGTCGCAAATAGCCGTTTAAATACAAAATACAGTTATCGTCTAATGATAAAGATAACCGGAAAATAATAATAAATTGGTGAAAATGATGTGTGTTGAAGAATGAAATAAAACTTGATATTAGAAACCGGAACCGGAAACAAGTCTAGTCATAACACATTCTTCTAGCTATGTGAAGCAGGACCGTCTTAACAACAGTATAGGCCCCCTGGTAAAGCAGTGCACTGGGGCCCATACCTGCACAACCACTCACAGTAATAAAACTGTAAATATTGATCAAATTAAACATATATTTATTGTATTGGTACTTCCAACAAAATCAGTGTTTGAGCATTAAAAAACATGCTGTATGCAACATGCATAGATTAGCATGGGGCACCGGGCATTACCAGCGTGCCCATGCATTAAGAGGCATTGATGGGAAGTTGAATTGAACATTTAAATATAAGTAGGACTGTTTTTACGGGGAAAGTTAATAGTTTACGACGTCGACACCTTCCCGACTTTTAACGAAAATTTCCGAGTGATATTCCGATTGATACTTTTGACAAACATACTTACCGTCCATTTACCACCATCTGTATCCATATCACAATATACATCGAAGTGCTTAGATGATTCTGGCAAGCTAGGATAAATAGTATATACTCCTGACAGAGGGGGACCGGATGGTATGTCATTGCAATCACGTGGGTAAAAGGCTGAAAGAAAAATAACGAGAAATGCCTTATGATCACCCTTACCAAGAAATCATATACTGTAACACGACGGGTGTCACATGTAGAGCAGGAATTACTAACACCTTCGGAGCACCTGAGTTCATCCTTGGTTTTTTAGTGGGATTTGTGTTGCTCGATCTTCAGTTTTATGTGTAATGTTTTGTAGATCGTTGTTTATCCTTTTGTCCTTTTGTCCATTGTATCGGCTGTCCTTCTTCGATTTATCCTTTGATATCTTCAAACATTTCATACTAGCATACATAGAAATTACTAGTACATGTACATTGTAATACATTTTGCTATGTTATTCTATGCCATTTAGTCAATAGTTGCCATTATGAAATACATGTTTTTGTCTTTTTCCTGCTGCTTGTTAGCTTAATATGTATGATACAATTATTTATATATTCAGTACATGCATGAAAGATATTTCCGTGCTATCTACGATACAGATTAATTACAAATTAGAATGTACATGTACGGTTCAAAATATCACAAGCCGAATAGAAAAATCAATACCAGTGGCACATTAAAAATAAATAGCATGAGAAAGATCAAAGTGAGACAGTACCATTTTCCAGGGTAAACTGATTTAGCTTAATGCATGGCACTTGTCGTGGTAAAATCACATTTAAAAAGTCATTACATAGTGAAAATCATCTGGCACATGTCTACAAACAGTTGAGAAATAGAAATATAGTGAGGAAAGTTTGAAGATATTCAAAGGGGTAATCAGAAGGACAGACAAGACGATCACCAAAAGAAAAAGGCAGACAAGACGATCACCAAAAGAAAAACGACAGACAAGACGATCACCAAAAGAAAAAGGACAGACAAGACGATCACCAAAAGAAAAAGGACAGACGAGATCACCAAAAGAAAAAGGACAGACAAGACGATCACCAAAAGAAAAAGGACAAACAAGACGATCACCAAAAGAAAAAAGGACAGACAAGACGATCACCAAAAGATAAACGACAGACAAGACGATCACCAAAAGAAAAAGGACAGACAAGACGATCACCAAAAGAAAAAGGACAGACAAGACGATCACCAAAAGAGGACAGACGAGACGATCACCAAAAGAAAAAGGACAATCGATGGTCTACAAAATACTACTCAGAAGACTAAAGACAGAGCAACATGAACCACTAAACACCGTGGGTTCTCCGGAAGGGTAATCATTTCCTTCTTCTCTAGTGGTACCCGTCGTGCTACTCTTGTTACAAACCCGATGATAAGTCATAGATGAGAAAAGAACCGGAATGTAATTATGTCAAACGGAACAGTTGTGACACAGAACATCTGTAACGGTTAACCAAGTCGTGGTGGAGACTAAAAATGTATATACTTGAGAATGAATTATGTGTTGGAGAAACTGTTTTAAATGTATTTTTCCTACGTCATCTACCCTCATGGGGTGGAAATATTTGTCTTTACTATCACGTTACCATTAACGTATATTTTCTTATATTTATACAACATAAACCATAAAAGTGAAATACATTGTACTGTACAGAAACGTGGAATTTTTAAAAAGTATGGGGCTGCCGTGGTCGTGATCGTATGGTAGTTGGATTTACAACTACCTATGCAATCAGTGCCTATCACCACTAAAGTTGTCAGTTCGAATCTCGATCAGGTCGAGGTGCACAACATTATGTGATAAAGTTTGTCAGTGACTTGCGACAGGTCGGAGGTTTTCTTTGGGTATTCCGGTTTCCTCCACCAATAAAACTGACCGCCACCATATAATTGAAATATTGTTGACAGTGGCGTTAAACACCATCAAACAAACAAACAAAAATGTATGTGTCTTAATTTCAACCAGCCAACATATATTTTTGCAATTTTTTAGCTAGTGCACAACGGATAAAAAAATGCACTGGGTTATAGATAAGATTATATGTGTTGTATAAATACAAATAGTAAACATTAGCAAGTTCATGACGGAAAGGACAATGTGTTACGGTAAAGACATTATGGTTTGTAATAACAACTACCAACACATATCAAGTGCAACAGGTTGAATATAAAATGTTTAACCGTGTTTTAGATCATTCCTGATGATAAGCAAAAGTGTGAATGTCTCTACCGTCATGACCGTTATATGAAATTGTTTCGATAAAGACAGTTACAGTAGAGTCAAAACTGCTATTCGGTTTTGATTCCGTGTATTACAGAAACATCTTCTGAAGATGTAATATGGTTGGTTGATGGTTGATAGTGTTTAACGCCACTTTCAACAATATTTCAGTTTTATCGTGGTGGTCAGTTTTATTGGTGGAGGAAACCGGAGGACCCGGAGAATGTAATATGTACATTGCTATCGGGAAAAAAGTGTTATCTTTATATGACGTTTAAATTGTTGTAAAAGCTGAATTAAGGAACTTCTATAAGGTTTGGTAAAGACGTTGCATAAAGGTACGGCCGCATTTTAATATACCTGGTTTGTTCCTTCGAAATCTGCCCTGAGTCGATACACGTCACCATTTCTCTACTTCGATGACGTAAAATCGAACGCACCGACGTGCCGAAGATCTCAGAGTCACTTGCAAGCCTCGTCCGATACGATTTAAATCTTATCCTCGGGTGTCACAGATTTTATTATCTTGCACCTCTCCCGGTGTTAGACCCTATAGGTCTTCTGTTTAATTTTGGTATTACTAAAATATTTGCTCTGCTTAATTAAATGGTTGTGTTTAGCTGTTAATGTTGTAGAGTCGGTATGTTTTCAATGATTACAATCAAAAGACTGAAAACTAGACAGAAATGTGCTAAAATTAGATTTGTCATGAAGCTTGAACATACGATTTTCAACACAGGCAAACATGTTCTGCCAGTGTCCATCTCTCTTACAAACTGAAAATGGACGTCCCAGCATACTAAATCCCTCGTTGCATTTGAATTTGCTGCCTCTGCCAATATTTCGGTAAAGTCCAAATCGCTCAACACAAGTAGCGTTTCTAATTGCTGGAAGATCTTTGCAGTCTGGAAGGAAATGTAACGGTAATATACCATTTAGAGAGAACAATACCCTCCCCCCCCCAATTTTGATAGACAAGCATCATTTCAACATGGACTGATAGCTCTGATGGTGGACTGTTAGTCCCCGAGGATATGATCCGCCCAGTAGTCAGTGCTTCGGAACTGACATGGTTTATTAAATATATTTATTACTGAAATTTACAATTCCGATCAAATGTAATTATTGATAAAACTAAGATTCCCCTCCATCAGGAATGGGTGGCCCTAGTCGATTTTGGCTATCCTGTTCTAAGACCTTTTATTTTATCGCTCCCGAAACTTTAAGTTATTCGGCTTTCCAATCTTTCTATTTTTTAGCGTACATGATGAAGGTTTTTCCGTAAACGCGTCGTGCGCACTAAATTTGATATATACGTTTTCTATGATAAGGAAATAGTATTAAAAGCACAATCAATCTGGGTAGACAAACACTAAACAGTTAGGCATAAACCTTACCAGAAAATAGTATAAATACACAACTTGGATAGACAAACATAAAGCGGTTGAACATATAATTGTGCAAAACCACAACCAGGATTAACAAACAACAGTGAACAAAAACCTTACAAACCGACCTCATATGAAAAAACAGGAACATGACCAGGTGGTTCGGAATGGTCAGCAATTCTTGTTCGCTACATATAAACCTTACAACCCGACCCCCCATGGAAAACCAAGAACATGACCACGTGGTTCGGAAGGGTCAACAATTCTTGTTCGTTGCATATGCACCTCGCAACCCGACCTCCCATGAAAACCAGGAATATGACTAGGTGATTCGGAAGCGTCAGCAATTCTTCTTCTTTGCATATAAACCGTACAACCCGACCTCCCATGAAAAACAAGGAATGCGACTAGGTGGTTCGGAAGGGCCAGCAATTCTTGTTCGTTGCATATAAACCGACCTCCCATGAAAAACCAGGAATATGACTAGGTGGTTCGGAAGGGTCAGCAATTCTTGTTCGTTGCATATTAATCTTACAACCCGACCTCCCATGAAAAACAAGGAATATGACTAGGTGGTTCGGAAAGGTCAGCAATTGTTATAACTTGCATATCTACGTCATGCATGATACAGGCGAGGATATCAGATCACATGGATACGCCAAAACCAGTGACACACACTAATACACCGTGACAAATAGTGACGAAACAAACATATGTCGACCTCAATGTCAATGTTGTTATTTCATTATTAAATTTAGTAAAATTTGAACGAATTTAAAAGAGAAGGACTCCGCCTTTCGCAATGGTATGCTTGAAAGGTATATATTTATTATACAACCAGTTCCTACCACCCTTATCTTTTGTGAGTTCAATTCTCGCACAGCTTGATAAATATTCGTTGTACAAAGCCATAGACCTAGAAACATTCTAGGAGCAGTAACTGCTTCAATTCCGAAGCACATGAGTTCTTCCCAGATTTGTGTAGGGTTCATGTTACTCAATCTTTCGCTTTCTGCTTAGTGTTTTTTAGATCATTTTTGTCTTTTTGTTCTTCTTCTTTTGGCCATTGCATTGCCGGTCCTTCTTCAACTTACTGTTCCTGATTACCCCATTGGTATCTTTAAACTTTTCTTACCGTTGTTCGACTTTGTTAAATAATATAAACGTAAAAGACTCCGAACGTACCTTATTTCGAATACAGCCCAAATTTCATAATAATAAACTACAAAACACTACACAGAAAACTGAAGATTGAGCAAAACGAACCTCACTAAAAACTGGGGGTAAACTCAGGCGATATGGACGGTTTAATAGTTTCTGCTCCACTAGTGACATCCGTCGTGTTACTGTTACACGACAGGAACACCAGCTGAATAGAAGCTTTAATTCGACTACAATAGTTGCAATTTTGAGATGCATGATGTCAGATACAATTGTTAAACTCAGAATTCTTCTCAACACCAGTGACATTCGACATAGGGAGTCTGGTATTTAACGCCACCTTCAACAATATTTCAGTTATACCATGGTGGTCAGTCTTATTGGTGGAGGAAATCGGAGTAGCCTGAGAAAACCACCGACCTGCTGCAAGTCACTGACAAAATATATCACATAATGTTGTATCGAGTGCACCTCGCAATGAAGGACATACGACATAAGGGAGAAAATACGGTTCCAAAATGACCAACATTGACTAATAAATATACAGCTATTTTGGTATGATTTCCATAGTCTACATGATAGGAATAATTGAACATCGCATCTAAAGACAATACATTTAAACCTGCTTTAGTTATCATCTCTTGTAAGGTTAAACCTGCTTTAGTTATCATCTCTTGTAAGGTTAAACCTGCTATAGTTATCATCACTTGTAAGGTTAAACCTGCTTTAGTTATCATCTCTTGTAAGGTTAAACCTGCTTTAGTTATCATCTCTTGTAAGGTTAAACCTGCTTTAGTCAGAAACTTAACTTATATTTTCTTTCACAGTGTATTCCAGTTTGCATAAACCTGTATTTAACAATCACATGTCTACGGTGACCATATTTGAATGTAAGGTCACACAAGACAGATATACTAACATACTTACATGCTATCTTACACTGAAGAACGCCTTGGTAGACCTCGCACCTTTCACCCATTTCGCAGACATTGTCAGTGCATTCGCCACCAATTGTCTAGATTTGTGAATTAAATGTATATATAACAGTAGAATGCAATGATCAATACAGTAGCCTATTTGTTTTGTGAAATGTAACAATTGTATAAAGTGTAATTAATATTAGGACATACGGAAAACCAAATTATGGTATCTTTTATGTCGGCAATATTTAATCTTTGTTTGCAAGCAACTTAAGCACATTATATTGATGTTAGTTATTTAAGTGTTCAAAGTGATTGGCACTTGAATGTATCATTATTTTATCGATTAAATACCATTGATGGCAAACCTTGATGAGGATTCCGATTGAGAAACAATATTGAAAGTGCAAAGTCAAAGCCAAGCTAAAGCACATAATTTGGAACACGACGAAATCTTGAGTGACGGCATGTTAAGACAAATGCATGCACTCGAATGAAAAACAATTGGTAAGTTTTCCGTAGACATATTTTTATTTATTGAATACACCAGAAAGTGTGGTTGAGGGTGAAGTCGGTGGTTTGGTGTCTACTAGGCAAAACATTTACTCATAATCATGAATTATAGTCATTATAGTCATGAATTATTGAATTAAATGAGTTAAGCATATTTTATTGCTCTAATATAAGCATAGACATGGAAAGGTGTGCTGGACTTATGCCTTTAGGTATATCTCCATTATGTAATGATTTAGCTGTTTATCCTGCATCTGTGAGTGAAAAACATTGAAATGTCTTTTATCTATTAACAGTTAGATTTGCGTCTGTAAGCTAGCATGAATTGTCTGTGTCAAAGATTTAAAAAGGACTGTTTAATGAATTCCAAAGAGGAACAAATAGTCTTGTCTTCTATGCAAACCGCCATGTTTTTACATACCTTTGGCCATGTCGAAATCATGCTGTGAATACATCCGGGTTCTTTATACAATTGTTGTCCTAATGCCAACGCTCCTACTACGTCACAACATCTCCAATTTGTTCTATAATTAATACTAGTACAATTTGATGTCATCATGCATTCTTTTACACAATTTAGCAAATTTGTCCCTTCAAGTCGGCGTAGAACATTGTTGCCTTGGTAACATACTCCATACTGTAAATGCCCTGTTTGTACTATATTGGGTTGGCGACATTTGGTGTCGTCTTGATGGCAAACGTCACTGTGTTGTGAACTGTCACTTACACAACTAAATATATAAAATAATTGAAAGAAATCAGCACAGAGGTTCGTAATGCATTTAAATCTCATTGTGTCATCTATTTAAAAGGAATAGATGAATGATTGTTGTTCAACGCCAACTCAACAATTTTTCAGAATCTTGATCTACATAAAATAACACCTCGGCTTCTGCTTATTTCACGACCTTTGGTATTACGTTACTTCTTCTCATTGCAGGGAATTATATATCTACGTCATGAATATGCTTCATCAATTATTTACAACCATGCCAAAACTATATAATTTAATATTACAAGATTTCAAAATTACTTTAAATATGTATTATTAACATGTAAATTGTCATACACTGTATTAGACTAATTAGCAAAAATCTATAACATCTTATGTATCATAAATTGTATTCAGTCAAGGATAACATACATTGATATGGTTTATTAGTTTTATATATCTTTATTTTTGAAAAGAACAGTTCCTTTAAGAAGAGTTTGAAGATGCCAAAGGGGCATTCAGAATCCGTAAATCGAAGGAGAGACAATAAAAAGGACAAAATAACGAACAACGATCTACAAAGCATACACATAGACCTAAAGATTGAGTAATACGAACTCCATTAAAAACCGGAGGTGAACTCGGGTGCTCCGGAAGGGTAAGCAGTTCCTGCTCCACTAGTGGCACAAGTCGTGTTAATATCTATCGTGTTTATGACATTTGGCTTACTTGCTCACACAGATTTTAAAATTATGTGGCCTTCCAATACTTTGATTTTGAGTCAACTTGATGAAAGTTATTTCAGAAACGCATCGTGGGCAGTACTAAGTTATATATATACGTTTTAGTTAAAGAGTTCCTGGGGAAGCTTGGGGCTTTAATCTATAGGCCTCTTCAATATCCCGCCATATTCTTCCAAATTGATTGTGACATAGCGAAATGTTTGCTCAATGATCCGACCGCATTACACGTGCGAACAATTCAGTGAATCCTATCATGAGTATAATTTTTACGTAATTGTATTTTTTTTTCAAATAATTGGTATGAACATTAGAAATATATTCCCTTCATATCTTGTTCTAAGAAGAGTTTGTAGATACCAAAGGGGTAATCAAAATCCGTCAATCGAAGAAGGACAGACAACACAATGGCCAAAAGATAAAGGACAAATGGACAAACAACGATATACAAAACAAACACATAAACTAAAGATCGGGTAACATGAACCCTAATCTTGTTTAAAAAAAACAGCTTTTACGCCGATGGAAAGTCGGAAATATATTGCGTGAATTAGATCAGATTGCGTCTATTGACTTAAAACTTAATCGACGACGTCCTTCACATGATTGTTTAGAGTAGTACATAATAAAAGAGCTTTATTTCAAGATTTTCAGAAGCTGTAAAAAGTAGTTTAAAGAGGCAACTTACTGGATAATCACGAATCGCGTCCTCTTGGGGCACGATTTG
>JYMV01028033.1_pt1 | contig 11067 bp, 6 predicted proteins | sample 338911 | NCBI WGS metagenome assembly JYMV01 (sample SAMN03354496, study PRJNA234377) | hydrothermal vent metagenome | biome: Deep sea; feature: Hydrothermal plumes at the Eastern Lau Spreading Center, Western Pacific Ocean; material: Seawater | place: Tonga | collected 2009 | depth 2000 m m
GAATCCACAATGCCGCGGGCGATGCTGATGATGGTGATGGTGGAGCTACTGAAGCCGAACCGGTGGCGCAGGTATCGGCGCCCAGCGATGAGGAATTTGCCCCCGAACTGGTCATGTTCGCTGAATATCTGGCCGAGAGCGGCAAGAATGTCTTTGAAATTTTCAGTGAGATGGATCTTAACAAGGATCTGGTAATCGATGCATTCGAGTTCCGTGAGGGATTATCAGCGATGGAAATCGCCGATCTGGCACCCTGGGATGTTGAATCACTGATGAAATCTGTCGACCTCTCCGGAGACGGTAAAATCGACCTGCCCGAACTGGATATTCTGATAATGCGCATCAACAATGCCGCCGCCGCCGGCGCCGATGCAGGCACAGACGAGGAAGAGTAGCCCTCTGAAATAGGCGGCGGACTGATAGCGAGTGACCGCTTTCACATCTTCGGGTGGTCTTGTGCGGATAGGTATAGTCGGCAAACCGAATGTCGGTAAATCGACCTTTTTCTCGGCAGCCACCTTGGCAGATGTTGACATCGCCAACTATCCGTTCTGTACTATCGAGGCAAACGTTGGTGTTGCATTTCTTCCAGCGCCCACACCCTGTCCGTGCGCTGAAATCCGCGCCCAGCGAGAGGCGGATGGGCGGCTTGAGCCAGTCACCGACGACGATCCCAGAGGTGGAAGTCTGTGCATTCCCAATACCGGCTCCTGCACCGGTCATATCCGGCTGGTGCCGACATTCTTGGTCGATGTCGCCGGCTTGGTTCCCGGAGCCCACGAAGGTCGGGGACGGGGAAATGCCTTTCTTTCCGACCTCTCTTCCTGCGATGCCCTGATTCAGGTCATCGATGCTGCCGGTACGACTGATATCGAGGGTAACCCCATAGGTGTGGGAGAAGACGAAGAAGAGGTCGCTCAGGCGATGGTTGAGGAATATGATTTTCTCATCACCGAAATAGCTGCGTGGATTCAGGGCATCATCGAAGAAGGCTGGCAACGCGGGGTGCGGCATGTTCAGGCTGAGGATGACAAGGGATTAGGTGAATACCTGCACGAACGATTGACCGGTATCGGCTCGACTCCAACAAAAATCTCCCGAGCCCTAGAAGGATTCAAGGCGCAAAATAACTATGAAAGTCCACCTTGGGAATGGGATGATACACTAATGCGTGAACTTGCTCGCCACCTACGGTCGGCGATATTTCCGATTCATATCGCCGCCAACAAGGCTGAAATCGCTCCTGGCAGGACCTGGTCGAGACTTACTGACAAAATCACCGCCGATGGCGGACTACTCGTACCCTGCTATGCTGATGGTGAACTGGCCCTGTGCAAGGCGAGAAAGGCCGGATTGCTCAATTATGTTCCCGGTGATGCAGATTTCACCATCCCCGATGGGGCGCAATTGACGCCACCACAACAGGCTGGGCTCGACCATCTGGGTCGTAAACTACAGGATTTGGGAGGCACCGGTGTGGCGAAACTGATTTCCCTAGTTCTCTACGATGCATTAGACCATATTGTCACCTACCCGGTGCAGGATGAATCTAGTTGGGCTGATGGTGAGGGCAAGGTCCTCCCCGATGCCTTGGTGGTGCCCAATAACACCACAGCCAAGGAATTGGCCTATGCGGTGCATACCGACCTCGCTGATGGTTTCATCAAAGCGGTCGACTGCCGGTCGAAGCGGGTCATCGGTGCCGACCACGAACTCAGTGATGGTGACGTGGTGAAAATCCACGCCAAATCCTAACCCCAATCAACCCTTGCCGGATTAGTGAAAATATAGAGGAGGAATAAAATGGCGCGACAAACTGAGGTCGATGCCCGACCGATAAATCCTCTATTGTGGCTGTGGCAAGATGAAGAGCATAGCAATCTGGCCCTCAAACCTTGGCTGATAAGTCGGGGTTTCACACTTTCTTTCCTTGCTGTCAGTTGGTTGTCAATCGCCATTCTAGGATTCGGTTCAAGTTGGAATTGCAGTGAATCATGGCAGAATGAACTGATATGCAGTGCCGCCATCTATGCCAACAACATCTTCACCGAACCACACGCCTTCATCTTCAGTTGGTTCACCGGAGTATGGTTCAGCAATGGCCTCGACCACATCATCTACGTCACCTGTGGTTTCGTCATCTTCGTGCAGAGTTACGAGCGTAGAATGGGTATCAAGAACACCGTTTTCCTATTCTTCACAGGAACCGCTGTGGCCTCGTCAATTATTGCGGTGGGGATTAACTACGGCTATGCTGCATACCCCTCAGATGAACTTTTCATAACCGGAATGAGTCGCAACTGGATGGGTGGCTCGGTGGGTATGTTCACCATCATCGGTGCGTTGTCACACTGCTCCCGTCGACCTTTGGTTCTGCTCATCCCGGTAATACTGTTTGAGATATGGAATGGCCAGACCAACATCAGCCTGCTCACCAGTTCAGCGCACATGGTGGCCATTACCTATGGCTATGCGGCGGGTTATTATCTACAGAGAAATCATGCAAATCAGGAGTAGTGCGTTCGACCGCACTTCATTACCTCTGAATCACTATTGTTGATACTGGTTCTCCAGCACCATGGCGTTCTGTTGGGGGTCCTGAGGTTGTTGTTGCTGTACTGGAATCGATTGTTGGGCTGGTGCGGCAGCAACACTGGCCATTGGTGCGGCAGAAACAACGGTCGGAGCAGGTGCACTTTGGACGACTACCAGAGCATCCTCGCCGGCGTTATTGGCCTTGTACACCCCCATCGCAATGCTATCGGTAAACAGTTTTGTCCATAGCCCGATGTAACCACAAAAGAGAATAATTCCCGCGACAACCCAAAACAGCATACCAAAAATCCAACTGGCAGTGGAATACTCACTATAACAATCTCCCCATTCAGGACATTCTTCTGTCGCGAACAATTCGAATAATCCGAATCCAATCCCCCAAATTATTGCCACTATGATGTGCAACACCACAACGACAACTAGAAAACTCAATCCTGTTGAAATAACATCTCTGGTACCCATTCTCAATGAAGACATGGCTCAGTCGACTAGTTACACTGTATTCACAGTTTGCAAAGTGCAGTCTGGGTATCGAGACTAATGACCGGGGGGCCTGGCATAGTCTGCAGAAAGGCGTGCCAGTTTTGCCTGATAGGCAGCACTGCTGAGAACGAACCATGGAATCAGGGCGAGGGTTGCCAATCCCAGAAGTACTGCCGAGGCCAGACCCCAGACGGCGATGCCGGAAAGCACGGTAACCCATGCCGACCACAGTAGAATGACCCAGAGAAAGGGACTGTAACGGCGGGCGAGCAGGGTCATTCGCGCCGTCGCGGTGCTGGGATCGTAGAGAATCGGAACTTCCTCAGCCTCGACGAATTTATGCTCGACGCCGCAACGTACGCAGACATCCTTGCGTGGCCCTATTCCGTGGATGAAATTCTCGCGTGGGTAAATTCCCCCGCACAATCTGCACGCTGGCATACTTTCCCTCTACCCTTGCCAGCGGTAATCCGCACTTCAACCATGCGCTAGCCAAGGCTGGAGGCCGGGGGAGGTAGAGATGAATGCGGAGAGAAGTTTACTGCCGAGTTCACTGCCGCAGGACTCGGGGTGGAACTGAAGCGATTGTAACGGATGGAGCGGGTGTGAGAAGGCCATCGGCAAAGTGCCACTGTCATCCCAGGCGGTAATCTCCAACTCGCTTTCACCGGGCTGGATGACCAGACTGTTGTAGCGCACCATCGCCACGGGATTGGGAAGGGAGGAGAATATTCCACTACCATCATGGTGAATCTCGACCGCAACCCCATGTACCGCTCCGAGCGGACTTTCGACCAATTCCAGGCCCGCAGCAATTCCAATTGCCTGATGTCCGAGACAGATTCCGAGTACTGGAATCTTGATCGCATCACAATCCAGCAGGTTGCCGGCCAGCGCCAATTCTGCGACTCTCTCGCTCAATTTCGAATTCGACGGTCGACCTGGTCCAGGCCCGATGATGATGTGAGTGGCTGCAGTGGCGCGAATGATATTGTCTAATTCTTCTATAGCAGTGCTGAGTCCACACACATGGATGACGTGAGCGCCGAGACCGGCGCAGGCGTGGATGATATTCCAGGCGAAGGAATCCAGGTTATCGATGAACAGGATTCTCGCCCGGCCTTTGCTGGCGACCTTGTCGCCTGAGGATAGTGGCCAGCGGGAAATGGTACCGATACCGCTGGTCATCATCAGTGGTTGCTTACGTAGAGGTTGCGGAAAAATGGCAATTTCTCCGCTTGGTAGCTCGCTATGAGAATCCGGTGCCAACCATCCGGCGGCTCGACGTAGAGCTGCTGCCTTCCACTTCGCCTCCTCGACCTCGGCTTTGGGGTTGGACCCGATTACCAGACCTCCCCCGGCCTGTACCACAGCCTGCCAACCATTCTGGTCTTCTCTTGCCTCAAGGGTGCGAATCAGGATATTCCATGCACTCCTGCCACAGCGTGCATCGATATGGCCGATGGAGCCACTCCAGAAAGAGCGCGATTTTCGCTCCAGCAGATCGATTGCCGCACAGGTGACAGTCTTCGGGCAACCGGTGATTGAGCCGCCGGGAAACATTGCCTGTAGAGCTGACCATACATCGGCCTCTTCTCGAATCTCACCCCGAACCTCACTGACCAGATGCTGTACCTGAGCATAGGCCTCGACTTGGTAGTGACTCTGTTCGACGCTCCCGGCCTTAGATACCAGGGCGATATCGTTACGTTCCAGGTCGACCAACATATGGTGCTCAGCCAATTCCTTCTCATCATTGAGTAGTTCCTGCCGCAATCTCAGTTCACTTTCGGCTGTGCCACCGCGCGGTCTGGTTCCCTTTATCGGTCTGGTCACCAGAAATCCTTCACTGCTTGACAACAGCAGTTCGGGAGAGGAGGAACACAGCGCCACCTGCAGGTCCGGACAATTCAACCAAGCCGAGAATGGCGCCGGGTTATCGCCGGCCAGTCTCAGCATCACCTGCCACGGGTGTTCAGCCAGTTCTCCCGACCAGGTGCGACCGAAATTCAATTGGTATAACTGGCCTGCAGTAATCGCTTTCTGCACCTGTCGCACAATTTCAGCATGTTGCTGGTCGGTATGGCTGCTGACCTCACCTTCGACCTTCGGCGCCGATCCTGAATCGGTTATTTCCAGCGTCGGCTTGGCCGCAAGCATCGCCGCGACCTCATCACCCCACTCATCGCCGGACATGGTCAGCAGGTGCAGGGTTTCTGCCGCTCGGTCGTGAATCAGCCAGCGGTCGACGCGCCAAAGAATGGCCAGTATCGCATCCTCTTCCGGGGGATGGCGCAAGCGCCAGGGTTGGGTCCATTGCACTAGGTCATAGGCCAAAGCACCGGCGAAGCTTCCCGGCAGTGCGGGCAATTTTTTCAATTGCCCGATATCATCGTCAAGAGGAAATGTACAGGACTCCAGTGTGCGCAATGCGGCACCTAAGTTGGTGCCGATATGCGATGCTGAGTACTGCCATTCGCTACCATTCCAGTGCTCGATCTCCAAGCGTAGGGGCGCTGGGTCAGGGCCGAGTTGCGGCTTTCCGGATAGCGGACTGCCGCCATCGAGGTCGCCAGCCGGCAACATGTCTCGGCGCGGTTGCCTTGCTACCGCTCGCATTGTCGGCGGTCCCATCAATAACGAAAATTCAGCCAATTCACTGGTCGGACCGCCCGATAATTCGAGCAATTCATCGGGCGAACCCCAGAGATTTCCATCCCCGAGCAATTCTTTTCTGCGCAATTCCTCGACCAGTGCCAGCATTACCCGCTCATCACGGGATAGAGGAAAGGTTCGGTGCACTATGCTCATTCAACCACCTCGAGCCAGCGCTCAAAACTCACCCAGCCGGCTTCTTCTATGGCCTTTAGGAAAAGCGGTTGAAGAATCGAATCACCATTCCCAACCCTTTCACCATCGAGGCTGGTCAATAGCACCGCCGCCACCCCTGAGCCGACCAACACCACCTCGCTCGAGCGTGCCAACATGGTTGCGGTAAGGCGCCCTTGCTGAAGTGGAATACCCGCCGCCTCAAGGGTTGGCAGCAGGAATTCGGCCGTCGTCGAATGCACACCCCCCAGTTCAGGGTCGCTGACCCAAGCAATGCCGTCGGCAGAGAGCAGAATCGGGGTGGCGCGGTCACCATCGATAATCGCATCATCATGCACCAATAATGCAACATCGGCGCCAACTTCCCGCGCCGCCGAGCCAGCCTGCGAGTAAGCCTGCCAATCGGCGTGCTTGAGGCCTTGTAACTCGGCTGGATAGCGCGGTGCCGGGTGGCAGATTCCAGTGACCTCACTCCCGGTCCTATGGCAAGGCCGTCCGACCAGTCCGACCCCTCCATCCTCATTGACCTCGACCCGCAGCAGGGCTGGCGGTTGGTGGGCCTGATGAACATCATCTAACTCGTCTGCATCTAGACTTGGAGTCGCGCCTTCACGACTCAGGGTATTGAGGGCGGCTCGCAACTGCTCGGCAAAGTCGTCGGGCCATGCCAATCCCAATTTGTTGATGTGTTCTCGCAGTCTCTTCATGTGAAGTTCCGGCGAGCGCACTCGCCTCCCACCATCCCACGGCAGAGTGGTGAACGACGCTGAGCGAGGTGAGCGAGAAGTTCCGGCCCCTTCTTCCTGCACCATGGCAACCACGCGTGTCACAGCAGGTCGTCGAGGAAAGAGGTATCGATACCACCCGATTGCTGTTGTGGTTCAACCTCCTGCTGTTGTGGAAGTTGTACCTGTGGTTGCTGAGAGAACTGTCCCTGCGATTGTGGTGGGATGTCAGGAGTCGCCTTCTGCTGGATATCTGCCGCCGCGGAGAAAACTCCAGCAGCCATCTCAGGAGGGGGTGACAAGGGTGTTTGAGCGGTTCTGGGTGCCCCTGCCAATGGGTCGAGGTCAGTATCCCAGCCACTATCGGCTATCCCCCAGGTCGACTCCTGTAATTCCCACATCACATTGCGGCGTCCACCCTTGCCGCGAACCAACATCACCATGACCATGAGAATGGCCAATAGCAGGATGATGATGAGCATATTTGTCGGCTCTAATATTTCATCGAAGAAACTCTTCTCATCGGTGGTGGTGGTCCCACCACCACCACTTGAACCGTCACCTGAGTCACTGTAAGCAGCGACTATGACGGGAGAGATCTCGTGCCGGTAGGTCATTTCATCGACCGCTGATACGCCGATCCACCAGGAAGTAGAATTATCGAGTTCGGCAAATGCTTGACCCGAGATACGGAAAGAATTCTCATTATTCTCCATTCCTACCATCGTCGCATCGATGACATCGCCGCTCTGGGAGAATGAATCTTCACCGATCCAGATGCGGTAGGACTCGACTCTGGTATCGGTACTGTGCAGCCAGGTGACAAGAATGGCCTGTCCGTCCTCATCCCATTCACCCTTCACCCCAAGGATATCGGGTAAGGAAGCACCGGGGTCGGAGATGCCGTTATCGGTAGCACTCTCGGTGACCGTCATCAAGCCATCAAGGTGGACATTGCCATTGGTATCGTAGGCGACCACGGCGACGGTTATCGGGACATTCGGTAATATCGGGTCGCCCAGCAATAGTGAGTCTAGAACAATGGGCTGCTCGTGGCTTCGGCTCAAGGTCTTCAGTGGAGTCATCGGGCCATTGCCAGCTTGACCGACGCTGGAGAATGGGCTGGTCGAGGCGTAAACCTCGTAATAATCCAAGTCTGATGCACTCGATAATCCGAATTCCAGCAATAGTCTGGTGCCGTCGTCGAGCGGGAAGTCGTAGACATCCAGATCGTTGATTCGAGGTGGCGCTTCATCATCGTGCGAATTATCTACCGGGGTGACCTCAGCAGTTGTCAGTTCTGTCAATTCAACATTGCCTTTGATATCGTGCACGGTGACGGTGACGTTGATGGTGACATCCGGTCGGATATCACCGACATAACCCATCTCGGGGCTATCTCCACCCAAGGCTGACTGGTATAGGGAATTATGGATGGTGACTTCAATCGGTGCCGTCTCATCGATAATCCATTGCTTGTCGATGCGCATGCAGGCGCAGGCGCTGGCATCGGGCCCGAAGTCGGACCAGGCCTGTTCGAGGTTACTCATATCGAATTCTCCGGCCCAGATGATGTAGTAGGCGAAGTCGTCGGCATTGCTCGGAGTCCAGCGTACATCGACCGCAGTTCCATCATCGTCGGGATGGTCCCAAGCCTCGATACTACCGATTCGGTTCGGTGCGGTGTTGGAATCGAACAGGTTACGGAATGGGGTGGCGGTGACAATATCGACGTTACCCTTGTCCTCGTTCAGCCAGTCATCACTGGCGACGACGCCAATCCAGTATGGTTGACCATCGGTCAATGGAATGCCATTGTAGAGACTGATAATGGTGCCGTTGACCGAGCAGTCAGGGATGACCTCGACGGCCATGAAATCATCGACATTTTCTGGTATGCCATTATCGTTGACGGGATAATTGCTGTTCACCTTGAGCACGTAAATCGTGTAGAATGCACAATCCTCGGCTATTGAGATATCCCAGCCGACTTCGATTCGACCGCCTTCGTCTGGGTCGACATCCTCGGCCCAAACGCCGTTTATCTTCGGCGGTGGAACGCCATCGTTCAGACCGCCGGTCGGAACCACCGGGCCGATGATGAGAGCATCGCTGAGATTCTCTTGACCTGCCCCATCCTCGCAGGTCAGGGCAAGCCAGTATGGGACGCCTGCCGGCAGGTCGATGATGGTAGTATTTCCAGCATCCGGAGCTACCGTGGAATGTAATGGTAGGGCGACCGCATCGACGACCATCGTGGTCGAGTAGTAGATATTGGTCGCCGCCAGATCAAGTGCAGTACAGCGCTCCCATTCGACATATAATTCACCTACATCCCCGCCTTCGTTAGGCTCTGCACTGCCCCACCCGGGTGGGTATGGAACTTCGTCAGAAGATGTCGCAGGACCAAATGGGGAACTCGGAGTACCGTATATTCCACCGTCATATTCGACCGCGACGATGGCCCAGTAATCACTGCCATCTACCAGTGCAACCCCGCCGGCAGTATACACTTCGGTCTGGGTTCTACTGTTCAGACTGACCGAAGCATCAGGTGTCATCACCGCCAATTCGCCAGATGTGGTCGGAGCATCGGTCCATGCACCCTCGTGCAGGTAGACCACATAGCGAGAGAAGGAATCGTCGACGACCATAGTCCAATTGGCAATTAGTACTCCGCCGCCATCGTCCGGTCGGTCCCATAGGTCAACTACATCGACCGGGGTTTCCGTGCGTACCCAATCATAGGTGATACGGGCATACATCGAACCGTTTTCCGGACTCTGCAGTCTCAGCATGACCTGACGACTGCCATTGACCAGGGCACTCCCGTCAATCGCCTTCTGGAGATTGCTCTGCAGGGTTGGATTGGTTTTGTTCAGGTCCCAGGTACCCGAATAGGCCAGACCATAACTCTTGACCCATGTTGCGGCGCCGTCGACAGGACTGGATAGTACCAGACTCGCTCCTTGCATCAGCATTCCACCCGGACCGGGAACCCCGGCTGAAGAGTCGAGGGTTACCGGATTAGATGAGTCGATGAAGGTAATCATCTTGCCGGGATGGGTCGAATCGGTCACATTGTCGTAGAAACCACCGAAACCGACATTGAGAGGTTCGGCACGGCGCATAACGAACATATCACGTCGAGTAAATGTTGGAGCAGGTTCCCATCCAAGTAAACCATAGGTCGAGGAGACCATCCATAATCCTGCACTGGAGATGCAGACCGTAAGAGCTCCTTCGGCCGGATATTGGTCGAGAACGCTGTGCAAGTTGCTGCCGACTTCAATTCTCGCTCCACCCATGTTACCGGTGACCAGGAGGTCAACTCCGTCACTATCCATATCAAAAATCGGCCACGAAGGAACCTGCCAGATAGCCGCGCCATCCTCGAACTGGTTGCTGGTGGCGTTCCAGTGGGTCAGTGGTTCACCCACGGTGGCGATATGCACTCCCCACCAATCGGTGGCGACCGCGGTAACGGTGTTGTGAGGTATCTGGTCGGGTCGATGGGTATTGATCTGCATCGGGCTCGAACTCGAGGGAAGGGTGATTTCACTCACGCCCGGTCGGGTACTTCCAGCGCCATTATGGGCGGCGAAGATTGTGTAAAGGTTGACGCCGGTAGGATACATCACAGTCGCAACGGTGTTATCTCCGACCAAACCGTCACTTCGGTCGATGGTTGCAAGAGCGGAATTGGTGTTCAGGTCCCAGCGGCCAATTCCCAGGGGAGTTCCCATATAGATGACGTTCTGATAGACATCCAAGGAGTAAATGTTGTTGCTGGCAAGGCCATCGAGCGAGGTCATTGGGTCATCCCAGTCATTCTTGCTCATGTTCCACATGCCAAGACCACCTTCGGTGGCGATGAGGATATGGGTGGTGGTGAGAGCGAAGTCGTTGATGATGTTATTTGGCAAACCGGAAATTAATCTCCCCATCGTCCATTGATTCGTTGTGGTGTTCCAGACCTGCACGCCAGCGGCGCTGGCCCATGTTCCCTGCAGACCGACCACGACATCATCACCATGCATTGCCAGACCGTCGGTAAATTGGTTCAAGCCTTGAGGCACGATATTTGCAGTACCGGTAATTGTGTTATAACGTCCTAGACCAATACCCGAAATAGATACAAATAGAATCTCATCTACCAGAACAATCTCCATGATATTTCCACCATATGAAGACCAGCCCATCTCCCACTCGACGCTTCCATTGGGCAGCAACATTCCCTGTAGTACGCCTTGCCCTTGAGCAAAGGTGTCAGCGGTAACCGCCCACACATGGGTCGAGTTGCCAATCATCTCGACCACTCGACCATTTACTAGCCCGGGAAGTGCGGTGAAGGTGTTCAAGCCGTTCTGGTTGAGCACATCGATGTGGGAATAACCGCTGTCACTACCAGCAGCAGAGACAAACCATCCGCTACTCATCATGTCAATATCGGTCACGGATGAACCCTGATTGA
>JYMV01049836.1_pt1 | contig 11066 bp, 9 predicted proteins | sample 338911 | NCBI WGS metagenome assembly JYMV01 (sample SAMN03354496, study PRJNA234377) | hydrothermal vent metagenome | biome: Deep sea; feature: Hydrothermal plumes at the Eastern Lau Spreading Center, Western Pacific Ocean; material: Seawater | place: Tonga | collected 2009 | depth 2000 m m
TTCAGTTTCAATCATTCATAGAAAAACCAGAAAAGGATTAGGCTCCGCAATTATTAGTGGAGTGGAAAATTCCAAAGGAGACATAATAGTTGTTATGGATAGTGATTTTTCACATCCGCCAGATATGATTCCAAAAATGCTTGATAAAATAGAAGAAACACAATGTGATGTTGTTATAGCTTCCAGATATGTTGAAGGTGGTGATATTCAAGGTTGGTCAACTAAACGCAAATTGATAAGTAAAGCTGCAACTGAAATTGCAAAAAAAGGATTAGGTGTTCAAGCCGACGATCCTATGTCAGGATTTTTTGCCTTCAAAAAGAATTTAATCAAAGATGTTTCATTTGATGCAATAGGTTACAAAGTGCTATTAGAATTACTAGTAAAAACCAATGCCAAAAAAATACAAGAAATTCCATATACTTTTATTGATAGAAAATTTGGTTCAAGCAAGCTAGGTACATCGACAATTCTAGATTATTGTAAGTCGGTTTGGAAATTATACAGATATGGTAAAAGTGCTGCAAAACAAGAAGGTAGAACATCCGTTAAGTTTCTATCAAAAGCTGCAAGATTCTTTACAGTTGGTACATCAGGACTTGGCGTAAATTATCTTTCTTCTGTTTTCTTCGCATCTACCTTAGATTTGTGGTATCTTCATGCAACAATAATAGGAATTTTATTTGCAATAACAAGTAACTTTTTCTTACACAAATATTGGACATTTGGTGACAGAAATTTTTCGTTAAAAAGAACAATTATTCAGTACAGCAAATTTGCAGTGCTTAGCTCAGTTAGTGGATTAGTTCAGATTGGAATGGTATATTATTTTGTAAGTGAGTTTAGTTTATCTTATCCAATTTCTCTACTATTGGCTGTTCTAACTGCGGCATTTAGTAATTTTGTACTAAATAAGAGATGGACGTTTAATGAAAAAGTATGGAGTTAGACGCTCTTTTTATTTACCTGAACAGTTGTTATCTAAAAAAGAATATCTAGAATATGGAAAGCCCTCATGAAACCATATCAACTTGGTACTAAATTATTTGAATAGTTTTTTCTAGAACGGATTACACGCCAAAATAAATAAGACAGAAAAGAAAGAGAAAATATAAAAATCACCGAATAAGGTAAGGCACCAAATACATGTAAAAGGTAAATGTCGTGCTGTAAGTATTCAAATGCAAGAATTATGGAATGAGTTAGTTGGCTAAATTGAAATGTCCAAATAACTTCTGGAACAAGATACAAATTCGCCGTTTTGAATCCTTCCAATGCAAAAAGACCCGTATTTGAACCAGGTGTACTCCATACAAACCAAGATACATCTTGAATCACATAAACTGTATTGAAAAATACCCCAATTACGCCCAAAATTATAAGAATTGAAATAATTTTTCGTTTGTTCCTTTGTTCTAGGCTTGCGCCCAATGGTATAAGTAAAAATGGAATAACCAATAACAAATATCTAGGACCCCATGCATTCAAGCCGTGCCAACCACCAGTAACTGCAACATGATAAATTATATTCAACATTAAAAATGACAAAATTAAAAGACAATCAGCTTTATTTTTCCGAAAAAAGTCAACAAATGAAAAAAATACTGTTAAAAGAATAGGACAAAATATAAAAAGCCCTACTCCTGGTGCGAATAATATTCCAAATATTCTTATGTAAACATCAGAAAAAATAGATACATCTGCACCGTATATGGGAGAAAAAAAATTAGATATATCTGCTAAAACGGATATATTATCATTTTGACAATCAAGTCCAGGTTCGCAAGCATCTTCATCATACAAACTTAATTCTTTATTTCCTTCTTCAAGATTAAATCTGAAACCTGGAATAATTTTGTAAATATAATAACAAATTAAACTCGGTATGCTAAAGAGGGAAATAGAAAATATTTTTTTCTTTGCTGATAAATGGGAAATTAAGAGAAACGCCCATATTGGAATTATAAATAAAATAATATCAGTTCTTATAAGAAAACCAAATCCTAAAAATGCTGAAGAGAATATTAAAAACCTGTTTTGATGTAATCGTTGATATTTTTTAAAAAAGAGATAGCCCAATAGTAGAAAAAATAAAGCTGGCACTAAGTTTAGGGACGTGTTAGAATATGCCCAAATCATTGTAGAAAAAGCCAATAGAAATGTAAGTATTATTGAATTATTTCTAGTAAATTTGTGTTCTAGACAGATAAGGAAAAAAATTGCCACTGATAATGAGGAAAAAAATGGACCGTAAAATAATTCCATAAAAACAAGATCTACATTCTGAGAATTTCTCCAAAAAATATAGTGTGGATCAACAAAATCATCCACAGTTAAAACTAGTGTATCAGAAGAAATTATATGAAGATAATGATTGGCTGCAACAAAAGGAACTTGAGTTGCACTGCCAAAAACTGATCCTGGATAACATGTAATTCCATTTGAACAGATACTACCATAGTTATGTGGATTATAAATTGGAACATTAAAGTACCATTTTGACTCTCCATCAATATACGCGGGATCAGGCTCTAAGGTAGTCATATGAAAAGCCATTTCTGAGCTATGATGTTCATCAATGGCATATCTATGACCATCAGATGTGAAAATAAATACAACAAAGACTAGGCCTAAAACCAAAAAGAAAATTTTTTTCGTGTCCTTATTTTTATATTCTAATGTCATTACTCCTCCTTATTTTTTAGATATTCTTCAGATTCTTGAAGTTCAGCTATTATATCATCTATTGTCATTAACCCATCATCAATCATTTTATGATAAAAACCAACTTCGGCATCAGTTGCTTTTCTATCTAAAATATCTATAAATGCAAACTCGATATCAGTTCTGACTGGATGATGAATTGATATATTTTTACCTTCATCAGATTCTAGCAGAATTGTTCTAATTTCATCAGGGGTTTTTCCATTCTCAAGAATATTGCCAAAATATTTCAGTCCTTCATCTTCTGGCGTACGTAGCAACACCTTTTCATATAGATCAGTAATGATTTTTTTGGTTTCAGGACTTAATTCATCTACAGACTTAAGTTGAACAAAATATCTTTCTTCAGAGTTCAAAAGGGCAATTCTTATTTCATCTTCAGTTATTTGTCCTTCTCTTAACATTTCTGACCAATGCAAATGAGCTGCTTTATCAGCAGATCTAAGGAGTATTTCTTTGTACAGAGCATTGACCTTTTTCTCATAAACATCAAGCACAGCATAATCCACAAAAGTAGAATTTACAGTGTGTATGGCATGAATTAAGTTGGATGTTGGGAGGTATGCAATTATTGATGTTGGTCCTGTTATGTTCAAATGAACATCGGTGATCAAATTTGTTTGTGCACCAACTGATTCGAAAGTTTGTGTAATTGTGGTTCCTTTAGCATCGCCATCAATAATTTCTATTACATGTTTACTATATGGATTAAGTGTATGTTTAGCAACTAGTTTTATTTTTAATCCAGCTTCGGTTAATTCTTCTTCAGCGGTTATTACATTGTTGACGTTACTTAGAATTTTGACATATGAGATATTTTGTGGAAGCACATCAGTATAACTTTCTACATCGGCCATAAGGTCAAACAATGTATCAGTTTCCATATCAACTAATTGACTGGTTGTAAAATCAGTATTTTTTTTAGGTGTTACTGGTTCGAATATATTATCTTCTAATCCTTCACTGGAGATTACAACAAATAAAAAATATGAAAGTGCCAAAAATATAAAAAAAGAAATTATGATTTTATCAGATTTTTTCATTTAAAAACATACTAAATATTGTAAATATAACATCTGTGCATAGACTGATGCCTAAATATAATTTAAAAAAATCAACAAAAGTTAAATCTACAGTATTTTGAAATATCATATGACTAAAGCATATAATTTTTTTAGTTTCTTTGTAATTCTTCTTGATATCAAAAATTTACGAAAAACTAGTTTAAACAAAGGAAAGTAATTAATTGAAAAAAATTGTAATAACTGGCCATTCAGGATTTATTGGGCGGCATCTAGTTCAATTTCTAAAAGACAAGTATGAGATAATTGGCATATCAAAAAAAAATCCCTTAAAAAAGGACTTGGACATTATTAATATTAAAAAAGATGTGAGAAAATTAAATTTGAATGATCTTCCATCTAATTTTGATTGTATAATTCATCTTGCTGGTTTTACTGATGTGCAATATTGCCAACAAAATCCATCAAAATGTTTTGATGTAAACGTAAAAGGAACACAAAATATGTTGGAAATGGCCCGACAAAAAAAATCAAAATTCATTTTTATTAGTACAAGTCATGTATATGGAATTCCAAAAAAATTACCAATTTCAGAAACTCATCCAACTAATCCGATTTCAATATATGCCCATAGTAAATCAATTGGTGAAATACTATGTAAATCGTATTCAGAAAATTATCATCTTGATGTGTCAATTGCAAGAATTTTTTCTGTTTATGGACCACTTGGTCCTCCACATCATGTAATTACAAAAATAATTAAACATTTGATTAACAAAAGAAAACTACAATTAGGTAATTTGTTCCCAAAAAGAGATTTTATCTATATTCAAGATGTGATTTCTGCTATCTACGCAGTTATTAAAAGAACAGGTGGTTTTGATGTATATAATATAGGAACTGGAAAAAGTAGTTCTGTCAATGAAGTAATTACAAATCTCACAAAAATAACCAAAAAAAATATCAAAATACAAACAGATGTTTCAAAAATAAGGAAATTTGAAATAAAAGAAATACGCTCTGATTCATCAAAAATTATGTCTCTGGGTTGGAAACCTAAGATTGAATTGTATAAGGGATTAAAAATGACAGTACAACAAATCACAAATAATCAATAAATTAATGAATTACTTTACAAATCTAACTTATCAGAAACAGTTGTTTATAAAATAAAACATTTGAAATAAAATTTGTTAAGATAAAAAATGATACTAAAATAACTCGCTTAAGACTAACTATGTTGAAACAATTGGAATTTCTTGGCATGCTTGATAGAAAGTTTTTCCTCCTCTACGACCCCAAAATAATATTTCTGTAGCATAACGATTTTTATCTCCACAAAAATTATACGGATCAGTTATAGTGATATTATAAGTTCCATATTGTAGTTTTTCTTTTTTGCCAACTAGTGAATTTCGATGGAAAGAGTTTATTGCACATTCAACTTGAAATTCTTTTGTTTTACCATTTTCATACTTGACAATTATCGCTTCTTGATACTTGAGTAAACTAGTAAGAACTTTAGGTTCCAAAGCAAACCCCTCTGTCTTTTCTAAATAGTTTAAAAATCCATCAATTTCAGCATAAAATGCTTGTAGATTAGACATAAGACGAAGGTATGAAGCTTCTTCTGATGACCATGTAAGATTATTAAATTCAGGAACGATATTTGCCCATGATTTTCCTTTTGTAATAGCTTCATTAATTTTTTCTTTAGTTACCAAATATTCTTTACCTAAAACAGTTTTTGGATTTTGTTCTGCATATTCTAGTAATCGCTCATAAAAAATAGTATGCTTAATGCCATTTAATTGGTTTGCAAATAATGATACTACTTGAAGTAATCCTAATGCATGAAATGTCTGAACTGCCCAAGCTAGATGAAGACATCTCACGTAATCTTTTGGCGGTAACGTAGCAGTTTCCACTACTATATCTTCATATTCTTGTACAGTTTCTTTTCCTGGCTCTGTATGATGTAAATCAATTGGGGATCTAACTGTTCTAATCTGGTGCTGTGTTTTATATTGTAGGTCATTCATAGGAGCATTAGGTAAAACAGAACATCGATACATCCATAATGAATCATGTGCAGATGCTTCAAGAAGAGATTCTATACCATTCCTAAAACTCGTATAAGTTTCACCTGGTAAACCTATTATTACTTCAGTATAGGTGTCAATACCTTCTTTTTGGTATCGCTTAATGAATGCAGATAATGTGTCATATTTGAGATTCGATCTCTTAATAGTTAACAGTGTTTCAGGATCCATACTTTGAACACTGAGAGTGATACCTTTATCCAATTTTTGTTTGTTCAATATGTCAGCAATTTCAAAAACTCGTTCGGTGCTATTTTTTGTATAATTTACACGAACTTTATTGGGAAATCCACCATTGTTTTTATTAATCGATGCTATGCGACGTGCTATTTCTACATCTCTGTCTAATATTCCGAAATTGGCATCACCCATATACACATGAGATATTTTCTTTTTAGCAAAATATTCCATTTCTTTGTATAAACGTTCTTCATCAAAAAGAAAAATTTTTTGTGCTATAAGAGAACCCCAATCGCAGAATGTACAACCGTAAGGACAGCCACGATTTGTTTCCCAAACTGCATGAAAGTGATAAGGTAGTGTGAATAATTCATCAAATATACCTGTCAGATATGGTGATGGAAATTTGGTCAAGTCACGAGTACGAGGTCGTAATTCTGTCGTAAATCCATGATAAGATAATCCTGGTATGGTCTTGAAATTTCGTTCATTAACACATTCAAGCAGTATTTCTGAAAATGTTATTTCGCCTTCACCATGAACTGCAATATCAATAAATGGATACTTGTCAAAGAAATCATCCAGACGATCTGAGTTTGGAACCTGGGGGCCGCCAAATATGATTAGGCATTTTGGATATCTCTCTTTAACAATACGGGCAACTGATACAGATATTTCCCAATTCCAAACATAGGTAGAGAAAGCTGCGATTTGTGGATCTTCTAAACGTTCAACTATGTCATTTGGGTTCTCTCGGAGAATTACAAATCCTTTATTTTCAATATTATTTTTAATTTTAGGAATAGTTTGTGCATATGCCCACAAAATACCTATTGAATAGGGCAAATAGATTTCATTACCATACAAATAACTGAATTGAAAACAATACAAGTTTAATTTAGAATCCTGTGAGTTGGTATCTTTCAAGAAACTAGATTCCATAATCTCATTGTTCATATATTTTTCTGATTGATTACTGGCTTATCTATGTTATGCATTTTTTTTTATCACTCCATCAATTTCAGACATATACCAGTGAATTTCAATAATTGTCCCCACATATAATGAAGCAGAAAATATCTGTGATATTATAAAACCAATAAAGAATAATCTTTCAGAAGTTAATGCTGAAATTATAGTTGTGGATGACGACTCACCAGATGGTACTGGAACAATAGTTGAAGAATGTATTCAATCTACTATACAGAATAATAGACATTCAGTTTCAATTATTTATAAAAAAAATAGAAAGGGGTTAGGTGCAGCAATTCTTAACGGTGTAGAAAATCCCAAGGGAGTATTGATTGTTATGGATAGTGATTTTTCACATCCACCAGATATGATTCCAAAAATGCTTGATAAGATAGAAGAAACACAATGTGATGTTGTTATAGCTTCCAGATATGTTGAAGGTGGTGATATTCAAGGTTGGTCAACTAAGCGCAAATTGATAAGTAAAGCTGCAACTGAAATTGCAAAAAAAGGATTGGGTGTTCAAGCCGACGATCCTATGTCAGGATTTTTTGCCTTCAAAAAAGCCAACAAAAGTTAAATCTACAGTATTTTGAAATATCATATGTCTAAAACTGATTTAGGAATATTTCTTGAAAATTTTGATAAAAGAGGCTCTGTGTTTAGAGGAGATTTTAAGAAGAAAGAGATTTTTCTGATCACTGAGGTAAAAAAAGGTAAATCTAGAGGTGGGCATTATCATACTAATGTTGTAAACCATCATGTATTGTATGGGAAAATTATGTACAAAGAAATTCGTTTGACGAAAAATGGAAAAGTGAAAAAAAATTTTAAAGAAATTAGAAAAATTGTTAGTGGGGGAAAAGTGATTACCACACCAGCATATGCATCACATATATTTTTTGGATTAGAAAATAGTATAGTGTTTGAGACATCTGGTGGTAACAAAAAGAGTATTACATATCAACCATACCGAGAACAGATCAGCAATTTATAAAAAACAAGATTCTAACACTAATCAAAGATATGAAAATTTTAAATGTAAATTTTGGCATGTCGGGATTTGCAGGAGATTCTAATTTACTCTTTACAACTGCTAAAAATCTAATTTCTTTAGGACATGACGTAACAATTGTAACTACTGATGCAAATGTATGGAAAGGAGATATTGAAAAGAGTAAACAATATTCAAAAATTAGAAACGTTCTACAAAACTCAATTGAAAAACCAGTTAAAATAAACGAAGTGCCTGTTATTCCCTTACACTGTACTATGCATGAATTTGGCATGTACTGTCCCAATGCAAAGACATTTGCCAAAAAAATTGTTAAAGATTATGATGTTGTTCACGTGTATAATTGGTATCATCATCTAGGAATGACATTTGCACAAATTAGTTATGAAGAAAAAATTCCATTCATAATTTCATTTTATGCAACACTACAAGAAAAGGGAAGAAAATATAAAAAATTCCAAAAAACAATAGCAGATTCTATTTATACAAAGAAATTAATTTTGAAAGCAAGTGTATTACATTCAATAGGCATACTAGAGACACAAGATTATATTAAATGGGGTGCAGATCCTAAAAAAATTTTTAGAGTTGATCCAATAATAAGTCTAAGTGACTATGAATTAAAAGGCTCAACTGAAATCTTTAAAAAATTAAAAATTAAAAGGGAGGAAGATTATTTACTCTTTATAAGTAGAATTCATCATAAAAAAGGACTTGATTTGTTGCTGACAGCTTTTGCAAAGTTATTGAAATCAGGGTTAAAGATTATTTTAGTTGTTGCGGGTACTGGTGAAGAAAAATATCAAAATGAAATCAAAAATCTTGTTGAAAAACTTGGGATAAAAAATTTTGTAAAATTTACTGGGTATGTAACTAATCAGGAAAAATTGGATTTACTGAAACATGCCAAAGTGTATACTCTAACATCTCGTAGTGATATTCATCCCACAGCAATACAGGATGCGTTAACTATGGGAGCGCCTGTATTAATTACCAAAGCATGTGATTATCCAGAAGTTGAAGAATATGGAGCGGGAATAACTGTGGATTCTAATGTCGATTCAATTTATCATGGTCTTAACAAAATTCTTAATGAAAGTAACCTTGATGAACTTTCAAAAAATGCTAGTAGATTAATTCAAGAGAGGTCTTTAGTTGAGAATCTAATTAAAAAGTATGAAGAAATGTACATTTGTGCCATTAATCATACATACTAACTTTGGCGGACAAATTTAAGTACCCCATATTTGTGAAAATTTTTAAGCATACTAACAGATCTATGTGTATACGCTAGGATAATATTGAACCATACGTTGATTAATTTTAAAAAAAATGAAAGAAAATGTCTCTCCAAGTATCATATAAGAAACAATCCATTTTGGGCATACTAATTTTACTAATAATATTGTTGGCAGTTGAAGGTTTGTTAAGAATTGATGATTATTATAACAGCCCATGTATCTTCATAACAAGTAATATTTATCCAGAGCTTGATTATGGTACACAAAAACAGATATGCAATGATTATCGTGATATAGCATATCTAACTGGAATAGATAGACAAATTTTACCCAATCAAGAAAGTAAAACAGTTCACATTAATAATTTTGGAATGAGAGGACCTGACATCACTCAAGATAAACCAAATGATGTATACAGAATTTTTGTAATTGGTGGTTCTACTCTTTATGGAGCTGGCAGCACCTCAGACACAACAACAATACCTGGATTTTTACAAGAGCGATTTGATAATTCTGGAATTGATCAAAAAATTCAAGTAATTAATGCTGGAATAGAAGGAAGTTCATCCCTTGAGGAAGTGCCTCGAATCAAGAATGACTTGGTTAATTTTGATCCAGACATGATTGTTATATATCATGGTACAAATGATGGACATCTTGATTGGGAACGATACACCAATTTTGATTCATTTGTAACTCCATTTGAAAAGAAAGTGTTGGTTTTCTTTCAGGCTTATTTGCCTGAATACAAAACTCCAGTTCTAGCACTCTATGTAATAAGTAAGATCACGTTGGGCACTACGAATGACAGTGGAACATATGAGCCATACTTCAAATCAGAACATATGGTTGAAAGATCAGCCTTATGGCATGATCGAATAAAAGGGGCTTGTGAATTTGGAAATGAAGAAGGTTTTAAGACCGTAGTTCTTTTACAACCAGTTTTAGGATCAGGAAACAAACCATTAACCGAATATGAACAAAATTTTTTAATAACTCTGGGTGGCGAGGAGAGTGGTAAAAATTATGATACATTTGCAAACGGACTTGTAGGTTTAGATAATTCCTGTCACACGGTAAAAGATCTCAGAAATATTTTTGATAATGTGCCAGAAGTTGTCTATTTTGATAACGCCCATATGGCAGATTATGGGAATAATATTGTATCTGAAAATATATTTGAAATTTTAAAACCCATAGTATTAGAAGGGAATGATTAGGTGTTCTTAGAACTACGTTGTATCCAACTAAGTAAAAGATTTCGCATTGTTTGATGATGTTGTTCGAGATCAAAAATTGTTTTTACTCTTAGAATACCATTTTTACCCATAGTTGAACTTAATTTATGGTCGTTAAGAAATAATTCAATTTTTTCAACTAATTTTTTTTCATTATTTTCTGAAATTAAGAACCCAGTTTCTCCATCAATTATTGTTTCTTCAGGGCCTCCTGGCTTCCAGGATATAACAGGCGTTCCACAAGACATTGATTCAATAACAATTAACCCAAAAGGTGCTTCTTTTACAAGGTGTACAGTTACTAAGGATTCAGAATAAAGTTTTGCTAGTTCAGCGTCACTGATTTTTCCAAAAAACTTTACATTTTTTTCAACATTTATGGTTTTAGCCAGTGATTTAAGTTCTGTATCAAGTTTGCCAGTATTTCCTACAACCCATATTTCAAAATCATTTCTTTTTTTTAGTAATTTACTAGCTGCCTTAATTAATAGATCTGCTCGACGAATTTTTGAGTCGCCTAAAGTAAGTATTGCATTTTTCTTAACACAATCTTTTGTAGGTGAAAATACATT
>JYMV01009040.1_pt1 | contig 11062 bp, 2 predicted proteins | sample 338911 | NCBI WGS metagenome assembly JYMV01 (sample SAMN03354496, study PRJNA234377) | hydrothermal vent metagenome | biome: Deep sea; feature: Hydrothermal plumes at the Eastern Lau Spreading Center, Western Pacific Ocean; material: Seawater | place: Tonga | collected 2009 | depth 2000 m m
AGCAACAATGCGTACTCCATGCAAAATAGTAAACTGCCTACATTTTCATCAAGAATATCTAAAGTATTGTAGTCTAAATATTTCAGAGTGTAACACGCTTCTGGCATATTTTAACGATTTTGTACATGAGTTTACAAATGAAGAAAGGATCAAGTTGCGGGGTCTACATTTATTCACCACACTGACTAACCAGATTGTTCATTTGGAAGGTGCAATCAGAATTCTTGTAGTGAAGTGCAAGCACATGCCTGTATTTGATGGATTAGATGATCTCTCTATCCAAACAAACACTATCCTGCTGAAACATAATGCTTATCATGAAAAATTATATTCCTATATTGGATGTACTTTATGTTATCCAGAAGGTGACACGTACCAGCATCCACTTCTCAAACTTTACATATCTTTCATTTTGCCAAATTTTGCACATCTTAATAGACAATCACAATTGAATCACCTTGTTTTTGTAAGAAATGATCTGATGAGCAATACTGACTTAAATGACTTAAAACCAGTGATGGAAGGCCTGAGATTCATTCCCTCAAACGAGAATGACATCTTATTGACAGCAAACAACTTTTTCAGTCCTCACAACTCAGTGTGTGCAAAGTTATGTAATCCAATCGATTTCCCGCCAAATCCGTTTTGCAGATGGGAATGGAACACATTTATGGTATTTGCTGGTATGAGAAGTATCATCACAAAAGAGTTATTTCTAACTTTTGCAAGACAAATACAACAAAACGGAAAAGGAGGGAATTCTGAAGAACAGTCAAAAGAATTAATACTTCACCTGTTCAAACGTCCAAATATTAAAGCTGAAACTGCTTTTTTGAGTGAAGTCAGTCAAATAAACTTTATTTCAGGATACACTGTTCCACAAATATACAGTTCTATCTCCGAGCAAAATGTCCTATGTCGGCTTATTTCATTTCAAGAAGCAGTGTCATACGAACATTTCAAGTTAGCTTGGACAATGTCATGTATACTACCAGATTATGCAGTCCCAACTGACTGTACCATCCGTAACAAATTGTCTATCAAGAAAAAACCAAGTATTGACTGTGTTGTATCACATATTCATAAGGTATGCTATTCTTTAGAAAATCATCCAATAGCTAAGAATGTAGTTCAGGATTTGATGACATATTTCTATGAATATTTGGATAGAAATGTACCAGAGAGTGAAAAAGAACAAGTCAAAGTACGATTTGCACAGACGCCTATTATCAACATTACAGAGCATAATACATTTGTACCAGCAAATCAGATTGTTCTTGACATTTCCAAGTCTTCAGAAATTGTACCCCATCTTCTAAAAGCACCTGTTTGTTATGGAAAGTACTTCCCACTTTTTAAGATGTTGGGTGCAATTTCTGAAGACTTGGAAATGTCAATAACAATCTGATTTGCTGGTACAAATGTATTATGCTCTGTAACGTTGACAATAGGCGTCTGTGCAAATCTTACTTTGACTTCTTCGTTTTCACTCTCTGGTACATTTCTATCCAAATATTCATAGAAATATGCCATCAAATCATGAACTACATTCTTAGTAATTGGAAGATTTTTTAAAGAATGGCATACCTTATGAATATGTGATATAACACAGTCAATACTTGGTTTTTTCTTGATAGACAATTTGCTATGGATGGTATAGTCAGTTGGGACTGCATAATCTGGTAGTATACATGACATTGTCCAAACTAACTTGAAGTGCTCGTATGAAACTGCTTCTTGAAATGAAATAAGCCGACATAGGTCAGTTTGCTTGGAGATATAACTGTATTTTTGTGGAACAGTGTATTCTGAAATAAAGTTTATTTGACTGACTTCACTCAAAAACGCAGTTTCATCTTTAATATCTGAACGTTCGAACAGGTGAAGTATTAATTCTTTTGACTGTTCTTCAGAATTCTCTCCTTTTCCGTTTTGTTGTATTTGTCTTGCAAAAGTTAGAAATAACTCTTTTGTAACGATACTTCTCATACCGGCAAATACCATTAATGTGTTCCATTCCCATTTGCAAAACGGATCTGGTGGGAAATCGATGGGATTACATAGCTTTGCACAAACAGAGTTGTGAGGACTGAAGAAGTTATTTGCTTTCAATAAGATGTCGTTCTCGTTTGAGGGAATGAATCTCAAGCCTTCCATCACTGGTTTTAAGTCATTATATCCCATCAGATTATCTCTCACAAAAACAAGATGATTCAATTGTGATTGTCTATTCAGATGTGCAAAATTTGGCAAAATGAAAGATATGTAAAGTTTGAGAAGTGGATGCTGGTGGTATGTGCTACCGTCTGGATAACATAAAGTACATCCAATATAGGAATATAATCCTTCATGAAAAGCATTATGTTTCAGCAGGATAGTGTTTGTTTGGATAGAGAGGTCATCTAGTCCATCATAAACAGGCATGTGTTTGCACTTCACTACAAGAATTCTGATTGCACCTTCCAAATGAACAATCTGGTTAGTCAGTGTGGTGAATAAACGTAGACTGTGCAACTTGACTCTTTGTGCATCATTAAGCTGGTCAACAGAATCATTAAAATATGAGAGAAGCTTGTTACACTCTGAAATATTACAACATTCAAGATATTCTCGGTGAAAATGTAGGCAGTTCACTATTTTGCATGGAGTGTGCATTGTTGCCACCAGGTCTCGTAAATGTTTTGAGTGAAATGTGACCCTGGATGGAGATGGCAGGTTCATTTTCTTAAATATCCTCAACAAAGTAGTATCTCGCATATTCTCTTCAAAACTTCTTAAATTAACAACAGTGTAAGCTCTCTTGAAAGGAATCAGTTTCTCATGGCCGTATTTCCATGTACATGGAAAGAGACACCATTCTCCTAAATATTGTGCTACATTTTCAAAATCGTTCAAACATTCCCAAAACATAATCATCCATTTTTTATTCACAGGGTTAATTTTTTTGGTCCAATCTATTTCACTGTCAACTTTATAAATCAATGGACCAATTGATCTTGGAAGAAGGTCTATAAATATAGCAATAGAGAAGAATTTGAAGTACTCCTTAAAAGGCAATAGATGGGAGACTTCCTCTATAATACGGTGATAGAATGATGTTATTAGCCTCATTTAACGTGGTCAGTATATTGCTATTGGTTACCAGCAATGGTGCATTAGCTGAATCTTCCATTTTGAAACATTTATCTCTGACGCAATAATGTAGCACACACATGAGTCTTTGCATCGTCTGAAATATCGTTTCTGACAACGGTATATTCAAAATGTCGATAAGACATTTATCCTTTGCATCTGTATTCCATGACTTTAAAAATTCTATTGTTCTTTTTCGATTAACTGTTCTAGTGCAAATACATTCGATATCAAATAAATCTTCATCATGGGGCGTCATGGCTTGACATGCCTTGCTGATATTTTCATAAATATTTCTTGGTACACAAACCAGTTTCATTCCTAAATCAATCAAAGTAAGTCGGAGTTTGTGTTCTTCGTAAAATGTGCATGATTCATTCGTTCTAGTTGCATAGTTTGTGTGATAATGTTGAGTTGGTCCTCGCATCTCGTCTGTCTCGGCTTTAAACAATGTGTGCAAATCGTCAAATAGCGAAATGAATGCATCTCCCTTTGTTTTCATTGCTACCCATTTCAATCCAAGTCCTTTACTATCTGACTGGTGTTCACGTCGCAACTGCAATGAATGTACATCGCAGACATGTGGCATAAATGATGAACAAACTGGTAAAACAGCAAGTTCTCTCCTGTAAATGGTTTTGTACGTTTCAAAGGACAATTGTTCCCACCAATTTCCATCAGCCAGTTCGAAGATAGGAAAAATGGCGAAGAATCTTGTCAACGCATCCAGTTTAAAGTCACCATTATCCAATTTATTCATGCAATACTCAATACAGCTGGCATATGAATAGGCTGCAACTTGTTCCAGCAAGCACTTATTCCAAATGTAGCGAACATCCTCTTTGTACGTGCCAAATAAATGACTCCTGTTTTGGTCTAAGGCAAAGTGTCCATTGACATGCACCGGTAAACCCGTTTCAATAGGTAGTGGTAAGAAGCAAAATGCGTTACCTTCCTTCAACATGCCTGACTCAAGTATTGCTATACCAGCTCTGGGTAAAAGTCCAATTTTACCTTCATCATATTCCGAATTTAGTCTGGTTGGTATTTTGGACGGATCAGGATATCCAAAGCTTTGGACAACAAACCATGTCTCCCTGTTGCTCAACTCATCTTTGATCTTTAAGTCATATCTAACCTCTTGATATTCAATTTGCTTCAGCTTTTTATCTTTTAATTTTAATAAATTAATCTCCTCCTTCATGACCGACATAAAATGTAGTTTCATATTTTTACTGATGTCTGATATGTCAAGTTGAACAGTTGATGTTCCCGATATCAAATTGTTCTGGTCAATATATGATATGCTTATTTTCCTCACGTTTGCCAGGAATAAAAGACTCTTCTTCATGGTCTTTTTCATTTTTGAGAGCATTCCATCAACTGATTTAACATCAACACATTCTTTACTAATACTGGATTCTTTAGCCATGGCTTCGTTCCGCAGTGGCAATCTAAACCAAGTGCCAATTGCAGCTTGTAGCTCATTTTGTAAATACGTGTCATATACATCTTTGTAACTATCTTTCAAAAGTTCTAGGTCTTGTATTTGCATACCCGGCGTATCAGGTTCAGCTGTTGGTACATATGAACAATGAGGGTCAAACACACAGAGTGTGCCACCATTAGGTGTTGATGGTCCACGTGTCAAAAACGATGGTACATCAGTTAGATGATAAACAGCATTAAATCCAACACCAAATTGTCCAGTCTTTGTGGGATCGTCAGACTTGCTACCTTCTCCAAGGTTCTGAATGCCAATCAAATCATCTTCAGAAAAACATGCGTCATTAAATACACATAAACCTGGCCCTTGGAGTTGGGTCCATTTTTCATCAAATATTCTAATTGTTCTGTGATCTCTACTGTCTAGTACAAAATGAATTTCGGTGGCTCCTGCATCATCCGCATTTTGAAGCAATTCATTGAGAACTGAATGGTCACGAGGGTATGCAGAAATAATGTTTTTGAGGCGTGTTACTAACTTTTCTTTTTGTCCAAATGGAATTCCATTTGAAAACCGAGACAGGTGAAAATAACGTTTTGACATTATTCCTAATGAGTTTATGATGCCTTGTGTCACTTGTGGATGAATGATATGGACTTCATTGTTTCTCCAAACAATGCCTGGATATCTGTCATCAAAACACACCTCTGATATTGGTCTGAGGCAACATTCATTGTCTGGTATATAAACACATTTCTTCTCTTCTTCCGACAAGATCTTTGAGTGGTGTTTAAGAGCAAAACATAAATTTTCCAATACATTTACAATATTCTTGGCATCAATTTCAGGAATCTGTGTTTCCCCAACTTCCTCTTTTCGTTGTATCAATATGTTGATAAATTTTTCTGCATTGAAAAAAATCGGAATTTCCATATGTCTCCAGAGTGCTTTATATTTTTGCAGAGATCGCGACATCTTGTACAAATATGGAGAACAATTTCCTATTAAATTTTCTGCTATCTGATTGGGAGTTACAATATGACTTTCAATACATGCAACTCTTTCATCTTTCAATGCCGTTAAACGTTCCAAGATGCATTCTTCAATTTCACAATCTTTTAAATGATTGTTTAGTTTCCAGTACACACTGTCAAAAATATTTTTTATATGTTCTGTGTACTCTGGCTTTTCTCTTCCCAGAATTTCCAGCTGTGTAAGTGCATCCTCAATTGTCACATTCTTCACAAGTATCACACGAAGAACATCTTCTTTTATTGATACGTTCATGGAATCCATTACATATCCTACTGATCCTACTGCATAGAGATCCAATGGACTGAACAGTTCTGATGGAGACAGAAAACATTGAATCATTGTAATCTCATTCTCCTTCCATGACAAACTCCAATACTCTGGTTTCTTCAGGACAGGTAGAAACTTAATTGTATGTAATTCCTCTTTTTTGTCTAAATGATTCCTCCAAGAGGTGTTCAGATACTTTAGTACAGCTCTAGATCTTATCATAGCCATTTCCATTGTTTGAAGTTCAATAGAATGTGCCCTCTCTACCAGTAATTTAGATGTAATAGTATTTACCATCATATGCATTTTTTTGAAAAGTTCTTCATACTTGCAAAACGGTAATGTCGGGAAACGCAAGTCACTCTCATGAAACATATCACTGATTGGTCCAGATTGCCAAACCAAGTCGGACGGTTTACAAAGACTACCAGTATATGCAGACTTGACAGGTATACATTCAAAATTTTCTACTAGATAGTGCAAGGATTCATCTTCAAGAGCCTCCATCAAAAGCTTGTCTCGTTTTTCTGACATCTCATTAGTATCCCAATAATTATTTTTCAGATTAGGGAAAAAATAGCTTTCAAAAAAGTCTTTTTTCTTAACCATTCTCTCTTCTAATTTGCTAAGGCTGTTGTGCTTAGCTTTCATAAAGTTCTGGTAAATGTGTAGTGGCATATTCATCACATATGTTTCTCCATGGTGGAATTGCAACATGCATTCAAATGCAAAATCACCAATATCTTCCCGATTCCTAAAGATGGGTTCTAGAAATGTCGAATTGCTAAGTGAACTTGTTACTGCTGTAGCTGCATGTAAATCTTTTCGGTAAAAGACAGGAACGTTCTCATCTAACACGTGTTGGTAGAACGTTTCAACTAGTATATTAAGATCTTCTTGTGATTCATTCAGATTTGGCCAAAGAGTCCAATAATTTGATTCCAGTATTTTATCAGTTAACCTACTTGCGACTAACGAAAGAAGATTTATATATGCACTCAAAATAACATCACCCAACATATAGTCATTCCAGCTGCTGTTGTCATTTGTTTTGTTGTCTTTATTGAAACGAACCAAACTCTTTCTGTCATTTTCTACCATAAAACATCCATTTATATGCAATGGTAACATGGTTTCAACAGGAAGTGGCAAGAAACAGAAAATGCGACTTTGTGTATAAAAACCTGTCGGGAGTTCATTCATTTTAATAAAGGATGTCAACTCATGATTAGTTCTCGTTATTGGAACTGCAACACTCCCAACTGGAATGGCACCTTCAGCTTTTAATTTCCTGGCCATACCAAATGATTGATGACCTGTTCCCCATGATATAATCCATGAATATACTTCGCTTGTTCGTTGAAATTGAGGGTCAACAGTTTCTGCATATTCGGAGACCTCAATGCAAATATCTACAACGTGTATGGGAAGTGCCTTTCCGGTTTCAACTTCATCTTCCATTGCATTTGTCACCTCCTTTAAGACATTATATCCGTTTTCCTTGACAGCATGAAAGAGTTGATTTGTATTAGATTTCATTGTTTTAAATAAGAGCTGTTTGTCTGTTTCAGGGTTGATACTCTTCGAATTCAAGTGATAAACTGAAATTTCTGTGACATTTTGCGTAAACAGAAGCAAATTAGCAGCTGCTTCCCTAAATTTCATTAACAGCTCAATAACTTCCCGCTTTGTGTATGGGAGCTGTTTAATCTCACTCTCCGATGCTTGTTTTTGTGTTCTAAGTGGAAAACGGAACAATGTTTCATCATATACCTCTTTGTTTGTGGCCGACAAGTCACATCCAAAAATACCATTATATGGTTTAAACTGATTAGGAAAGTTTTTTCTATAACTCTTTGTCAATGGCACTAACAAACCTGGATTCGTGTCAAAAGCTGCTTCTCCAAGGTGATGCAAATGTGGATCAAGAACTACTAATGTATTCCCGCTGATAAAACTAGGAACATCTGTTATATTATACACGGAGCAAAATCCCAATCCAAACTTCCCAATTTTATCAGTCTCCAACCATTTTGTTTTTCCACCCAGTTCAATAATATTTTTAAAATCCTTTTCTTGAAAGGGTTTATCATTATAAACCCACAAAGCTTGACCTTGACATTCTGCCATACCAGTATCGAACAGGCCTTCTCGGCAGTCTATATTTTCTCTTTCGTCATAAAGGAAGCACACCTTTGTCGCTCCTGCATCATCTGCATTCTGAATCAGTTCCTTTGGCACGGCAAACCCATCATTATAACTGTCAAGGAGGTTCGCGATTCTCGTCGTTAATTTCTCCTTTTGACCCCAGGCTAATGCAGATGTATTTTGCATGGACATAAATCGCTTGTTAACAGATGCAACTCCGAGTTTGGGAGCCAAATTGCTTATATCTGTATGGACATAAATGATCTTTTCTTCTTCTTCATCTTCATCATTATCTTCATCATCTAAAATCGATGAAAATGAATCTTTACCAGTTATATATGTACACTTGTCTACTGTTTCAAATTTCAGATAATGATCACCATGGCAATTAATAGGCACTAACAAGTCTGTCATCTTTGGCTTTTCAATGCCCATGTCAACAATAGCTTTTAGAATATTCACAGTTAATATTCTGTCTTTTTTAACATCTTCCTGTTCAGTTAATGAATTATCTTCAATCAACTGGTACTTTTGAGAAAGATGTTCAAGCACTGATTTGAGCATTTCAAAGTCAACATCAGGTTTAACTCCAAGTTCATGAAAGGTTTCCTTATAATCATACAGATCATTAGCCAGTTCAAAGATGTAAGGTTCTAAGTTAAAGTTGCAATGACAGTTGTCTACTTGTGTTACCACCATATCAGCAAATTTGAATCCTTTATTATTAGTTGGAATACATTTCATGCTACGCAGATTTTCAATACTTTCATCATAACTACGACTGTCTGTGTTTCTGAGTTCATTGATATATTTGAATATAGACTTGGTCATATGTATATATTCGGAATTCTCTTTCTGCTGATACGAGTCGATGATGTTCTTAAAATGTTCCAGGACAACATGTTGTGTTGGTGGGTGGTCCCACTTATAATATAACGCTACATGCTTGCCGACTCTTTCTACTGATACCATTGGAGCCAGTGTTCCTACTAAATGTTTGAATTCGACACATTTTACCTCTTTAGCAGAAGCCAAACTATTGCTTTGGTACCAAGCCAACCCATCAGGGTAACCTTCAGGTTTTGAAGTACACACTGGAACCCAGTTGAAATCTTGTATTTGCTCCAAAACTGTGTTGCTAGTTAAACGAGGGTTGTTTTTAAGAAATGTAACTAAGCGTTCTGCTTTCCTATAACGCTTTTCTTCACTAATATCATTGTGGGGTTCATGTATATTCCTGGCTATTATGACCAAGTGGTCTGGATCGATATCATTTTCATTCCTTATTTTCAAGTATCGTAAGAATGTTTGCTTGAATCTATGTTCTGCTACAAACTTTTCCTCTGGAAATATTCCTTTTTGACCATGAAAAAGATCTTTTAGAAACATTGATGAAGAATCAAAAAGATCCTTTACACGATATGACTCTCCGTCTGACGAGGACATAAAGACAATATCCTCGGCTTTCTGTAATACATGTTCCAATACATCTGCTGACAAATCTTGCAGGAATTTCATAAGTTTAATCTTATCATCTACAGAGTATGGAGAGTGGTTTTTCAACATTAAATCGAGTGTTTCATCAACAAAAGTTAGTTCACTCATTTCAATTCCACCAAGATATTTTACAAATTCGGTAGAATTATTCGTCAAGAGCTTTCTTGGGTAAACAAGTCCTTTTGGAAATGTAAAATTTGCCAGTTGTGTTCTATTTTCCACTAAAGATACCATATCTGGGTCATGTACATTGTCAAACTGTTGGAATATTTTCAACATTCGCAGTAAAGGATGTGACTCTTTTGAAATATTTGAGCAGTGGTTAACTAGATACTGTAACAGTTCTGACCTTTCATTATCACTACACTTCTCATTAATATCTCTTGCGACTTTTTCCATTCTAACTGAGGAAGACACATCTTGAAAACATTTCAAAACGTTGTCAGCTATGGGTAATTTGATATACTTTCCTATTACCTCAACATGTGGAAATTCTATGGTTTGTTTTGGAGATAGAACATTTACACCCATGAACACCATTACCTTTTCTATGGCTTTTGGTAGTGGTTCATAATCATCATGCTTGGATAACATATAATTCCCTTTTAATACTAAATATTCAATCACTTCTCCCTCACTCATGTTATTTTGATCAACAGCATGTCTAACAGGGATAAGTGGTACACTCTCAAATGAAGCAAGACTTTCATATCTGCTTGAGATTAGTTTCCAAACAGTGCACACCCATTTACATCCAAGAACTGGCAGTAGCTTGGGAATAAAGTGACCATTCTCCTTTCTAGTACAATTAACTTTGAATGTCTGCATTAACAGGTGTGGCAAACAATCATCTGTAAGACATCTAAGCTGAAATATGCCTGCAAAACAAATATGCATTTAAAGAGATAAATGACAATCTGAGTTTTCATACAACAGCATGTATCGCTCACTTGACTCACTATAGACAATGAATAATAGTGAAAAGTCATCACTAGGTAGATTCTGTTCTAAAAGTACAGGAAGAAAGTTCATAAGGAAATTAGTGGGGAAACCCCATTAAAATAAAACTTTCACAATTTTGGACTTTGGTCCCTTTTAGTTACCTCATATCTCTGAAAGGGGCCGTTGTGGCAGTAATCGTGTGGTAGTTGGATGTACAACTACCAATGCAATCAGTGCCTATCACCACTGATGTTGTGAGTTTGAACCCTGCTCATGACTTGCGATAGGTCAGTGATTTTCTCTGAGTCCTCCGGTTTCCTCCACCAATAAAACTGACCGCCACGATATAACTTTAATATTGTTGAAAGTGGTGTTAAACACCATCAAACAAACAAACAAACAAACATATCTCTGAAACAGAAAGATCTACAACACATCTCTTATGGTACTCCAGATTTGAATATTTCAAAGCAATTCAATGAGAAAAAACTGCATTCAAAACAGACATGAATTTGCATATGTGATACTTTAATTCATGTGACATTTCTTTTGTTGTTCATTTCTGTAGAGTAATTTTCTGTTACGGATATAATT
>JYMV01009398.1_pt1 | contig 11062 bp, 13 predicted proteins | sample 338911 | NCBI WGS metagenome assembly JYMV01 (sample SAMN03354496, study PRJNA234377) | hydrothermal vent metagenome | biome: Deep sea; feature: Hydrothermal plumes at the Eastern Lau Spreading Center, Western Pacific Ocean; material: Seawater | place: Tonga | collected 2009 | depth 2000 m m
AGCGGCAGGTCAGTGGTTCGAATCCACTCAAGGTCACCAAATTAAAAAAGCCCAATCAAGTTATTAACCTGATTGGGCTTTTTGTTAAGTGGTTTTTTGTTTTTTATGCGTATAATCCTTCCAAATCAGATTTGCTTAATACTCCACTTTTAACATTAGATTCATCACCATTAACGATGACGGTAGCGGGGACGCCTCTGATGCCATGCTTCATAGCAAATTCTCTGCCTTCTTCGCTATCAACATCTAATCTTTTAACTTCCCAGCCCTTGGCTACCATATCGTCTTCACACTCGTCGAAAACTGGCGCATATGCTTTGCATGGACCACACCACTCAGCACTAACTTTAATAATTTCTTTTGACATATTATACTTCCTATTTTTATGATTAAATATACAAATCAATTATAACAGATTATTGATGGGAAAGCAATTCAATCAAATTTAACGCCATCACTAAAAAAAGTAGGATCAGCTATTTGCTTAAATTCTTTTGGGTCAAATGTCCCTTTTTTAAGATGAATACTCTCTAATATATTATCTTCGGTAAGGCAATCAGCCACATCGATTAAGAAGTCTCTATACTTACCACCTAATATATCTCCGATTTGATCATAATGATCTGCCAGATCCAGCATAAGGTCTAATTCTTTCTGAGATTGAAATATAAGTGTAACCGGTGTATATTCGCGCATTGATTTCATATTTATTTACATATTTGTATTTGTATTTATTATACGATAATTATCTAATCTCCGCTAATGATAATAAATATATTTATTTTTTAATATATTTATTTACAATAAGTTAAAGAGAAGCGGAGGGAATCGAGATGAAGTTAAGTGAATTATATACTCTAAATGAGTCTGGCGTAAGGGAGTTGGCAGACTCGGTAAACGAAATTATTTTAGGCCACATTGATTCATATAACTCCTTTATACAGCTGTATGAGGGTATGGAAAGCATTGATATATCTAGCGTTGCCGACAGTTCATTGGGAAAGTGGATATTAAAAATAGATAATAAAAAGTTATTTACTCCAAGGGAGTATGTGATGCTAGATGGCGCCCATCGTGTTTTTCATAATATAGCAGACATGATAATTGCCACAAAAAATGCACGTAAATCTATGCCAATGAATAAGTTGGTAGAGTTGGGAGAGGCAAACAAAATAATAATAGAGATCTTGTTGGACTTAACCAAGCAAATATTAAAAACCCAATTTAATTTTGATCATTTGACGGGCCTATTAAATCGTTCAGCAATAACATTGGCAGCTAACAATTTAATCGAAAAGATCCGAAGAGATAAGTCTCACAAGGTTTTTGTAGCTATAGCTGATATCGATAAGTTTAAAAAAGTAAACGATACATATGGTCATAATGCCGGTGATGAAGTATTGAAGGCCGTATCATCAATTATGAAGAACTCTATAAGAAGCGAAGACTATATAGCAAGATGGGGCGGAGAAGAATATTTGATAATATTAGATAATCTATCCTTAGAGAAGGCGATATCTAGATTGGAAAGCATCAGGGATGCAATCGAGTCAAATGTTGTGGTTGTAGATGGCAAAACTAAAATTTCAGTGACTATATCATTTGGCCTAACCATCCTTCGGGAGGATGGGCTTTTGGATACTATAAATATTGCTGATGAAAATCTATATAAATCAAAAGAAACCGGAAGAAATAAAATCACAACAGACCTAATTTAGTCCATTGCAATTTTATTGATATTATATAGAATGTGCCAGTATGAATAGAATTAAAAAGAAGGGTATGACAACTGGTTTAGGAGCTATGCTGCTATCTATAATTGCTGCTGGTGTAGTTACTACATCGAGCTATGATTACAAAGTAGACGCAAAAAATGAAGTAGCCCAGGCAATTCAATTTTCAAAGTATTACGATGCTGTTGTTTCTAGAGTATCTGATAATACTGGATATGCCATTAGTAATAATGCCGATATAAGTGTTGTAATGCAAAATGAAAAAAACCAGCTTGGCACGCCATGGCTAAAGTCAGGCGCTAATAAAGCAAAGGATTGTATAACAAAATCAGCCTGTGATGGTCTTTTTAATGGACAAGATACTGAATTTGGAACAATGAGCAAATTCAGACATTTGTTTACCCCACTAGATTCAAGTTGTAGTTATTATTCAAGCGACCAAGGTAGTTGGCATTCATTAAATGCAATATCTGGAAATATAATGCCATGTAATATTTTCAGGATTCGAGGACCACTTAATACAACAATATCAGATGATTCTACGGCACTCGATGTAGTGACAATGGTCATAAATACGAGAACATCTAAAATAGATCAATCATCGGAAGGTATAGAAGATACGAAGGATATTCTTGATGTTAATTTCTATATACCAATTAATAACTACATCCTCTCAAGTTCAAAGAAGAAGAGATTACTCGTGTTTGTAGATAAACTGGCCGATTTATTAAATGGAAAGGCAGCTTTGTCTATTGTAAAATCTGGAGAAACGTCAACAGCTAAGCTTGCTGGTTTTCAACCAGGTTCTGTAGAATATGGTTTGGGTCCAAGTATATTATTATCCAATGAGTGCGATAAGAGAGGAGGTAAAGTTTGCTATTTAAAAGTATCATTTATAACCAGATTGCATATGAAGGGCGGACAAGGCGGGTGTACGGATTGTTTAAAGTTGGACTCTTCAAACTCAATGTACGGCGCAATAACATTTAAACAGAAAGCAAATAAAGAAGAAGATTTAGTTGACGCTGTATTGCTTGCTTGGAAGACCGAGGGCGCCACCAAAAAAGAAAGAGAGAACCCAACTGCCGCCAATACCATATCTGGAATAATAACCGAAGGCACAGGTAATAAATTAAAAATAAAAATCGAAAATAACGCGATAATCCAATTAGAGTCTGAGACGGGCGGGGAAAATCGATTAATATTAACCCCGCTGGAAGTGACGACTAAAATGGATGATAAGACTTTCATGGGCTTCACGAAGACTAATGCGAATACTCCAACTGAAGGGGTCGAGTTTAATATTAACGTAGATGACAATGAAATCGTCCATTCAAAGAAGAAGCTTGATGGATATTCAGTTGGCATAAATAGAAAAATAGCCGATAATAATGCTGACGAAGGCGGTATAGAGGTTTCAGATGGCAAAAAAGAAGCAATACTAAGAGTGGGCAATAATAAGTTAGTAGGCGTCAAAATGGTATCTGGTGTAGCTGGTTATTATGAGGTAGGTATTGTTGTAGGCGGGATGATTCGAATTACGGGCACGATCAAGAGAGGTGCTAAGCAGATGATGGTTGATCTTTCTTTCAGCGATACCCAGGTAAATGGAACGGTAAATGGAGCGGTTCCAACAGGATCAAGCATATATATGAATTCCTCCGGCGTGGTATATCTACGAAGGGCCACAGATACACATTTTAATTTGGATATAGAGGTAGTTTCCAGTGCCGTTCTTAAATTTGATAAGACGGCAGATGTTACGGGAACATTGAATAATGTTATTTACGATTTGGCAATTACCGATAAAATCCAGGGAGTCGTGGAATCAAATATATTGAGGACAAGTGCAGATGGCGTAGTCGAGTCAGATACCGATCATTTTAAGATCTCGAAGGCTCTCGATGACTTTATGACAAAGCCAGGACCCGATGAGTGCTATTATGACTTGGATACGACTTTATGTAGAGGTTTTGACCCGAAAATTTTTGATGAGTTCATGCATGAGGTTCCGAACGTGGAGAAGACAATAGAATTAATTAGGGATTATGCTCCAAATCAATACATATCATATGAGTCTGCTTGGATGCCAATAATGTCTAAATCCAACCAAACCCCAACTGGAATAAACTCACCATCTTTTTATAATATTTCTTATTATAAGGATGGAGTCCCGTTCAGCTATCCTGATGTTCCTGAGAGGGTTAGGGTTCTCGTGCGAGCTACACAAGGTTATGGTGGCTGTGATATACCGGCATCACTTAGGGATACCCAGGGTAATTTCTATCAGGAAGCACTTCCAGCAGCCCCGACAGATGACGATATTAATGACACTGGATCGGGCGTTGTTTACTCATTTAACAAGGATGGGGTGCATATATATGCTCCAACCGCAAAAAACGCATCCCAGTCTAGGTATTTATTTTATACGTATGATGGTTGGGGAGATGATAGGGCTCAATTTCACTGTGATGTCGGACATGTTAAGGTTATTGTTTATGTGCCGGAGCAGCTTGAAGGAACACATAATTCATTAATGATTCAATCCCCAGCACTGAATATGTCAGCACCTTGGAAACACTCTGTAAGTTACACGCAGCAATCAGATGTCAGCATCGTCCGTAAATTTCTCCAACCGGGTATTTATTTTGTAAATACTGAATGGAACACCGATTATTATAGAGCACCTGAACAATATCCAGAGGATATTACTTTGTATGTGAGGAAATCAGGGTCTGCCGGAAGTATGATAATTTCCGATGGAACACATTGGGTAATAGGTGAGCAACCATTAAGGCGCACCGCGAATACAACTTTTGATATAGTGCAGGTAAATGCAGCTGGATATCTTGAGCTGTATATGGATGTAGACGATGTGGGTTATATTTACCCAGACGGAACATTTAATGGACATATTGACGTGACTATAGTCAGTATTTCGCAAACTATATAATGCCTAAAGGCAAGAAACTAAATCTTGACACTCTTGCAGATATAAGCGTAGCCATATCTGTTGAGGCAGGAACAAAAAAAGTTCGTTTAGGCACCATAAAATCTCTTTCACAGGGTTCTGTTATTGAACTTGATAAGCCAGTTGGTGATTTACTTGATGTAAAGGTAAATGGAAAGACTATTGCCCGCGGTGAAATTGTAGTTATAAATAACAAGCTCGGTGTAAGGCTTGTAGAGTTACTATCAGTAGATGACAAGCTAAAATCTTAGTCATTAAATTCATTTTTTAAGAAAATAACTCATATTTTGTGGTATAATTAATTTAATATTAACAAAAGATTAGATTGAATGATTTTATTTGATTATAAATTGACGAAAAAGGAGAAAAAAGAAATGGACAAGTATCTATCAAAAGTAACGATGGTTTTAGCAATATTTATATTTTTTATTATAGTTCTAGTGGGAACAAATAATAAGGTTACATCAGCCAAACCAGAAGCAAAAGTAGCAGCAGTAAATTTAGAAGCTGATTCTTTGGGTGCCAAGGCGATAGGTAAGCCAACCAAGACCTCATCCGGTCAAATTGCCATTCAAAAGGACGTCTTAGCCGTAGTTGAATACGAAAATTTCCTGGATGATAATAAGGTGAAGCCAGTGATTGAAAAGGAAAAGGAAAAGCAAACAGCTGCCGCCGAGCCAACCAAGAAAGATGCTAAGCTAGTCATTGATACGCAACCAGAAGTTAGAAATCCATTTATTTCAATAGTTGATCTGCCATTGGACGAAGAATTGGAAAATATTGCAGCTCAAGTTATTCCAACTGCCGGTGCTTTAGCTGCCGGTGTAATTAAGGCAGGCACAGTTATTAATGCAAACAAAATTCCAGGATTGCCGAAATTAGGATCGAGCGAGAAGGAAGCTAAGGCCAAGCCAGCAAGAGACCAAGAGCTTGAAAAAAAGACACTATATGGAGATGCTCCATCAGCAGTTGCTGCCATTGCGTCGGATGCAGATACACCATCAGTAGCAGCACCAAAAGATGTCCCAGCCACGCCTGAGAATGGGATCTCACCAGAGACAAAGGCTTTGGCTGATGCTGTTGTGGAGAGTTTAAACAAGAAAGTAAGAAGACCTATTTTGGTTTATACAAATAGATACAGAGGAGCTCATTCCGATATAAATACTGATATATTGCGTTCAATTCAACAATTTAATGAGGACGGTTCATCTGTTATAACTAAATATATTGATGTAGGCGGTTTTGCTGGAAATTTAGACGAGAGTGAATATTACAACGCCGACAATGAGTTGGTTAAAAAAGAATATTACAATCCAAAAACAGAAGAAATCATCTCGGTAAGGGTTTACAGAAACTAAAAAAGAAACAAAGATGAGCAAAAACGAAAATTTGGATAAAGAAAAAACCAATTTATTAACCCCAGAGCAAGACGAAAATCTTGGTGAGTATATGGAGGATAATATGCTGCATCCCGAGGCAGCAGTTTTTAAAGAGCATTTTCGTAGCGTGCTAATCGATATAGAGAAATACTGCGAAAGCACATTAAGTAGTTTCTCAAAAACATTAGATGCGTCCAGCAAGGCGCAGTTAAGCGATATTTTAGAAGAATCAAACTTCCAAAAAAGAATTTATAACGCCTGCCATTGCGCCGACTATTCAAGAGTAGATTACGAACAACGTATTGAGTTGAGGAAGAGCATAGAGGAAGCAGAAAATACGAATCCAAGCGACTTTATTTCAGTGAATGACTTATTTAACAAACTGCGCGAAACCAAAGAGGCAGTAAAGAGGGATAATAAGGACTTGGGAGTGCAAAAATCATATCGCAATCTTTCCAACGAGTTTCTTCCAAAAAAATTTAAAGAATTATGAATATAAGAGAAATCCAAGACCAACTTTCAGAGTTTGCCAAAGAGCGAGACTGGGATCGTTTTCATAATCCAAAAAACCTCGCCATGGCTTTATCGGTAGAGGCCTCCGAATTACTAGAAATTTTCCAATGGCTAACACAAGAGCAGGCAGAGAACGTAATGGAGTCTAGCGAGGCCGAACACGTTAAAGAAGAGATGGCCGATGTTATAATTTACTTAATTCGTATGGCAGATAAATTAAATATAGATTTAGATGAAGCAATCTCAGATAAAATCAAGAAAAACGCCATCAAGCACAAACCCCAGTCTTAGAAACGAAAAAACCACTCTAAAAGAGTGGTTAGGTGTTTCGCTCATGAAAGAATCAGTCGCTGCCAACGTGAATGTTTGAACGCAAATTATACCATAATTTTTATTCAAAAAACCAGTATTTTTTTCATAATTTTAAATATTTTGTTATAAATAGAGTATAAAATAAAATTAATAAAGGAGATAAAGTGGAAGATGAATTAGAGTATGCAGCAGTCCAGGTAAAGGTAAGCCAAAAAGACGGTGTTAAGGAAGTGGCACTTTTGGCAAACCCAGAGGATCCAGCTAGTTTTTGGAGAGAAATAAACTCAGATACGGAAAATAGGTTGGAGCACAACAAAAAGATGATTTCTGAATTCCGTGCGCTTTCAGAATACCTAAAGGATTTAGAATACAAGGGAAAAATATCAATTGTTTTATCAGTCGAGGATTTGGAAGCTGGTGTTATGCGTGAATTCGAAGAGCTTTACAAAAAGGATCCATCCATTCTAAAAAATCTCTCAATAGATTTTGAGGATAACTACGATGCCAGTCAGTCAGAATACAATTCAAAAATAAATTTCGCCAAAGCTATAAACAAATTTGATGAATATGGCGTAAGTATAAATTTATCCAAGCCAAAGTATCTTTCTGAAATGAAACAACACGCAAAACTAAACGCTGTTAAATCAGTAAAGCTGGATGTGTATAAAATCTTAAAGGATTTAGAGGACGGAACCATAAGGGACGAGCAAGTAAGAGAAAGAATTTCCCCGGCCATAGAGCATATTCTCGATGGCGGTCACATTGACACAATAACCTATGTTGGCGTAGAGAATAAATCACAGGAAGATAGACTAAGGAAAATACTGTCTACATATGCCGAGCCTCATAATATCCAGATCCAGGGTAATGTAGATATGGAAAAAACCAATGATTTAAATGATCTACGAGAAGTTATTAACGAGAGAGATCAGGGACCAGGAAGAGCGAATATTAAGTGGCGCACACACTCACGATAATCAATCGTGCAAGGCCTTATATGAAAGTTAGTTATTCGAATTAAATCTATAAAATGCCTTTACTTTAATCATCAGTAATATATTATTCATTAAAAGATAATATATTGGGGAATAAATTGAGTTCATCAGGGGTGTTGACTTCGACAGAATACATAAAACATCATTTACAAAATTTAACTTTTGGGAATTTGGATGGTCGTTGGACCTTCGCCCAAACGTCAGAGCAGGCCTCTCAAATGGGGTTCTGGGCATTTAACGTAGATACATTACTGATTTCTTTCTTTTTAGGGGTATTTTTTCTTGCATTCGCAAATAAATCGTCTAATAAATTCACAAAAAAAGTTCCAGGTCGTATTCAGAATTTCATTGAAATGATTATTGAATTTATAAATGAAAATGTCCGTGGCTCTTTTAATCATAAGAATGACTATATAGCTCCAATGGCACTTACTATATTCATATGGATATTTTTAATGAATCTGATGGACTTAATCCCTGTTGATTTACTTCCATATATTGCCCAAATTTTTGCAAACGTATTTGGGATTGATCCACATCACGTATTTTTACGCGTCGTTCCAACGACAGATCCAAATGCTACATTGGGCATGGCCCTTGGAGTGTTCATAATGATTCTTTATTATTCTGTGAAGAAAAAGGGCCTGGGAGGTTTTGCTTCCGAGCTATCATTCCATCCATTTGGGAAAAAAATGTTGCCATTCAACTTATTTTTAGAGGGGGTGAATTTAATAGCAAAACCGATTTCATTGGCCCTACGTTTATTTGGTAATATGTATGCTGGCGAAATGATATTTATACTGATAGCGCTTCTGCCATTTTACCTGCAATGGACACTATCATTGCCCTGGGCAATTTTCCATATACTGATAGTAACATTACAGGCCTTTATATTTATGACACTTACTATAGTATATATGGATATGGCTCATACGAAAGAAGAGCACTAGGGATTTAGAAGACAAAAAAAAATTATTTTAAACAAGAAGGAGAAACAAAGATGGAAACAAGTGTATTATTTTTAGCAGGCTCAATACTAATGGGATTAGCTGCTCTCGGCGCATCAATTGGAATTGGAATACTAGGCGCCAAGTTTTTAGAAACAGCAGCTAGACAGCCAGAGTTAATACCAATGTTAAGAACACAAATGTTTATTGTTATGGGATTAGTCGATGCGGTTCCAATGATAGCCGTTGGTATTTCTATGTATATACTGTTTGCAGTAGCTGGTTAAATATTTATTAAACCCAGAAAAACTGGAGGAGTTCGTATATGAATATAAATTTAACACTATTTGGGCAGTTATTGATGTTCGGCGCCTTTATTTGGTTTTGCAAAGAGTATATTTGGCCACCATTGGTGAAGGCTATGGACGATAGAAGGTCTGAGATAGAAAAGTCATTGTCATTGGCCACAAAGTCAAGGAAAGAGCTCCAGAAGAAAGAAATAGAGGGTCTAAATATAGTTTTGAATGCAAAAGAAGAGTCGAAAGAAATAATATCGACCGCAGAAGACCACTCTAGGAAGATAATAGAGGCCGCAAAAAGTCAAGCTGAGAGAAAGGCAAGTGATATTATTGCAGCGGCAGAAAAGTCTGCTGATGATTCTATATCTAGGGCAAAGAAGGGGTTATCGGATCAATATGCTAATTTAGTATTCATGGGCGTAGAAGAAGTGATAAAGAGAGATGTAGATAGAGATAGTCACTCTTCATTGATAGACTCTTTGAGGGTTAGGATAGCAAATGATAAATAAGGTAGAGTCAGCTCCGTATGTAGATGCAATATCATCCTTGTTGTTGGACTACAAGGGCTCTGATGCGTCTAATTGGTTAAAGCTGTTAGATTTTATATCTTCGGTGGTAGAGAGTGGAGAAGAATTCACCGAATTTTATAGAAACCCAAAAACGTCAGATGAACAAGTATTTGATTTTTTATCGGGTTTATGTCAGTCGGAAGACATTGAGAGGAATACTGGAGAAGAATTTAATAACTTTCTAAGATTGATAATTAGAAATAAAAGATTGAATCTACTCAGTAGTATATATTATGTTCTTCGAGAGAATGAATCTGGTGAAAATATATATGAAATAGATACACCATATATATTGACCGGTAAGGAATTAAGAAAGATAGATCTCGGTAAGGGATCTATCATAGAAAAGCAAAGAATAGATCGAAAGTTAATTTCGGGAATTAAAATAAGAACAGGAACCAGCGTGTATGATTTGTCAACACGGGATAGGTTAGATTATTTTAAATTACATATTATGAATAGAGGCTAGGGAGAAAATGGATATAAACCCAAATGAAATAACAAATATAATAAAAGAAAGGATAAAGAGCTTTGAATATGAGCCGCAATCTAAATCCGAAGGTCTGGTTCTTTCGGTTAGTGATGGTATTATTCAAGTTTATGGTCTGCCTGATGTCGGATTTGGAGAGGTTTTAGAATTTCCGAATAAGACCAAAGGGATAGCTTTAAACCTTGATTTAGATACTATTGGAGTGGTTATTTTGGGAGATTACAACCATATCCGAGAGGGAGATAAAGTATATGGCACCGGCAAGCAAGCAAAAGTTCCTGTCGGTAGAGGTATGCTCGGTAGAGTAGTAGATTCATTGGGAAGGCCGATAGATGGCGCCGGTGATATTGAGCCAGATGGGTATTCTGATATTGAGGTTATGTCTCCGGGTGTTATTGATAGAAAGTCAATAAGCCAACCTTTGCAAACAGGTATTAAGGCAATTGATTCCATGGTTCCGGTTGGCCGTGGTCAGCGTGAACTTATTATCGGCGATAGACAAACAGGTAAAACAGCTGTTGCAATCGATGCAATCATAAACCAAAAAGACACAGGTGTAAAATGTATCTATGTAGCGATAGGACAAAAAGCATCATCAGTGGTTTCTATAGTTAGTAAATTAGAGGCCGAGGGCGCCTTGGCAAATACAATAATAGTTGCTGCCAATGCTTCGGATTCGCCAGCTTTACAATATATAGCTCCATATTCTGGTTGTGCAATGGGTGAATATTTTAGAGACATTGGAGAAGATGCTCTTATTGTGTATGATGATTTAACGAAACAAGCATGGGCTTATAGAGAAGTCTCATTGCTTCTTAAACGTCCACCAGGGCGCGAAGCTTATCCGGGTGATA
>JYMV01020788.1_pt1 | contig 11062 bp, 13 predicted proteins | sample 338911 | NCBI WGS metagenome assembly JYMV01 (sample SAMN03354496, study PRJNA234377) | hydrothermal vent metagenome | biome: Deep sea; feature: Hydrothermal plumes at the Eastern Lau Spreading Center, Western Pacific Ocean; material: Seawater | place: Tonga | collected 2009 | depth 2000 m m
CCGATATGCAGCATCTCTATGAACGACGACATTGGGAGAGGATACATGGCACATCAGCAGCTGACTGATAGGGAAAGATACCAGATTGAGACGTTGAAGGCAGAAGGGTACAGACAAACAGAGATTGCCCGATCGCGGAGAAGATTACCCAGCACCATCTGTAGAGAGTTGGCAGGCAATAGCCATGCAAAGGGCTAGCGGGGAAGTTTAGCCATCAAGAGGAGCGACAGCAGAAGGGTGAGAAGCTGGATGGTGCTCTGCGCAGCATGAGCAGATCTCTGGGAGAATGTGGTCGTTAATTCCCCGCTTTACAGGAAAGGCCGACATGATAGTCGATAATCTTGCGTGAGAAAACATCGATGAAAGCCGTCACAAAGAAGAACCTATTCTCACCATGAAGATAACCATATTTGAGATCGAATTGCCAAAGCTGATTCGGTCCAGTGCGGTTCTTTTTAGGCTTCTTTTTTGGTGTGGCAAGAGCAAACCCTCTTGCTTGTATAATCTGTACGGTTTCTTGTGATTGAGATGATAGTCATAGTCTCGGCGGAGGTAATGCTTAATCTTATGGTAGCCTCCCGCGTTGGAAAAATTCAGGCCTTCCCTATAATCGCGGAGTGCCTTTACAATGCTGGCATCTGTTACTATCGTCCCGTTAGGATTGACTGTGTATCCAGGAACTGGCCGTCCTCTTTTTTTGGGGACGGTAACCTGCTTCGATGCCTGGCTACCGCAGCGACGTTGCCGAGCTCCTTAGCCTCTGCAATCACTTGCTTTTTCAGTTCTGGGGAGAACCTCTTCACTGTAAACACCTCCTCGATTAATATGTATTGACATTTTCGAGTAAAAAGTGTCCAATCGAATTAGGGGTCTAGAGAGAATCAGTATTGAATGATATTCGCACTTTCCCACAAGAATGATTCAAGTTGTTGAAGTGTTAATTTTTTGGGCACAGATTTATCCGTAACCATCAGGATTCAGACAAATTAGTTCTAGGTGTCGTGTAACTGGTATATCTTATCAAACTTGGAGAAGGTTGTAAATGGAGAGATAACGAGACAAGAAGAGTTTGACCATCTAAATTCAAGAAACCAATAGTGCGAATAATTCTATCAGGTAGTCCTCCTAGTATATATTATAGATAAAACTACCTGATAGATTTTCGCTTATGGTCTTCTATTTTAAATGTTCAGACTTTAGGAAGTCTATTAGATTAATTTGAGCGGCTGATATAGGTTGTCCCGCCCAGGTCAATGAATCAATTCTGACAAAACGACCTTCTTCTTTATCTTCTGCTCTCAATGCCACTAAGCGATTTGTTTTGATTGCTGCCACAAATTCTTTCTGATGCCGGTTATGATATAAAATCATGTTCTCTTTGGAGGCAAACCAACTATCATACAGGACTTACGCAAGAACCATTTTAATAGAGAGAGATTTCAACTGTTGACACAAATAGTTAGATAAGAGATCATGTTTGACCTGATAAATGGTTTGCCTGGTCTGATGCGCCACTTGCTTGAGTCGAATCCAGACCAAGATAACCACCGATGTGGTTACGAACAATGCGAGCCAATCGACATTGACAGTGTTCCAGACCGGTTAACTGCTTGCTTTCACGCTGAAACTGCTCAATCTTCCAACGCCAGTCACACGCCTGTTGTGCGGCTGAAGTCGAATTTTGAGTCTCGTCGTTAGTTACCACCCAATCCGTGCGTCTGGTAGAAGACACTATCCGGAAAAGTTTCACTCGGTGCACTTTGGAAAATTAAGTCCTTGATATGCTGGTAAGACCGGTCGTCGTTAGAATCGTCCACCAGCCGATTTTCCTTCAGTGGGCAATAGTAGCGTTTCTTCAGTTTCTCAATCTGCAACATCAGGTCTTTAGTAGCATACTAACTGTCCATCAACACCGCCTCAAAGGGCAGTCGCTTGTGATAAACTATTAAAGATAGCATCTGCTACACGTGGTCTAACTTAGTTTGGCCATCCCCTCGGGGTGGTAAATCCGATAGTCGATAATCTAGAATTGGTCTAAAATTAGGATTGACATAGGTACAGCTGACTACGCCGATTCCCTTCATCACTTGGTGGGCGTTTCCTCTGTATTGTCGGCGCACCAACTCAATGTTGAATGAGTATCGCTTGTCCAGCACGGTATCGTCGAAAACGATATATCCTTGCTGATTACTAATAACATGGGGCGAGACGTTTTCCCACACTAGACTAGGGGTAACACGGTCGGCCGCCAGATATCGATTGATCATATCATGGCTGAAGTGTTGACTGTGATCGGCAAAATTGGTTAAGGTATAATTAATTTGACTACTGAGAAGATACTGGCAATAATCCAGTCGAGTGGGTGTTGCCATCGTTTTCTTCTGTCTACTGGTTATTCTATTCTTTCTTATACCATCTGATCATTTAGTTTGCGTAAGTCCTGTTTAAGTTAAAAACTTAAGTATGAGGAGTATGATTAAATAACAAGCAAAATGATTGAATATGGCGAAGTTTATTGGTAGAGGTTAAAGGTTCGTACTATCGCTAGTGGGTTTTTGATTGTTGGTGTGTTGATACATATGGAACAGTATCCTCACTATATGGACTATTTTCACTACTCTTGTTTTTCCTCTTGGGAATGATGTTTTACTTACTCTGGTTCCTAATGCCTTACCTCCTCCTGAACTTAGCTGCATCCAATTTTTATTAAGAACCGACTAGCACTTATTACAGCAAGTTTTCCAATCTTAGTTCTAGATTCTTGGGCTAATATGCAGGTTCTTTTTTTCTCTGAGAGCTCTACTGCACTTGAAATTGAAGCAACGTATGGTATGGCTTTGATGTACGCTCCGTTGTGGTCCTCAATTTAGTTTAATACCAAGCGGCGTATTTGGATATGCAGTGAGTTTTATTTGGCAGAAAATAGGTCGTGAAAGGCAAAGTTGACGGAATTAATTAGAGATATAAATTGTATTTAAGTTAAAATCCTGAGTACAACAGGGAGATGACTAGGCTTCCGTCATCTCCCTAGGGATTTTGCATAACCCAAGGTTGGTGGAAGCTGGAATTGATACATTTTGCTATGTCTAATATGACGGGATTTGAGGGAAACATGAAAAAGATTGATCTTCAACAAGCGATCTCTATTGCGCATAAGTATTATCAGTCAAAACAATACAGCCAAGTTAAACACATTCTACAGCCGCTTATACAACATGGTGTTCAAGGTATTGATATTTATTATTTTATGGCTGCCGCTCATTATTGCTTAGATGAATATGAGCAGGCAGTTGAAGCATACCATCGCGGAATACAAATGAACCCGGATTTTGCTATTTTACATGCTGGTTTGGGGAATGCATATGTTCAATTGAAGTTTTATGATGCTGCGATTAATTCATATAATCAGGCTTTAACAATTAACCCTGATTATCTAGACATTTATTATAATCAGGTTTATGTTTATTCTATAACCGGACAAGCTGATAATGCTATTACAGTGTGTGGGCGGGTTTTAGATAAGGAATGCAACTCTGATAGCTTAGAAATCGCTTTGGAAAGTAAATACGATAGATCTAATCCTAGTCCTGCTTATTTGTCATACATTGATATGTATAGCAAATTACATATTGATGGGGATTTGGAAAATAAAGTACACGCTAAGATGGTATATGCAGGGAAGAGTATGGTGCCTTGGATTACTGCTATCAAAGACTTGATTGCTTTAACAAATTCGAAAACCTTATTAGATTATGGAAGTGGCAAAGGTTTTCAGTATGAGAGCATGTTGTTAGAAGACAAAGATCAAATGAAATATCAGAGTCTTCAAAAATATTGGAATGTAAGTGAGATTTATTGTTATGATCCTGGGTATCCTTCATATCAAAAACTCCCACGAAAACAATATGACGCTGTTGTATTAACTGATGTTTTAGAACATTGCCGTCAAGAAGATATAAAATGGATTCTTGCAGAAATTTTTAGTCTAGCAAGAAAGTTTGTTTTTGCAAACATTGCATGTTATAAGGCTCGCCAGATCTTACCAAATGGCGATAATGCACACTGCACTATTCGTCCCACTGCATGGTGGAACAGTGTATTGCATCTGGTTGTTTCAAGTTACCCCGAAGTTAAATACTGCGTTTTGGTAGAATTCATCTGGACTGACATTAATGGAGAGGGGAGCGTATTTCAAATGCTTAGCAACTGTGGTTCCTTTGACAAAGTGTTGGATTTTTCTTCAGTAACAATAGTTGAAGCGGATGAAAATTTGGTGCCGTATGTTCCATATAGTGTTCGTGTTGATTCTAAGGGGATATTATATAGATAAAGTTGATACTGGGGATTCCCTCAGTTCTAAATTTGAATTTTAGAATCTGAGGGAATAGGGGTGTTTGACATCCTTCCTACTACCATCAGAAGACCTAAGCTGGTTCAGTGTTTCTCAATTAGTTTACTACCAAGTGGCATGTTTGGATATATAGGGACAAGGTGCCGGTAGGCAATGCATAGCACTACATCACCGGGACATATAATGGCAAAGAAATGATTGCCTATGGCGATGGTGCCGTTTGGAGAAAGGAAGGCAACATTTAGGCTACAGTGTACAGCGGAAGTACCACTTGTTGGTGGTGGAGGCGTCGAGAGACCTCAATATGTGTTCGAAGGTGCTCTTGATGAAGTGGCTGCCTGTAATCGTGCCTTAAGTCAAGTGGAAGTTAAGGAGGTTATGGAGGGCATAGGTCAGATACTTGCTGCTGTAGCAATCGAGGATAAGCTATCTATAACTTGGGGTAAGATAAATGATTTTAAATGCTAAAAAAACCAAAAATAATACATCAGACTTAAAGATATAAAAAAGCAGAAGTATTAAATACTTCTGCTTTTTTATATGCCTTGAGTGATATTAATATGATGTAGTGAGTTCTATTAAAAAATATGCATGTGATCGTTGTTTCAGACTGAATTGTGACTCTTTTATCTGATATGTAATGTTTGTTTGGCCCTAGTATTTAAGTCTTAACTTAAATACAGGTCAGACCTGTTACTTCGTGTGAAGATAAACAGTTAAAAGGTGGGTAGATGATAGTGCGGTGGCTGAGAAGGTTGGTGTGGCCAGAAGCACTGCCAACAAATGGAAAAAATGGAGCTGGAGGTCAGATTTAAACTGACGACCCATGATGGTTCCCGGCTTCTTGCTTACATCTGGCCAGAATGATCAAACTTTAGCTTGGTTACGGTTATGAACCCACATCATCTAGCAGCACTAAATACGAGGCTCATTCATATCGTGCTACCATCACCCCCAATCGGAAGTTCCCTAACCAAGCAGTGAATAACTTCTAAACATCTTGAGGAGTAGAAGACTCTTCCTGCTTATTTTCCAAATAATCTGCTATTGGATCTGCAAGACTAAAACCTATGATCAATCCATAAAGCGGAGATGCTAGTGCAACAGCAATCATGGGACCAAGTGTTAATGGATCATCAGAAGTATGAGGAGCTGAACGTAGGGCCATGAAGGTTGCCACAAATCCGAAGGCAATGGCATATTTTTTTCATGGCTCTCCAAAATCTAACACTTTTGACATTCCTAAACCCTAATTCTGCCAATAAAGCCCCAAAATCGTGGGAACTACCGCAACAGCTGATCGTAGATCGAAAAACATCTCAACCATCCAAACTTGCCCACCACTTGCCAAAATCATTAGCAGCGCAATGGCCGCAAAAATTATAACTATCCCGCCAATTAACCTACCCATAATTTTTATCCTATGATATTTATTGACCAACCGTACATAAACAAAGCAGTTGAGTCAAACTGTTAGATAGATAATATATGACAAAATTGGTAGTCAAATCCAACAGAGAATTATGTGGGAACTAAATGGAAAGACTGTATCCTGGATGAATAAGAAGCAAGTTCAGTTGTACAAAAATTTTAACTTAAATACAGAGTAACCAACCAGTGGTAAATCAGTATGGAAGGCGAACTTGGAGCCATTTTGCCGATAGAACTGAGAGGCAAGATAACGACCCTCTGGGCTAAAATCAAAAGGTATAGAACTAGTTGAAACTTTTCACGCTAGTAAATAACGTAGATTAATCATTGTAAAAGCAATACAATGAAGGCCAAGAAAGTAGACTTTGCCACGCTCAAAGTGAATCAGCAGTCGCTTTGAACTTATCGATCCAAGCAAAGGTTCGCTCAGCCATGAAGTGCTGGGCCTAAATAGCCGCCTCAAATAAACGGGGGCGACCCCGTTTATGCCCTTTCCGATGCCGCTTATTCTCGGAAATATTTGGAATCAGATGACGGTTAAAGCAAATCCGACGGCAAGCCAGTGTGTCAAAGGCGCTGTCAGCGTTAAAATAGGCCCAATAATTGGTAATCCTAGTTGCTTGATAGAGGAAAATATCTGATCTAGATTGTCTGCTAGTTCAAAAGCATCATTGTGGTTGCCGGCAATGACTTCCGTCGAGGCGATGACGTCTCCATGGGCATCGGTGAGGGAAAAAATATTGCTGATTTCAGCCTTTTTTCGGCCCTGATAAGCAACCGCTTCTCTCCCTTTCTTAGCTAGGCTATGCGTCCCATCCAGATTCAACTGGGATAAGTCGAGCAGCTGACGACCACAATTCACCCCTTGTCGTGATTGATAAGAACCGGTTTCATGATATCTTTTTATCCAGGCACAGCACAGACTGTTTGATAGTAAATTCTATACTTGCGGCCAATTTCTGTTTTCTTCAGCCGACCTTGTTTGTAAGTCTCAATCACTCTATTACGTAAATCTAAGCTATATGCTTTCATCTCGAAAATTAAATCTTTATTTTGAGTATTATACTAATAACTTGGGTGGAATAGCTATATAGTGGAATCCGGCTGACCAGTCTGCGCTTGGCCTTGGAAAGATAGGGCCAGATATAATGTTGAAACTGTTCTGGGCTGACTTGAGCCGGTATTTGACTCATGCTTGATCTCTCCTCCGTTAATAATGCTAACAGTTTGACTGTCAATCATGAGTCAAGGTTGTGTGGCTTTTGCACTTGTTAAAAGTTTCATTTACTTCTATAATAGAAACATGAGCGACACAACTACACTCACCCCGTTTCCAGCCTTGACCCCCGCCCAACGGCTTCATATCGAGATATATGGCTATGTGATCATAGAGAATGTGTTAACACAGAACGAAGTAAATGTCATCAAAGACACCCTCTATGGTATCGAAGATGATTTTCGCCGAACTGGGGAGCTACCTGGCCCCAATTGCTTCAATACTAGCACGACCGAAACGTTTTTCCGCATAGATAACCTGCCGCATCTAGCACCATGCTTTTTCGACTATATCACACACCCCTTTATCATCGGCATGGCCGAAGAGATCATTGGTGGTTCGGCCCGATTATCACAATCGGATGCACACATCCGCCGCCCTGTTGAGAACAAGGAAGATCGTTTTGGATTCCATCGGGGTATTAATCCGGCCTATCATCATTATGATCAGGGACTCTATCACTTCTCCTTTGTCAAAGCCCTTTCCAATCTGACCGATCTTGGACCAGATGACGGCGGTACAACCGTCATCGCAGGAACGCACAAAGTTCCTACTGATGTGCCACAGGAGGCCGTCGTCGCCGCATCAATGGATGACCGGTCGATGATTCATCAGGTGGAGGCACCTGCTGGTTCCACCTTGCTCTTTTACGAATCACTGATTCACGCTTCGGGAATAATAAAGTCAAATCGTGACCGTTTACTAATTCTCGGTGGTTACGTCCCTAGCATGTTTCAGTCTTGGAATCGATATGATCCCGACCCTGACTTTGCCAAGACGTTATCGGATCAACACCGTGCACTTATTACCGGGGAGCGGAAATTTCAATGGCCACGTAAGCTTCGCGACCTCGCAACGCCTGCTCAGAGTGTATAGTTTCATCCACTTACCTTTTTTGGGTGTGTTTGACTGGTAATGGCCAATTGAAATGTTTAGTATTAGTCATGAGATAATCCTAGGAAAAGATTACATTTAAGGGCATACTAACAGATATGCAAGTTTTTGTACCGGAATCTCATTTTGCTTTACCTCGGTTATGAATCGGAGTGCAGAATAGGATTAGAGTTTGGCCCAACCATCTCAATTCAAGGAGCATCGTAATCCATGAAGTATACCAAGCTGGGGAAAACAGATATCAACGTCTCGGTGATGGCACTGGGCTGCTGGCCTTTCGGTGGGGTAGAGACGTGGGGCAACCAGAATGATGCAGATTCCATTGAAACAGTTCATGCAGCTCTCGATTCTGGGATCACATTCTTCGATACGGCCGCAGGTTACGGGCGATCCGAAGAAGTCCTGGGTAGAGCCCTGAAAGGCCGGCGGGACGAAGCTGTAATTGCCACGAAGCTCGGCGGATTCCAACTCGTTGGTGACAATGTAGTCGGAGCATGCGAGCAAAGTTTACAGAAGCTTCAGACCGATTGGATTGACCTCTATCAGATACACTGGCCAAACTGGAAAGTGCCGATTGATGAGACGATGGACGCGCTGGAGAGACTGAAAGAGCAGGGAAAAGTCAGGGCTATTGGCGTCTGCAATTTTGCAAGGAAGGACCTTACTGACCTGCTGGCTATTGGCCACATCGAAACCAACCAGTGGTCTTTCAGCTTGATGTGGCGATGTGTTGAGAGAGAAGTCCAACCAATCTGCCTGGAAAATGGAATTGGTATCATCTGCTACAGCCCTCTATACCAGGGGCTCCTTACGGGTAGGTATGCTTCGGCCGACGAAGTGCCGGATGGGTTGTCTCGGACGAGGCTTTACAGTTCAGAGCAGCCCAACGCGGAACACTCGGACACCGGCGCTGAAGAAGAAGCCTTCGCCGCTCTCGACGAGATTCACGGCATCGCAGAGCGGCTTGGGGAGCCTATGGCGAATATGTCACTGGCCTGGGCTCGGCAGCAACCGGGGGTGACGGCCATGCTCGTCGGTGCAAGGAATCCCGATGAACTGAAGAGAAACCTGCCAACCGTGGATTTGGTGCTCTCGAAGGAAGTGATTCAGGAACTCAACGATGCAACTGAGGATGTCAAGGCAAAGATAGGAGCAAACGGAGATATGTGGTTTTCTGAGTCAAGGATGAGGTAATTGGGGATTACCTCACGAACTGCAGAACCAATTCTGTCCCTTCCCATAGTTGCCAAACTGGTCCGCGATTTGGAAACCGTGGTCGGTCATCAGTTTCTCGAACTCTCCTGGATAGTAGCACCGCATGGCGATTCTTAAAATAGCTTTATTGACGAGTTCCTCACCATCATATTTGCGGTAAATCAGTTCTAGGTAGAGAACTAGCGTATTAGGATCCCTCAGACAGCGGTCTGGCAAATCTAGTCCTTTTCTGATCGTCTGAACGGTTTCTTTCTGTGCCTAAAAATAGTGTAAAAATCAGCAGCAGAAAATGGTCACAGATTCAGATTCAACTCCGAAATCCCTGTAACCCTTTGCCGGGGCACGGATGCTGAGAGATCTTCTCAGATTGGATGGAGAGAGGGTTGGCCGAAAGCATGTCTCCACCCTGATGAAAAGATGGGGATCGAAGCTATCTACCAGAAACCTAATAGCAGCCAGAAACATCCCGGCCACAAAATCTACCCTTATCTGCTGATAGGGCTGGAGACTAACCGTCCCAATCAGGTCTGGGCCATGGATATCACCTACATCCCATGGCCAGAGGCTTTGTCTACCTGACCGCTGTAGTGGACTGGTATAGCCGCAAGATCCTCTGCTGGCAGTTGTCCAGCACCATGGCTCTTTCTGTATCAAGGCGGTTGATGAGGCTATCTCACGGCATGGTACCCCCGATATCTTCAACACCGACCAGGGGCGCCAATTTAGCAGTCAGGCCTTCAGCAGCGAACTCCAGGCGCACAACATCCGCATCAGTATGGATTAAGGGTAGCTGGAGAGACAACGTCTTTGTAGAACAGCTCTGGCACACCATCAAATATGAAGAGGTCTACCTCAAAGCCTATGAATCAGTGACAGAGGTCAGACAATCGATCAGCAATGACATCCCTTTCTACAATCAGAGATGGCCTCATTCCATTCTTGACGGAGTGCCGAGATGTTTTATATCATTCACTGTCAGCATCCATGGCAGGTTAAACTATGCAGGATTCCACTTATCAATTGAATTCACCTATTCAGATAGATGGGGCCACCTCTGACTACCTGATAAAATGAACTCTTGTCCTGTTGGTTTCTTTGGATTAGATGGTCAAGGAGGAAACTTGTAGATTATTTCAGAATTACCATCTTACGAGTCTGGGTGTAATCGCCTGCTTCAATCTGGTCAAAGTAAGTTCCACTAGCTACCATTTCTCCAGTGTCAGTTTTTCCATCCCAATAAATAGCCCTATTAGACTCAACATAATTCTCTGCTGGTACATGACCTAATCCAATCATTCTGATTAGCTTACCAGTTGTGTCATAGATCTTAGCAGTGACTGTTGAATCTTGACTGAGTTGGAAAAGAATCCAAGTTTCTGGATTAAATGGATTTGGATAATTGGCTAAGAGTTGGTCAATAGCTGAAGAAATATGATGCTTCTGATCTGTCGTCTTCTTAATTATCTATCTCTTTTTCCGGGGATAGCGGATTAAGTCGATGTGGCTAGCAGGAAGATGCCAATTACCATTGTGGCACCAGCAATTAGTCTCAATTTTAGTTGGGATTCTCCTAGATTAAATCCTCCCAGTAGAACGACAAAGATGACTGAGAACTGACGAATAGCACTGATGTAACTGACAGACTCTGTCATCAAGGCATACAAGATCAAACTATAAGAAGAAATTTTTAGAAGGGTCGATATGAAGATCTGTACCCCTGAGTGTTGCCCGATAGTTACTATCTCTCGCCAGGGGAAACGGTAAAAAACATAACCAACATAAAGTCCTGCTGAGAGCAAAGATTCAGCCAAGAGATATACAACCGCATTTACAATGTCAGAACCGCCTACTTGGTTATAAAATTCAGACATTCCTTTTTTATCTAGGATTGAATA
>JYMV01025972.1_pt1 | contig 11061 bp, 3 predicted proteins | sample 338911 | NCBI WGS metagenome assembly JYMV01 (sample SAMN03354496, study PRJNA234377) | hydrothermal vent metagenome | biome: Deep sea; feature: Hydrothermal plumes at the Eastern Lau Spreading Center, Western Pacific Ocean; material: Seawater | place: Tonga | collected 2009 | depth 2000 m m
CTGTATTCGATGATTTTAGAAATTCAGAAGAATACAAGAGGGGTACTGCTGGTCAGAACTATAAAGAGATGATGGGTATAGATAATAAGCGCATTGGTACTAGTTATCCTGGTAGTGCTACTCAAGCTGAGTATGATTCTCTTACGAGAAAAAAGAACGCAGCTAGAGAATACGCTGCTAATCTAGCTATGCCTAGAATGATTGATGGTAGTAATAGTTTATTGTTTCCACAATCTATGGTAGCTACTGCTCGCGAAGGTACTCCTCAAGAAATTGCAGATAGAGAGTATGCTGAATGGGAAGCTAAGATGAAAGGTCAAGGACAAGTAATGGACTCACAAGGTTCTTACCAACCTATGACTACTGATGCTACTTACTTTGGTACTCCAGGGGAGCGAGCTGATCCTATGGCATTAGATACTCGTAGCTTAGGTACTTCTTATAGTGGTGGTCCTACTCAGCTAGGTAGCTTAGGTACTTCTTATAGTGGTGGTCCTACCTTTACAAGTTATCCAGAACCTGAATGGGACCCAGTAATGCCGCAGAATGCTTTTGATGAGCTAGATGGTTACGCTATGGCGAATAACCCAGCTCTTCCTGAGAATGCTGACATTGTTGCGGCTCAAATGAACCGTAATGAAGGCTTTGATGGATCTTGGGATGATGTTATAGCATCTGATGCACAAACTAATGCACAAGATATGAGACCTATTGGTACTTCATACTCTGGTGATGCTTTGCAAGCGCCCCATGCTGCACTAGGTTTCCCTGATGAAGCAGATAAGGCAAGAGCTCAGGCTGAGTATGATAAAAGATTAGCTGAAGAAGCTCTAGCGGCATCTATGAGAGGAACTAGGGGTGTTAATTTCTCAGGTAGCCCTCTACAAGCTGACTACGTAACACCTGATATCCCTGGTAATGAAACGCTTGCAGGTAATTATTATGGTGGTGGCCCTCAGACAGACATGATGGCAGCTGAGAATGCTGAGATGAACAGTATGACTCAGTCTGAGCGTAGGGCTTTTCAAGGGAAGGTACGTGCAAAGGCTAAATTAAAAAGAGAGCTAGTAGACTTAGGTGTGTTAGATGCAGATATGGAGCAAGGCTTCTTAAATAGAGTTCTTCCATCTTCTCCTCTTCTAGGTGGTGGCGAACCTAATAAAGATGGTAGTGTCACTCTAGAACATAGAAAAAAGAGAACAGATAAAGCTGACAAAAAGAGGAATAAGGAGACAGCTGCAGAGTACGCTGGAAAGATCCAAGCAGGAATAGATGCTGGTTTTTTACCTGAGGATACTTCTTTGATAGACCCTAACGCTCCAATAGTTGAGGATTCAACAGAGACTACATCAACAAAGAATCCATTAGATGTTGAAGGAGATTCTAATATAAGAGAAAGTACTTCATCCGATAAACCTGATGTTGTAAGTCTATCACCTAGTGCTTCAGAAGCTTGGGATAAAGCTATTGAGACTGGTACTGGTAGAAAGATTGCAGAGGGTATGTCTAGCGATTCTAAGATAGCTCAAGAAATATTAGCTAATCCTGTTAGGATGCAAAAAGATTATGGTGCTAGTTTAGCTAAAGATTTATTTACTATTGCTATAACCATGTTAATGGGCGGATCAATGGGCCAAGGGCTTGGCGCTATAGGTATGGCTCAAGAAAGAGAAGATAAGCTTGCAGCTGCTAGGGCTAAAGCACAAGGAGATATAGATAAGGCTCTTGCGATTCATAGGGGTAAAGAAGCTATAGATAAGGAAATGGAAGGTACAGGTGGAATTGAGTTTGGTAAAAAGGCTACAGAAGTTAATATAGGAACTAATGTTAGGCCTATTATGGCTTCTAAAGTAGTTACTCCTACTGGCCAAATAGCTTATGTTAGTGCAGGTGTTAATGGTGGAAAGCCTTTTGGTGTTAGTATGCTGAAAGAGTTATCTAAAGCTAATCCTGGTATAATAAGCTCAATACACAGCCCTTGGTATTCTAAAGGACAGAGAAACACAGAGTCTAGAAAGAATAAGAAGGATCTTCAGGGAATAATTAAGTCTAGAATGGACCAGTTCCTTAGTGAGAAGGCAACAGCTGACGAAGTAAAAATGTATAACAGCAGCTTAATATCTATGTCTGAAGTTACGAAAGCTTTTGAAGTATTTAAAGATGCGGGTATAGATACTGGTTATGGGTATGATAATTCTATTGAAGATATTATGTATACAGCTGTTATAAAACAACTTCGTAGTGGTTCTAAAGCTAGTTTAGATGTTCTTGTAAGGAATGAGATAATATATGCAGACTTTGCAATGGCAAGTCTAAGTCCTTCACATAGTAAAATACCTGATAATGCTTATCAGACTAGGTCTTATGACCCTACTACGGGTTCTTATACAGGTAAAAACCTAGTAGAACCTGCAGAAACTCCTGATGATGCTTGGATTAGAACTAAAAAAGGTGTTACTCAATACTTTAAGAAGTTAGCAGGTAACGATGAAGCTAGTAAGACTTCATTTAATAGACAAGTAGCGCAAACCCATGTGATGTTTCAACAATGGGAAAAAGAAAATGGTTTAGTAAAAGATAAAAACACTAAAGAGGAAACAAGGACTGGGGCAGCTTTATCTAACTTTAAAAATGCCTTAGAGAAAGGTTATACTCCGTTTAGTTGGTGGGTAAAGAAAGACCATAATGTTAAAAAATAAAATAGGAGCTTAATATGGCGAACCCTTTAACAGAATTCGAAAATGATTATACTAACGGTATGACACTATTAGATTATGATACTATAAAGCAAGACGGTATTAGGAAACGTATCGAGGGGTTATACGCCCCAGAGATACAGCAATTAGGTGGTGATGCTGTTAAGGAAGGTTCTCCTGGAGGACAACTAGCTTACTCACAAGCCAAAACTCTTATTGATGCTGGTGAGTTTTATAATGTAATAGACAGGGGTTATTCTGATAATCACGATAGACCTATAATTCGTCTTCGTAACTCTGAAGGTGAAGATTACACTGATAAATCTTATTTAGAAGGTGTAGTAACTCCTGATGATTTCTCAGACGATAGGGCTAGAGAGTTATATGATAGGGGTCAGACTATCAGGGCGATAGCTAGAGCCAGAGGTATACCTGAAGATCCTAACGATCCTTGGGCTAAGGCTAGAAGTGAAAGAATAAACTATGAGAAGAAAAACACTGTAATTAAAGGGTTAGTAGGCCTACCTGTAGGTAAGACACAAGCCTTTAATGAGGCTGATTGGGCTTCTGCGCAGAATGCTTATGGAGATTTCAATCCTTACTCTAAGGGTAATGTCCAATTCCATACTCCTGGTGCTAAGTTCGATAATACTGCTATTAGTTCTTTTGGAACTGCTTGGGATAGAGGTTGGGCGGGTATCGGTGAAGGTCTTGATGGTTTAATGTCTACCTATTACGATATGATAGGTGATGAAGACGGGTGGTTATACGCTGAAGAAAAAGCTCGTGCCAATATAATAGAAAACCAAGAAAGACTTCCGTACTTTGTAGATAGGATAGGTAATGTAGACAGCCTTTCTAGTTTTGGTAGTTACACTGCTGGCTTATTTGGTCAGTCACTACCTTACTTACTTACTATTGCTGGATCGGCAGCAGCCGCTACGTTATTAACTCCTGCGGCATTAGGTACTGTTGGTGTTACCACGTTAGGTTCGGCTCCTATGGCTATTATCTATGCAGGCCAGACATATAATGATATGGAAGGCGATAGCATGGATGAGAAGAATGCTTCTCTGGCTTTAGGTATCGGTGCTGGTATGGCTGCGCTAGATATGTTAGGACTTAAGGGTATTTTAAGTGGTACTGAGGTATTGAGGGATGCCGCTAAGGAACAAATAGCCATAGCATACGCCAAGAATGGTGTTAGAACTATTGGTACTCCTGGGTATCCTCTTACTCTTACTGTTCCTATCTCTAAGGCAGAAGCTAAAGAAGCTGTAGAAGTAGCGTTTAGAAAAGGTACTAAGGGCATTGTAGAAGGTGCTCAAGGCTTAGTTAAATTCGAAATGACTAAGGGTATGATAGGTAAACAAGCCTTATCAGATGCAGCTCATGGTTTTAAGAGAGAAAGTGTTACCGAGCTAGGGCAAGAAACTTTAGGTTACGGTGGTTCTGTTTTAGGCTCTAATAAGGAATGGGATAGTGAGGAATACGCTGACCTGGCTATAAACTCCTTTATAGGTGGTGGTATAGCAGGTGCAGGAATTACTCCTGTTCTTAGTACTCCTGGTGCTATAAATGACTTCAGAAGGACTAGAAGAAAGTATGAATTAGCCCCAGATCAAGATATCACAGGTAGTGGTATTGAAGCAGAGACCGTTTTAGAATTAGAAAATGAAGAATTAGAGTTAGAAAAAAATAGAAAAGCAAATAAAGATAGACCGTCTGGTGAAATGGCAGAGCAGATTAAGAATGATGATGTTGCTAATGAGGCTGATGCTCATAATGAATTTAATAAACTTTCTAGTAAGGGTATTGTACAATGGATTAAAGATATACCTAAGAACTTTGTCTCTAGGCCTATGAAATGGTACTGGGACAGTCCTATGCACAAAACACTAGGGAATTCTAAAGCAGGAAGATTAGCACAAGCCTTAATAGTTAAATTATCACCTACTAATGAAGATGTTTTCGCTGGAGAAGCTGTTTGGAATGAAGAGAATAGATTCTTCGGTGAAGTAGACCTAGCAGTTAACGATCTATTAGTTGTTACATCAGAAATAATTGGAGCAGACGCTAATAGTAAGAGAGGTAGAGTGAAAACTACTGCTAAAGTACTAGAGATGATGCGAAGTAAAGAAGAAGGTAAAGCGATAACTCCAGAAATGAGAGCTATAATAGATACCATTGACAATGCTGCTGCACTAATTAATAGACAATATCACCAGATATCAGGTAAGAAGTTGAAGCTTACTGGTGAAGACTTAATCAAGAATAGAAACCCTGATAAGACAACCATAAGAAATAATATTGAAGAAGTTAGAAGACTTCTTATGGAAGGTGGTGATAAGATGACTGCCAAAGAAGCCGATATGATAATCGACGACCTACTTAATAGTAGAGAGGGTAAATCTGTGGATGGTTCATCTAAAAGGATGAGTATAGAAGACGTAATACCTTCTAATCCTCATAAAAGATTTAACTACAATCCTTTTAATGTACCAGGCATGGAGAAGTTCTTATCCCAAGATATTTTCGAAGATATAAGAGACACTTCTAGAGAAATAGTACATACTGCTTTAGTAGATAAGTATGTAGGTGTTAAGGGTAGTAAACTTAAGAGAATGATTGCTAAAATTAAACAAGGTGTTATAGACGAAGGCGGTCTTTCCGCTTGGGACCCTAAGTTTGCGGCTGATATGATATCTGCAGCTGAAATATGGATGGGAGTTTATAACCCAATTAAAAGCGACAAGCTCAGAGGACTACAAGCTAATATTACTTTTGTAAACTTAATTACCTTACTAGGTACTGGTGGCCCTGCTCAGATCCCTGAATTAGTTTCTGCTTTTATGGGTAGAATTTCTAAAGCGCAAGGTGGTATAGGTATCATAGCAGATTTAAGAAAGTCTGCTGGTATACTACACGAACATTATAGTACATCTGGAAAACAGATAATGGATAAGTACTGGAAAGAATCTGGACTTACTCCTTCTTCTATGTGGTCTGCTAACAGACGTAGGTTTGTTAAGAGTGGATATAGTGGAGTTAGATATGGTGCTATTGGTCAACAAGGTTTTGATGCAGAAGAAATTAATGCTAGTAGATTAAGAGCAGCGATAGCTACTTCGTTTGTTACTTTCACAGGTATTAAACCTATGACTGATGTAGCTCGTATAGTATCAGAGGGCATAGGTAATGACGCTGTGTTTCATTACTTAGATATATTAGATACTTTCTATGTACATGGGAAACCTATGACTAAGGAAGTTAGAGAAGCACATGATATGTTAGCGGAAGTTAGAGTACCGCCTATTAAGGTTCTTTCTCTATTTAAAAAGATGAAGGATAAAGCTACTGAAAAGTTTGGAGTAGATATCGATTGGACCTCGGATGAGGTTCAGGATTTTGTTTCTGACCACACAGCCTTAGCTAAGTATCTAGACATTGCTAGAACGCAATGGGTGGATAATGCGTTAGCTAACCCTAACCCTGGTTCTAAGGCAAGGGCTACAAATGACCCTCATTTAACTTTGTTATTCCAGTTTAGAGGATTCATTATTACCTTTGCTGCTTCAGTATTACCTAGGTTAATTAAGAGAGCTACTAGTGGTAATCCTAATCAGGACGTCCAAGCTCTTACTATTCTAGCAGGGTTAGTTGCTGCTGGTTTCTTAGGGCAGATGCTTAAAGACGAGTGGAAGACCGAAGGTAGGCCGTATTGGTTAGAAGATGCAGAGTATGTTCAAAGGGGTTTCCAAGCTTCAGGCTTGATGGGTCCTTTTGATTTCTTACTTGATGCTATCAACCCTATATATGGTGAACGTAGTCTGTTTAGTACTGCACAAGGAGTCTTAGGACCTACTTGGGGTAATATTAAGCAGGTAGGGCGAGTAGCTGAACATTCGTTAAGTGGTGATTGGAAGGATGCTCAATACGACTTACTTAAATCAGTACCTATCGTAGGACATAAGAATAAATTCAGGAGTAATCCTATAGACACTTTAACAGAACCATTCAGATCGATATTAGGAGAATAAAATGCCGAGACTTAAGCCCTCACAAGGTTATACGAAAGATGCTTATAGAATAGAGCAAGAAGCTAATTACAGAGATATGCAAGAAGCCTTAAGACGTGTAGACCCTACAATGTCGGAAGAGTTAGTAGAAGAAGCTACTCAAGTAAGAGAGCCTTTGATGGATAATAATTTCCATGTAGAGACTGCTAGTCCTTTAAGAGATATAGTTCCTCTTAGAGATAAGTTAGAATCAGAGTCTGAAGAAGATTACTTCAAATACATGAACAGAAATCTCTTAGAAGAAGCTTCTGGTACTAATGTAGGAGTAAGAGACCCTGGTACAGTGGGTAGTAATGTTTTCAATCCTAATGCTCCTAAGATGGACACAAGCATTGTGGAAGATGAAACGCCTATTCAGAGAATGCTACAAGACCCTGATCCTGAAGGTAATCTCTCCACTAGAGATAGAGAGCTTGCTAACAGGACAATGGTTGAAGAAGAGGTTCCTGATTTATCTTTTGAGAAGATATCTAGGATGGAAGAAGGTAGGTCTTTAGACACTATGCGTAGACTAGCTAAGAAAGTAGTTAAAACTTTTGATGGTGCTTTTGCAGGCGAGATGACTGGTAGTGAGATAGAAGTCAATCAGAGAATTAACAATTTCCTTAAGGCTAATCCTAATATTAAGGCACAACATGTAGAAGAAGTATTATATAAAATTACAAACGCTGCTGAGATTGCTAGGGGTTCAGCGCCTATTGAGTTAGGTGGTACCCTTATGATGGCGTACATGCATGACCTTAACAGAAGACAAAAGACTGCTTCCAGAGATATCTTAGAGTTAGAAGGAATGCCAGACACTAGGGAAGAAATCGCTAACTTATCTGTCCAACAAAGAAGAGGTGTTACTGCTGTTGAGAGTAATGCTCGTTATAGTGGTTGGGATAGTGATAATAATATCGCTGTTGAAGGGTCTACAGTAGGTAGGTTATTTTTTCAAGCCGCTAACATAGAGTCTGATGGTAATGAGAATGCTCTCTTAGGAGAGATGGCTGCTGCGGTAGTGCCCAGGGCTTTGAAAGAAGATTACTTCTCTACTCGGAAGATACTTAGACCTGATAATACTTATGAAGCTGTCGTAGTTCTTAATGAAAGGGGTATGAACTTCGTAGATAAGAATAGGAGTTTATTTAACCATATATTAAGGATACCTGATAAAGCACCTAGAGTAGGTAAGGAAAATCTTATTATCGGAGAAGTCACTAAAGCTGACTTGAGACTTAAAGGTGCTTTAAAAGAAAAGAGTTTTGTAGATAAAGAAGCTGAAGCTAAGTTCGCTAAGTCTATGCAAATAGCAGACAACACAGGCTTTACCGCGCAAGAGACTGGTTTCGATATGATAGCCTTATTAGGTGGTGTCGATGCAGCTAATATGTCTAGTGCACCCAATGCAGTAAGCCACTTACTAGATGGTAAGAAGTTTAAGAAGATTAAATTAGGTGGTGAGCTAAATGAGAGGACTCGTTCTTATGAGATTACTCATTTAGATGGTTCTGTAGAAGAGGTGATGAATCATTCTGATAATTGGAAAGATGAAATCTTTAAACGAGATATGGTACAAGCTAAAGGTACTCAAGGCGATGTATTCTACTATAATCATTTCTTAGGTGGTAACTGGAGATTGTATGTTGATTCAGTAACTTTAAACTATCAAGCTTTCCACCATGTAAGAGCTAACTTAGGTCATCAGACTCAAATACCTTTCAATTTAAACAATAAGAAGCACATGACCTTTCTCAAGTCAGGTATCATGCGTAAGTCAGGTTTAGGTCCTGCTGATTCTATACTCAAGTATGAGAGTATGAGTGTCCAAGAAGGTAATAAAGCCTTTGACGCTATTATTGCTAAGTGGGATAGTAAGTATGGAACATTAGTAAGAACAGTATCACGTTTTAATACCATGAGTGTTAAAGAACAATCCGATTTCAGAATGGAATTAAAAAATCCTAATTCAGAGATCGCTTTAGCTGCTAAAGATTTATTAGAATATACAGGTGGTACTGGTAAGTATGATAAGGATAGTGATTTGTTTGCAGGAGAAGATGCTGCTAATGGTTACTATGGTATCAATGCTATTGTAGAAGCTGTAAAACTAAAGGATAGTATTGACGATCCTAATAAGAAAGTTTATGCTACTAACTTTATGTTCGAGGCAGATGGTGTTGCGAATGGACTAGCTATTAATGCTATGTTTTCAGGTGCTAATGATATACTAAAGAAGACAGGATTATCTGAAGGCATTGTTGCAGGCTACTTACATGAAAATAATTTATTATCTGAGAAAGATTTATACTTAACCTTAAATGATGAAGTAATACAATTCCTTAGAGATAATGATACTAACATTCCTAACACTAAATCTCTAAATAAATTAGTAGATATATTAGTCGATAGTGGCTTACTAAGTAGAGACTTAGCTAAGAAACCATTAATGATTACTAGTTATTCTGCAGGTAAAGATTTAGTTATTAAGAAAATTGAGGAGGCTGTTAAGAAACGATTAGATAGTGACTCAGGTTTGTTAACCCGATTAGACGATGCAGGTTGGGGAGATATCGAAGCTGTAGTAAAAGAATTAGGCGATGCTTATTGGAACTCTATTGAGGGAATCTTAGGAGAGGTAGGAGCTTACGCTAAAGTTCAACAGAAGTTCGTAACCGAAATGCTTAGACAGAAGGCACTGAACCCTAACTTACCTGACCCACATGTATTGATGGGAGAGGGTAATAGGATTCATACGGGTGTTTATGCACCTACTATTACTGGCCCTGAGATGGAAGTCCTAGGCAAGCCTGTTAGACAGATTACTAATAAACTAGATTCTGCAGGTCAAGGTATAGACAAAGAGACTGGTGCGTTCACTGGGTATGCTAAGGCTCCTGTAGCTTGGAACCCAGTAATCACTCACAGTATGGACCAGCTTCAGAGAAGAAATGTTGATTTACGATCTAACTTAGATTGGGAATCACTATTCTCTAAGTATAAAACGAAAGATGGTACATTCTTTGTAGACCCTAACGGTGGTTTCATGGGTCAAATCTTCGATGGTTACTTAGGCTCACCTATGTTTATGGAAGAGATGGATAAGATTCTTAATGAAGAATTTATGAAGCTTGGTGATAGGAAGAGTAACTTAACTTCTATGATTGATACCGCTAAATCTCTAGGTTATGATATGACTACTCCTGGCAAAGGTAGGATGCATGAGCTAGTACGAGAGATGGGTAGACTTCAAAGAAAAGGTAGAGCTAACATGCGAGATAATATTCGTAATGGTGGTAACTTCCCTATCTTGAATGGTGTTAAATCTACAGTAGTTAAAAAAGGTGCTGAATATAAACGTACTTTCGAGTACGATAAAAGTATTGCTGCAGGTCTTGATGTAGAGTTAGCTACTGCTGAGAGATATGCTATACCAGAAACCAAACCTAAGAAGTGGTCTGTAGGTCCTCTTGGAATTGAGAACAGAGTAGAAAACCCTAGTCAATCTGCACAAGGCGTTCGTGCTGATGAGATCTTTGGTGATAACAAGTTTAAAGAGGGTCAGTTAGTATTCTCTGAAGCTTCTGGTAAGATAGGTACAGTTACTAGATTGCCTGGTGATGCCCTGTTTGTGAGTAGTACTAGTGATACCCCTTCTTATGGAATTACTCTTGATTTCTCAGAAGAGATTGAGGCTGGTGAGTGGAAAGGTGATGTTATCGGAGAATGGAGTACTGAAGAATCTGATTTAGTCGAAGCTTATAAAGGCTCTTATGTTATGAACGGAGTATTAATCAAGTAAAAAAAAATATAACCCCCTTGGGATAGTAATATATCCTTTGGGGGTTATTTTTTTCTTTACTTCTTCTTACGTTGTTTGTATAAAGCTTTTAGTGCTCTATCACCTTGCATTTTAAGAACATTGGCTTCAGAAATAGCGGTATGACGAGCTTCTTTTACATCAACACCTTCTCTAATTAAACGCGCTCTAATAGCATCTATGTTTTGATTGTATACTTCTTGCATTACTACTTCATTAAGCTCAGGAGTATACGCTAAATCAGGGTTTAAATTAAACTCTTCAACTACTTCCATATCATCTACACCTAATTCTGCATTCATATTGTAACTAATACTCATCTGTAATCTCCTTTGATTGTAATGTTCTAGCATTATACTTAAATACTCTTTCGTTGCCATCCATATCTATAGATGTATAGACAGGATACATATCGAACATTACTTCTTCTATTTTCCACATGTCAGTATCAGTGATACCCATGTGGTCTCCTATTTCTTCTAGA
>JYMV01031416.1_pt1 | contig 11057 bp, 8 predicted proteins | sample 338911 | NCBI WGS metagenome assembly JYMV01 (sample SAMN03354496, study PRJNA234377) | hydrothermal vent metagenome | biome: Deep sea; feature: Hydrothermal plumes at the Eastern Lau Spreading Center, Western Pacific Ocean; material: Seawater | place: Tonga | collected 2009 | depth 2000 m m
GCCCTTTGATTTTGACGAAGGAGAAAATGGGGTGACGCCTGTGAGTGAAAGTTCATTTACTCCAATTACCTTGCTCGATCATGCAGTTGATAGCGCCACAGCGGGCGGCTACTTGGGGGCGTAGTTGTCAGATTCTGAAACTCAAGAACGCGATTCGAAGCACACTGTCCTGAATAGCCAGTGTTTGGATGTCATCGTGGTTGGCGCTGGGGTGGTGGGCTGTGCAGTAGCCAGGCGCTTTACTCTGGAAGGTGCACACGTGGCCGTCATTGAAAAGGCAACCGACATCCTTGACGGTGCCAGCAAGGCCAACAGCGCTATTCTGCATACCGGGTTCGATGCGCCCGCTGACTCTCTGGAACTGTCCTGCATCCGTGACGGTTACCGTGAATATCGGGAAATCCGGACACAGATTGGGTTGCCACTCGACCAAGTCGGCGCCCTGGTGGTCGCCTGGACCGACCAAGAAACAGCAACGCTCGATAGTATCGTGGGCCAGGCACATGACAATGGCGTTGACGATGTGCACCTGGTCGACGACCGGGAGATCTTTCGCCGAGAACCAAATCTAGCGAAAGATGTCAGGGCCGCTATAGCCGTTCCTGGCGAGAGCATTATTGACCCCTGGTCAGCACCCTACGCCTACCTGCGTCAGGCGCTGATGAATGGCGCGCAGATTTTTCTCTCGTGCGAGCTAACCGGCGGTGACTATGGCGGCGGCGAGTGGCTGCTGCAGACATCCAGAGGAACACTGAAAGCCAGGTATGTCATCAATTGCGCCGGCCTCTTCGGCGACACTGTGGATGGCAGGCTGCTGGGAACTTCGAATTTCAATATTGTCCCGCGAAAGGGTCAGTTTGTGGTATTCGACAAGGCCGCTGCCTCGTTGGTTAAATCGATCGTGCTACCGGTTCCGACGGCCCGCACCAAAGGAATAGTGGTCTGTCGGACTGTATTTGGCAATGTTCTGGTAGGCCCAACAGCGGAGGATCAGCCGGATCGGGAAGATACATCAACAGATAAACGAGTCCTTAAGGATCTTATAGATGCTGGTATGAAGACATTTCCGGGCCTGGAAGACATACCGATAACTGCAACCTATGCCGGGTTGCGCCCTGCAAGCGAATACAAAGATTATCAAATACACGCAAAACCCAACTTGGGCTGGATCACGGTTGGAGCTATACGCTCGACCGGGCTGAGCGGAGCGCTCGGTATTGCGCAATATGTCTACGGACTGTATGCAAGATCCAGTGCAAGACATAGCCCAATTGTCGGGCCAGAGATTCCCCTCGCAACGTCTTTGGCACAAAGCGGCGAACGCGACTGGCAGCGACAAGATCACGGTGAGATTGTTTGTCATTGTGAGCTTGTGACTGAAAGGGAGATTGGACGGGCGTTGACTGGCCCGCTGGCCGCACGCTCTTTATCGGGATTAAAACGACAAACCAGAGTCACGATGGGGCGATGCCAGGGGATTTACTGTTCAGCACGGTTGGCCGAACTGACGGATGGCCACTTTGACAGCCCGCTGTCGCACAAGTTCGCGGATGGATAATTTCGCGCCCGGGGCGGCAACTCATTTCGATGTTGCCATTATTGGGGGTGGGCCGGCCGGGCTATCTGCAGCAATAGAACTGAAAAAACGCGGGGTATCACGTGTGGCCGTGCTCGACCGGGAACCACACGCCGGGGGAATCCCCCGCCACTGCGGGCATCTTGCTTTTGGCATGCGGGAGTTCAAACGCATCCTCACCGGTCCGGATTATGCGAGAAGGCTGGTTCAGGCCGCGCAAGACGCAGGCGCCGAGATATATACCGTCGTCACCGTGGCTGAAGCACGACCAGGTGGTGAATTACTGATAATCACAGAACGCGGAACGGGCAAAATCAGTGCCGACAGGATCATCTACGCGACAGGTGTACGTGAAACGCCACGTTCGGCAAGACTGATATCCGGGAATCGCCCACAAGGGATCATGAACACCGGCGCTTTACAGTCGATGGTTTATCTGAAGAATCGCAAGCCCTTCAACTGTCCCGTCATTATCGGCACAGAGCTCGTGTCGTTTTCGGCGATCATGACTTGTCGACATGCCAGAATACGCCCCGTAGCCATGATTGAAGAGGCCCCCCAGGTAACGGCTCGTTGGCCGTCCTCCCTTTACCCTCGTTTTATCGGTATTCCATTGTTGCTGGATACTCACATCGCAGCGATTGAAGGGAATGCCAAGGTCAGCGCTGTTGTGGTTCAAAAGGCAGATGGTCGGCAGCGCAGAATCGATTGTGATGGTGTTCTCCTTACAGGCAAGTTCACGCCAGAGGCGAGTCTCGCGTCTTGTGGACACCTGGCCGTGGACCCGGGAACTGGTGGACCCGCGGTCGACCAGTACGGCAGGTGTTCGGATCCCGCTTATTTTGCCACCGGCAATATATTAAGACCGGTTGAAACCGCAGGATGGAGCTGGAGCGAGGGTCGGCAGACGGGCCACTGGGTCGCCGAAGATCTTGCGGGCCATTTGCCGGTTGAGCAAAACACGTTACAGATTATCGCCAAGAGCCCACAGATCCGGTATGTCGTGCCGCAAAAACTCGTTCTGCCGCGCACATCTTGGGGCATGAATAGTCTCCAACTTAGATTCACTTGTTCAGCCACAGGGCGCCTTGAAGTCTGTAACGGTGCCGGGGTGATAAAAACCCAGAAGCTGAGCGTCCATCCGGAGCGCCGTGTATTGTTGTCACTGAAGGAGCTCTCCTTTGAGGAAAACGGTGATCGTATCGAGCTCAGGTTCAAGGAGCCGTTGTCATGACGCGAGCAGTGGTAATTGATCAAGGTACGACCAGCACGCGAGGCTATGTTCTTGATGAAAACGGTGCGGCTTCATTACCGTTTAATGTATCCGTCGAAATCGAAGCGGAACTGCTTATCTACTAGTCGCAAAGGTCATCGATGAACTACGTGCAAAGGTCAAGGACCTCAAGCATCAGTTAGCGCTCTGCAGGTGTTTCGAACAGTTTTTTTTGCTTCTTTTGTCTCTCATCATCGTTTCCTCTTTGAGTTAACGATGAGCTAAAACCCTCTCTTAGGAAATCAAGTTATTCTGTCCAACTGGAGCTGACGGGGTACAGTCGAATAAATATGGGCTGTCGGTCTCGCGGACATAGACCGTATACGTTATGAGATTCTTTTCCCGGGTCCAGTTGTGCAACTGATAACCGGGCGCCTCCGAGACGAACTCGGAAGGGCGTTCCAGGGTCAAATCGAGTACCAACTGCATTCCCATGCTCGGCGCGGTACTGACGACAGTGCCGCGCCATCGAACGTGGGCCTCCCGATGTATGTGCCCGCAAATTACACGCTCTATATTCGAATATTTTTCAATAACACGCCCTAATCGATCCGCACCAACAAAACCATCAACATCGGTTTCCAAAACCCCACACTTAACCGGGGGGTGATGAATGAAAATGACCGTTGGGTGCTCTTTCGCCTCGGAAAGGCGTTCATCGAGCCACACTGCCCTTGTCTCGCAAATCTCTCCCCCGGGGGCGCCAGGCACAATGCTATCCATGGCAATCAAACGAACATCGTAGCCCTCAATTACATAATTCATAAAACCCTGGACCGTGGATGGGCAGGCATGCCCACCAAACGCAGTCCAAAGGACCGATCGGTCGTCGTGATTGCCGGGGATGATGTAAAACGGGTACCGGAGTTTGCTCAACAGACTTGCCGCCCGTTCGGCTTCTTCCGCAAGGCCTGTATAGGTGATATCCCCCGTCACCAGCACCAGGTCCGGCTGTGGGTCGAATTGATTTATATGATCGACACAGCGAGCGAGGTTCTCCGCAGTAGGCGCGATGCCATATGCTTTCTTACCCCAACCGGCGATGTGGGTATCACTAATCTGTGCGATTAGCATCGAACTCTGTTTTCAAACCCCGCTTTTTCTCACTACCGGCATTATCTAAGAGGAGTCGGCTGCACGGTAGGTTAGGGTGCTGTTTGATCCGCCAATTCCTGCCACCGGTGGCAGGCAACGTCGTGTTCTGCTTCCGGATGATCGAGCTTCGGCTCAATTGTACGGCAGATGTCTATTGCGAAAGGGCATCGTGTCTGAAATTTACACCCCGGTGGCGGATTGGTAGGTGAAGGAATCTCTCCTTCAAGTTCTTGTGCATTGCCCCGACAATCCGGATCAAGGGATGGGATGGCAGATAACAGTGCTTTCGTGTACGGATGCCGAGGGGCAGAGAATAGTTCTCGGGTAGGGGCCGTTTCGACTAATCGGCCAAGATACATGACCGCAACATGATCGCAAATATGGGCCACTACGGAAAGATCATGGCTAATGAACAGATAAGTGAGCCCGAGCTCGTTTTGCAGCGCCATTAGGAGGTTAAGAATATCGGCCTGGATGGATACGTCCAACGCCGCCACACTTTCGTCCGCCACCACAAATCGAGGATTTGAAACCAGCGCCCTGGCAATGGAAATACGCTGACGCTGGCCGCCGGAAAATGCATGGGGAAAGCGACGGAGATGTTCCAGATTTAGCCGGCATTTACCTGCGATTTCACGTACGCGTTCATCGGATTCTTCCCGAGTCTTTGTAATACCCATGACCTCGATGGGTTCAGCGATAATATCGCGTACGGTCATCCTTGGGCTGAGCGCGGCATAGGGGTCCTGGAATATAAGCTGGGCGCGCTTGCGATATTCCTTGAGTTCACTCTTGGGTAGCCCGACTAAATCATAGTCTACTTCTCCGTCGGAATAATTTACCTCACCCCGGGTAATAGGTGCAGCACGGAGCAAGGCGCGTCCCAGGGTGGTTTTTCCGGAACCACTCTCGCCGACCAATCCAAAAAACGAACCCTTGGGTATGTCGAGATTGACACCATCAACCGCACGTACATACATCTTGGGCGCAAATAGCCCACCCCCGATGGGATAGTGGACCGACAGATCTCGCGCTGTGATGATTGATTTGTCAGTCATGATCGTAGGGCGGTGCTCCCCGCTGATTCGCCCTCTCATCGGCCGTAACAAAGCAAGCCGCGATGTGACCTTCTTCCCGGTTTGTCATACTGGGGATTGATTCACTGCATCTAGGTTCTGCTGCGGAGCAGCGTGTGTGAAATACACAGCCGCTGGGCCGTTCCAACGGACTCGGAATATCACCGGGAACCGGGGTTAGTTCCGCATCCAGGTCATCAAGTTTTGGTAATGCGTCAAGGAGTCCGCGGGTGTAAGGGTGCGCAGGATATTTGATGACCTGCCGTACTGTCCCTTGCTCCACAAGCCCGCCAAGATACATTACCGCCACCCGGTCCGCTGTTTGCGCGATCACACCCAGATCATGGGTGATAAAGATAATGCCCATGTCAAAATCGTCAACCAGATGCTTCATCAGGTCAATGACCTGAGCCTGGATAGTCACGTCAAGCGCAGTTGTCGGCTCATCGGCGATCAGGAGTTTAGGCCTGGTAGAGAGCGCCATGGCGATCATGGCGCGCTGGCGCATTCCACCCGAAAGCTCAAACGCGTATTGTTTAAAACGCTTGGATGCATCAGAAATTCCCACTCTTTCCAGCATTTCAACCGAAATATTGGTGGCTTCTTTCTTGCTGATGTTCTTATGCAACACGAGTTGTTCAACCATTTGATCGCCAATGGTGATTGCCGGTGCGAAACTCGCCATGGGTTCCTGGAAGATCATCGAAACTGCGCCGCCACGCACAACTTGCATGCCCTTACCGCTCGGTAATGAAAGCACGTCAATGGATTGATCTTCCAATCGCAGCGTGATGCGGCTTTCGCTTCCATATACCGCGTTCTCCGCATTAAGCCGCATCACGGATTTGGCAGTGACTGACTTTCCCGAACCAGATTCCCCCACCAGCCCGAGCACTTCACCCGCGTTAACCTCAAAGGTCACATCTTCGACAGCGGTAATTAGACCCTCGTCCGTTTCAAACTGCAGCATCAAGTTTTCAACGCTCAGCAGGGTCATCGTTTTGCCCTGGAGTAAGGATCGGCCGCATCACGAAGACCGTCGCCAACGAATACAAAAGCCAACACAAAGGCAATAAAGAATATGACGGGGATGAAGTACCACTGGTAGTTCAGCAACACATCCGCCTTGGAAACATTCCGCATCAACGAACCCAGCGAATTGACCGGATCAGTCAACCCCAATCCAATGAAACTAAGCGCCGTTTCCGAGCGGACAACGTAAGGAAACGTAATCATCAGGTCGACAATAATGTAACTGGTGAAGCTCGGTAGCAAATGCTTGCGAATAATATGGCTTGCTTTGGCGCCGCTGAGCTCGGCCGCCAGCACATACTCCTGAGCGCGTTCAGTCAACAAGTGGGTTCGGATACGGCGCGCCAAGGTCGGCCAACCGATTAAACCAAGAATACTGGCGATGAAAAAGAACCGGGTTTCGGCGCTCCAGGTGTCCGGCATAAAAGCTGCCAGCGCCATAAACAATGGAATGGGGGGTACGGTGCGGATAGCATCGGTAATCATTTGCAACACCGCGTCGGTCCAGCCGCCGAAATAGCCGGCCACCCCTCCAATGATCAATGCGAGTACGAACGAAATCAGCACTCCCAGCGTTCCGACCGCCAGCGAAGTATAGATCGCGTGCAATGTTCGCGAAAAAATATCTTTGCCCGTCCCGTCGGTACCGAACAGGTGGATTCCTCCCTCGTTCATTCCAAACAGGTGTGTGCTAAAGGTCAACGCCTTTATATCGACGTCGAACGCCTTCCCAGGTAGATCCCAATCGATATCGATGAAACTGTACTCCCAGCCGTCAACAAAAAGCTCCAGATAGCGGCGCTTCTCGCGATTTTCAGTGAGCACCCACCTGAAATTAGTTTTGATCGAGCGCTCACGCTCGGTTGTATAAAGAAACGGTCGAGCCGAAAATCCGTTCTCATCCCAAAATTTGGGAAATTGGGGAGGGCCGTTTTCGTATTGCTTGTCACGCCCTGCAATATTAGGACTATTCGGCGAAAGAAACGGTGCGAAATACCCCATCAATATCATGATGATGAGGGCCCAGGCTGCGATCATGGCGGTGCGGTCATTTTTAAACCGCGCGCGAATCAACTGACCCTGGGAAGCGGTAAAATAAGCCTCTTTGAGTTGCTGAGCGTCGGCGACCTTCTTTTTCCAGAACCGGAGTCTCACTTGCTTGTCCGCCGTTTAACCTATAAGGCCTTTTCTGATGCGTGGATCCATTAAGGCAAGCAGTATGTCTGTTATAAAATTAATCGCCACAATACTTGCGGTTAACAGAAAGATTATTGCACCGGCCAATTGCTGATCGTTAGATCGCGCCAATGCATCGATCAACAACGCGCCGGCTTCGGTCAAGGTCAGAATTAATGCAACAACCGGCAATTCGTTAAAGATCCGATTCAAATCGAATCCCAGGGAATTGATAACCGGCCCCATGGCATGGCGTGCCGGATAACCCCACAACAGCTTGCGCCCGTAAATACCGCGGGCGGAAGCGGCCGTGACATACAATTTACCGATCTCATCCAGCATCAACGCGCGCACGGTTTGCATTGCAAACGCAGTGGCGGACCAACCAAGTACAAATATAGGCAGCCATGCCCTGGAAAGGAAATCTTGAAACTTGGCCAAAGACCAGGCGGCATCACGATACTCGTTGGAAAAAAGCCCGGTCAGCGATTCACTAAATAATACCGTGGAAATGAGCATGATGATCAGCGCCAGCAGGAAGTTCGGCAGCGCCAGGCCAAGATAGCTGATAAAGCGAAGTGAATTACTAGCGACCGCGCTTTTAGTCGTTGCCGAATAGATTCCCACCGGGATGGCGATCAAATAAGCGAGTATCAGTGCCGCCAGACATATCCCCAGGCTGATAAAGAACTTATCGCTAAGCAGCTTATTAATATTGAGTCTTAGGATACAGCTGTCGCCGAATTCGCCCTCGAGAAAAACATTGCCGACCCAGTTACCCCATCGAACCAGAAACGGCTTGTCGAGTCCCAGGCGTCTCTCCTCCGCCGCGATGTCTTCGACGGTGATATTCTGGCCCTGGGTATTCTTAAACGCCAGATACCGTTCGGCGCAGTTCGCGGGAACCAGTTCCATTAAAGAGAACACAATCAGCGATACGGCCAGCAGCGTAAACAGCGACAGTAAAAACCGCGTGAACGTGAACTTGAGAAACTTTAGCATTGCGACAACTAAAATAGCCCGTCTGAAATTGAACTAGCGGAAAAACCTCTCAGCCGCGAAAAATCGGGCCGGGCGAAAACTCACCCGGCCCGATTGATCACGCAAAAGTTTAAGTAACGTAAATGTTATTCATCAAGCCACATCTGGGTGCCCCGGTACGGGTAGTTCCAGTAGTATTCGTATGAGTGTGTCTTGAATTCGGTTACGTTCTTCAAGCTGTTGTGATGATAGATCGGCCCTTGTGCCAGCACCGTACCAATAAACAGCGTTTGGTTGACCATCGATTCCACCAAACGCGCGCCAATCTCATCGGAGGCAGCGGTACCCGCTGGTTCGGATTGAAACGCATTGATATCGTCGATCATCGAATAGACCCACTCGGGCGGTCGAACACCGTTTGCCCCGTTTGAGTCGATGTACTCCGCCCACAACATACCGGTACGCAGGAAGAAGTAGCTCTCGAACGGCGGTACAAACATGTTGTTATTACCCTGGATAATCGCCAACGGGTGACCTTTGCGCCACATGGTCACGTCCAACCGGTTTGAGGATTGCGCAGAACGGAATTCATCCGGCGTGACCTCTTTTACCGTGGTTTGAATGCCGACCTCGGACCAATGCTGGCCGACCAGTTCCACTACTTCTCCTGCAATCCCCTGGGTTGCGAACTGCAAGTTTAAAACCAACTTGTCGCCATTGGGAAGTTCGCGGAAACCATCGCCATCGGTATCTTTCATGCCCACTTCGTCCAGCAGTGCGTTGGCCTTCGCCGGGTCGTGCTCTGCCATATGCTTTGCCCATTTTGGATCGATGAAGTTTGGCGCCGGTGAGAAGGCGATATACTGTTGCGGTACGCCCTGGCCAAAGAAAGCCACGTCGTTTATTTCGTCCCGATCGATCGCAACCGACATCGCCTGCCGGAAACGCAAATCGCCAAATACCTTTCGCTTCTCCAGATCTTCCGAGGTTACGTTGAAGGCGAAAGTCGGCGCGGCAATTTCAGGTTTTATCTGCATAGAATAATTTCCGGACGCCTGTTTTTCCAGCAGGATCGGCGACATCGCCATTTGCAGGGTCTGGGATTTGAAACTGACCTCGCCGTTGATCAGCTTGAGGATACGCACCTCGTTATCGTTGACGTAGATTTCATCCTGTTCGTTGATGTACGGCAGTTGTTGGCCCTGGGTATCGACCTGAAAGAAGTAGGGATTCGCTACTAGATGACGACCATCGGGAGAATCCGCAATATAGATATGAGATTCAAGTGTCGGCGTCGTGTCGGCCGGGAGATTGCCCGCTTTGTCCGGATTTCTCAGCATCGGGCTCGGTGTGTCCATCCAGTCGGAGTTGCCGAAATAAGCCGACAGCACGTCCAGACCGTTCTCAAACCCTGCGGCCTGTGCCATAGCGTCGGCTTGAGGGTTCAGTTTCGGATCCCATTTACTCAAGAAATGTTTGGGCTGGAAACCCTGGGCGAAAGATGACCCAAAATGCGCCAACAGGCCCGGTTTGGGCGCCGGCAGATTAAAACGCACGGTTTGCGGATCAATAACCTCAACTTCCATACGTACGCCGGCAACCAGTGTATAGTCCTTCGGCTTTTCCATTACATCGGAATTGAGCGCCAGATTGTCATACCAGTACTTGACGTCGTCGGCGGTAAATGGATGACCGTCGGACCACTTATGGCCTTTACGCAGGAAGAATGTTAACTGGGTATAGTCATCGTTCCATTTCCAGCCCTTGGCGACATTCGGCACCACGGTCTGCAGGTCATCCGAATAACGCACCAGGTTGACGTGGCGCATCGACATAAAGCCGGCTGTACCCGCTTCGGGCGCATTTGACAGGTTGTTATACGTTCCGCCGTATTTGCCGATCGACTTGTAGGGAGCGACCACCAGTGGCTCTGCCGGAATGCGATTCGCTAGATCGGCGGGCAAAGCCGGGTTGCCACGGATTTTTCCGTTCAGTTCCGCAATGGCGGGATTAGTGCTGAACGACAGGGTGCAGCCCGCGAGGGACTGAAACTCTGCCAGTTCATATTGTTGCGGATATGCACCCGCTGCAACACCCTTGGAATCGGCCACAGTCACCGCGGGGCATTGTGCTGCCTGTGCGGCGCCTGCGAACAGGCAAAGTGTCGCCATATATAGTAGTTTATGTTTCAATTTTATCCTCCGAACCATTCAAATTAGTGACGGTTGTTGTTGTAAAATTGCACCTCGTGCCGTTGACCGACCTACGCCTCGTGTGCAGGTCGGATCAACGACACCAAGCAAACTTAACGTGATCGATCCCTACAGTCAGGAAACATGTGGTTAGCAACACCGAAGCTAGCCATCGTCACGTGGTAGCATTTCAACGATAAAAGCCAGTAATGTCAACTTAGTTGGTCTTTAACATTGATCAGTTCGCCATCTTATGGAGAGCCTCCTAAACTCACTATCCCGGTGGACCAATTCTTAGGGGGAGGATTAGGCCCGTCAGTCTTCGAATACGACACTGCCAGCGCTTGCTTCGGTCGCGCTTGAAGAACACAACGCCGCCATTACACAGCGTTCTGTCGTTTAAAGTGAGTGGTGCTATGTCGGAATCGTCGGTGCGAGCGCTGCGCTTTGTGTTGCTTTTATTGCGCTTCGCTTTGATGCTAACAACTGCTCTGTCAGCCAAGCGTTTTGGCTTTACTTTCCGCCTTTCTTTTGCTGCTGGTTTAGCCATTCGGCGACAATAGCAATCGACCTCACAATCCACCTATAGCGCCAAAAAAAGTGCGTGAAAGGTGCGTGAAACTACGATTACCGAATAATTGATCTAAACTATTGAT
>JYMV01041120.1_pt1 | contig 11056 bp, 13 predicted proteins | sample 338911 | NCBI WGS metagenome assembly JYMV01 (sample SAMN03354496, study PRJNA234377) | hydrothermal vent metagenome | biome: Deep sea; feature: Hydrothermal plumes at the Eastern Lau Spreading Center, Western Pacific Ocean; material: Seawater | place: Tonga | collected 2009 | depth 2000 m m
TATGATTAATACCTACCTCTGCAATAATAAAAGTTTTCATAATTTAAAAAAATTTTTTTAATGAATTAACAATTTTTGTATCGATCTTATCATCTATTTCAAAACTATGAATTTTTGACATTTCATAAACTCCTATTTTTCCAAATAAACGCTCTTTAGTTTTGAGAAATTTATCTTTATTAAAAATATAAAAAGATCCATTTTCTAGATATAGATCTTTCATATCTTGTCTTCTTTTTCTTTTTTTAAGTTCAGGATATTCAGGAAGAATTTTATTATTTTTTTTGGTCCAAGTAAAAAAATCCTTAATTTTTGAGGCTGTAAATAAACTGTCATATTTTTTTCTGACAAATAAACTTATAGCTTTATCTATATCATTTTTGTTTCTAATTGGAGAGGTTGGCTGAAGGCCAACAACATTTTTCATGTAAATTTTACAATTGTTAAGGTGATTAATTGCATGTTTCCATGCTGACTCTGAGCTTGAATTATCCGTTGATAAATTTTTTGGCCTTTTTATAATTTTTGCACCAATTGTTTTTGAATAATTCAAAATTTTTTTATTATCAGAGCTAACCCAAACAGAGTCTATTTTTCTTGAATCTAGACAATGCTTTATTGTCCAAAAAATCATTGGTTTTTTATTGATTTTGAATAGGTTTTTAAGTTTTATCCCCTTAGAATCGCCCCTGGCCAAAATAATTGCTACAAAATTTCTTACCATATAGATCTTCCCCCATCCATCACAAGATTGTGTCCATTCATATAAGCTGAGGCATTGGAACATAGAAATTGAACAACCGATCTGTATTCGTCTTTTCTGGCCATTCTTCCTAGGGGAATTAATTTGACTAATTTTTTTACCATTTTATATTTAACATAGCTCCGCACTTTGTAAAAACACGATTTTACAGTTTTTATTCATAAGATTTAAACTGGTCTAAATAAAAATTTTTTCTTATTTATATTTATTTTTATATTACCCAACAAAATATTGATTTTATTTTTTTGTAAATCAATAATTCTAAAAATTTTTTCTGTAAAAGGACCTGAGGTAAACTCATAACTAGAATTGACACAAAGGTCGAAAAAATTTTGTGTCAAATAACCATTTCGGTCCTCAGAATCTTTACATTTTTTTATAAATTTATTTATTTCTTCTTGAGAATCGGTAAAGCCATTTAAAAAATATTTTAAACCTCTAGTAAATTTTAGTGAGTTTATAATTTGTGGATTTTTAAATTTATCATGAAAGCAGAATAGATAATCTCCTAATAGATTAAATTCTTTAATAACTATTCTATTTTTTTTATACCTCTGAAAAAATAACTTAGGAACATAAATCTTTATGTCTTTTCCAAAAAATTTTTCAAAATCTTTCTTTAAAAATTCAAATTCTTTTCTATCAAATTTAATTACTGTCCACATATTTATTTATTTTCTTTCAACTCCTTTTTAAGTTCATCGTATTCTTTCATTTTCCTTTTCATAAAATTAATAGTTAACTTAGTTCTTTCGGTAATACCTTTTTGAGTAATAACGTACTGTAAGTAATTTATTTTGTTAGACTGCTTTTGAAAATTTTCTAATTTAACTAGACCTTTTTGTTGTAGTGCCTTTAAACAATAATTTAACTTACCCAAACTAAATCCAAGCTCCTCCGCAAGCTTTCTTTGGGGTGTTTCTGGCTTTTCTTGCATTTTTCTTAAAACTTCAAAATGATCTTGATTTTTCATAATGTTCAATTTTTGAACATTTTAACGTTCATTACTTGAACAGTCAAGTTATATAGGTTATATTTTAGTATAAACTCAATAATATGCCTAAAATATTTCATTTTAGTCTCTCTTTTGCAAAAAGAATTGAGTTTTTTTAATAAAAAAACTTTGTTTAAAAGAATGAGAAAAAAGTAAAAACCAATGAGGAAAAGAATTAAATTAATAACTTTTAATTTAGGAAATTTAAGTAATAAAGCTATAAAAAAAATTAGAAAAAAAAATACATATTTAATTGGAAATTGGTGTAGGGAAACTAAAAATTTGTATCAAGAAAAAACTGACACAAAAATATTAAACTTTTACAACTGGGATAAATTAAAAGAGAAGACCGAAGACATAAAGTATATTCTATCTGTTTATAATAAATTATTAGTAAAGCTGACAAAAAATCTTAACAGTATTCACAAAACAAAATACAATAAAAAATATTGGGAATTTTTAATAAATCGTTGGCTGATGGCATTTATTGTAGACATTTATTCTAAATGGAGAATTGCAGATTATTTGTTGCAAAAATATGATGTAAAAGAATTTTTGTATCAGGACCTCAAAGATAAAATGTTTTTACCAGAAAATACTATGCACCATAACCTAATGCATAAGACACAAAGCTCTTTCACACATTGGTGTTTAAGAAAAATTTTTAAATATAGAGTTGAAAATTTAAATGAAAAAAAAATTAAAATATCAAATTTAAGTAAAATCAAAAAAACAATAAGTAAATATAAATTTAAAATGTATAAAACAAATATATTTAATCTTTCTTTATTTAAAAAAATTTTTTTATATGAATTGTCATTTGATAAAAAAATTTATTTTTACCTAAAATTTAAGAACTTTTTTATTAATTTACCTTATAAAAATGAAGCGATTAGCTTCAATAAAAATTTTAATAATAAAAATTTGAGGAAAGATTTTTTTAATCTATTTAAAAATTCGAAAAAGGGATTTGAAGATTTTTTAATTAAACATATGTATCACAGTATGCCAAAAATTTTTTTAGAAAATTATGCTGCGTTACATAATTGCTACCTAACGTTGAATTGGCCAAAACAACCAGAATTCATTTTAACAACATATGGTCACTATTATGATGAAATATTTAAAATTTATTGTGCTAACAAAATTATAAAAAAAACCAAACTTTTTATTTTTCAACACGGAGACGGTGGTTATTTTGCTGACGATGATTTTTATAATATTGGATGGGATAAAAAATTGTGTAACAAATACTTTGTATGGGGAAAAAATCCGAAGAAAGGTTGCAAGGCTTTTTTTACACAAAAAAATATTTAGATCAAACACCGACTTTCTACTCTTCTATTAACGGAAAAGTTTTATTAATTGTTTATGGTTTCATTGAACTACCTCTTAGACCTCCACATGGATTTATTGACGCTTATGAAAAAAACAAAATAATAACATTTAACACTGTTGATTTTGTTAATTCTCTAAAAAAAAATATCAAAAATAAAGTTGATATTAAATTACTTGACGATTCAAAAGACAATGTTGTTAAAAAATCAATAAAATATAAATTAAAAAAATATAAGATTTATGATGAAAAACGTTCATTGCTTAATAATTTAAAAAATTATAATCTAACTATACATTTTTATCTCTCTACACCTTTTTTTGAAACAATATTATTTAATAAGCCAACAATTCTTATTTTTAATAAAAAAATTCAATTTAATTATGATAAAAATTTTTATTTATTTATGAAAAGGTTTTATGAGAACAAAATAGCATTCACGTCAATTCGAGAAGCTGTTCTTTTTGTAAATGAAAATTTCAATAATTTAGAGAGTTGGTGGAATAATAAAAAAGTTCAAAAAATCAGAGAAGATTTTTGTGAGACTTATTGTAGAAATTTTAAGACTAATAGTGATTTTAAAGAAATTTTTAAATGATGAAAAACATACCCTATGGAAAACAGACAATATCTGAGAAGGATACTAAGAATGTCTTAAAAACTATCAGAAGTGAGTTTCTTACTACTGGTCCGACCACAAAAATTTTTGAAGAAAAATTTAGTGAACGCGTTGGATCTAAGTTTGCAATATCATGCTCAAGCGGCACATCAGCTTTGCATCTTTGTTTTATGTCAATTAATTTGAAAAAAAATGACGTTGTAATTTTGCCCGTAATAAATTTTATCGCCTCAATAAACATGTCTCATATAATGGGTGCAAGAATTTTTTTTGCAGATGTTGACAAAAAAACTGGACAAATGACCCCGAAGACCTTGGAGAAATGCATTAAGATCAATAAGATTAATAAAATTAAGGCTGTTGTAACCATGTACAACGGAGGTAACCCGAACAATGCCAGAGAATTCTTTAAAATTAAAAAAAAATATAAGTTTATTTTAATCGAAGATGCATGTCATTCCCTTGGGGGAAAATACGCTATTAGTAAAAATTTGAAAGTGGGTTCGTGTAAATTTAGTGACCTAACAACTTTTTCACTGCATCCAGTAAAATCAATAACGACCGGCGAAGGAGGAATGATCACAACAAACGATAAAAAATTACAAAAAAAAATATTAATTCTAAGAAATCATGGGATATTAAGAAAAAAAAATGAGAAAAAAAAATATAATTGGAAATATAAAATAATTTATCCTGGGTATAACTACAGATTAAGCGATATAGCCTGTTCTCTTGGTTTAACTCAATTGAGTCAATTAAGTAAATTTATAAAAAAAAGACTAAATATTTTTAATTTATATAAAAATACATTAAAAAATTTTTCTAATTTTCTTTATTTACCAGAAAGTTTTAAAGATCAACTTTCTGCGAATCATTTATTCATAATTATTTTTAAAAAAAATAAGTTAAAAATCTCAAGGGATGAAATTATTCAAAAGCTTTTTAAAAAAAGAGTATTAACCCAAGTGCATTATATTCCAGTTTATAAACATCCATATTATAAAAAAATTTGTAAAGGAATTTTTCCAGGGGCTAGCTTCTATTTTTCTAATTGTTTAAGTTTGCCAATTTATCCAGAACTAAAAAGAAAAGAAATAAATTATGTCTGTGAATGTTTAAAGAAAATATTAATCGAAACTGAAAAAAAATGAGAAAATTAATTAAATTAGGAAAAAAATTATTCCCAATAAACAGAAGTTTGACAGGAAAAGGTTCTTTAAAAACGCTCAAGATTATTAGATCTGAAATTCCAAATCTTAAGATTAAAAAATTTAAGTCAGGCAAAAAAGTTTATGATTGGAAAATACCTAGCGAATGGAATGCATACGATGCTTATGTGAAGGATAAAAGAGGAAGAAAAATTATTGATTTTAAAAAAAATAACCTTCATCTTGTTGGATATTCAAAACCGATAAAGAAGAAAATAAATAAGCAGGAATTGTTTAAGCATTTACACACTCTAGAAAAGCTCCCTAAAGCTATCCCGTATGTAACGTCTTATTATAATAAATACTGGGGCTTTTGTTCAACACATAATCAAAAAAAATTGATTAATAAAAATTATAGAATTAAAGATAAATTTGAGATTTGCATAAACACAAAATTCAATAAAAGCGGTTTTATGCATTATGGTGAATTAATATTACCAGGGTTAAGTAAAAAAGAGATATTAATCTCAACATATATATGCCATCCATCCATGGCCAATAATGAGTTATCAGGGCCTTTGGTAGCTATCGCTTTATCAAAATTTTTTATTAAAAGAAAATTAAAAAAAACTTTAAGATTTTTATTTATACCCGAAACAATAGGATCTATTGCATATATTTATAAGAATATAAAAAGTTTAAAAAAAAATGTTATAGGTGGATATGTTTTAACTTGTATTGGTGATAACAGAGAATATTCTTTTTTAAAAACAAAATATGAAAATACTCCATCAGATGTAGCAGCTCAAAATGCGTTTAAAGATCTTAACATTAAGTTTAAAGAATACTCTTTTTTAGAAAGAGGATCAGACGAAAGGCAATATAATTCTCCTGGAGTTGATTTAAAAATTGGATCAATAATGAGGACAAAATACGGATGCTATAAAGAATACCACACATCTTTAGATAACTTTGATTTAGTAAATGCAAGAGGATTATCTGGTGGTTATAAAGTTTCAAAAAAAGCAATATTAAATTTATTGAATTTTAAAAAAGAAATGAATGAGAAAAAAGAACTTAAGAGTACAAGTAATCCTTATATTAAATTTTTGTGTGAACCAAATCTTGGGAAAAGAGGTCTTTATAACTTACTTGGAGTTAGAAATTTGAATTTAAATACACACAGTCGTAAACTCTTAGATTTCATGCAGTTCTCTGACGGAACAAATAATTTAAATCAAATATCAAGATACATAAAATTGCCCTTCCAAAAAACAAAAACAATTTATAAATTCCTTAAAAAAAAAAAATTACTTTCACAATAATATTTAAAAATCCATGAAAAATTGCCTGTAAAATAAATTTTTAATTTAATTTTGCAGTAACGAATTTATTGAGCCTTTATAAATATATTTGAATTTTTTTTAAATAGATTATCTAAATCATAATAAAAATCATCATATGGGTATGTTAGTATTTCCAAATTTTTTATTTTTTTTTTAAAGAAATATTTTTTGTTTTTTAATTTCTTGTATGCTTTGTCAAAAGTACCCAAACTATAATTTAAATTCATATTTTTTCTTACAAAAGCTTTATAATTATCCCCCATAAAAATTTTATTTTTATAAACTTTTGTTTTAAACACTTTTTCAAATCTATATTTTGCTTTATTTTTTTGCTCTATGTGGTGCATCAGCGTGTTGCCTTTTATTAGTGTTCTGTTGAAATTGAGAAAGCAGCAATTCTTATTCAGTAATTTACTATGAAGAGAATTTTTTCCAAAAGCTGATTTACCTAATTTTTTTAATAACTTTCTATTTCTACCTATTGCAACAAAAGAAAAAATTGGATGAAAAGATCTTTCAAATTTTTCATTTTTGATTATGAAATTTGACAGAAAACCAACTTTAGATTTAGTAATATTAACATCAAATTTTCCTTTTGTAGTGTAGGAAAAAGCAGGGGTTATACATGTTATACCTTTATTTTTGAACAAATTTAAAAAGTTTTTTACCTCTTTTTCAGGATTACTTTTAAGAAGTTTAAAAAAAATTCGGAAATCAGAATAAATATAAATATAATTTGCTTTAAAGATACCTGAGTCCAAAAGGATTTTTTTTATTTTTTTAAGCATTTTTATGTTTCAGCTCGTATTGTTTTATTTTTTAATTTTATATCAAATATATTTTTATATATTTTTTTTAGTTTTAGTTTTGTTGTCTTTTTTGCACAAACAAAATTATAAATAGTTTTTTTCTTTCCTTTATAAATAAAAAAAATTTTACCCCAATGACTTCTATATGGATCTGAGTACCCAGCATTAAAATGTTTAAGGAAGATTTTATATGTCCAGTTAAAGTTTAAAACTCCTTTTTTTGGAATTTTTTTTGGAAATTTTTTTCTTTTTGATACATCATTTTTTATTTCTTTAAATTTTTTTCCTTTTAAAATCGTTTTAAGAAAGTTTAACAAAATAATTATTGTTAATTTTTCAATTTTTTTCATACAACTAAACAAGTTATCATTTTGGCTAATTGCAGCTTTTTTTAAAAAAATAATTTTACCTGCATCAATTTTTTTTGTCATTTTATGTAATGTAACCCCAATTTTTTTTTCACCATTATAAATCATGCCTGATATTGGGTTTATACCTGGGTAATATGGCAAAATAGCAGGATGAAAATTATAACATCCTAATTTAAATAAATTAAGAAAATTCTCTTTTAAAATTAAGTTTGAATAGATGCTTAAGAGAAAATCGCATCTCAAACTTTGTTTCAGAAAAATTTTTCTATTTGATTTGATATTTTTTTTGAAGAATTTTATTTTTTCTTTTTTACAAAAATTTTTAATAGCCTTGTTATATTTTGCATCTGAGCTTATAACGTATTTAATTTTAATTTTTTTATATTCGCAAATTTTTTTTAAACATTTAAAACCAACCGCCTGGCCAATCACTAACGCTACTGTATAATTCATTATGGAATTATTTTTATCAATTTTTTAAAATTTTTAGGCCAAAGTTTTAAATTTGTGCCATGTTGACTATAAAGAGCTAATAATAATCTCTCAAATCCAATGCCTATACATCCAGAAAAAATTGATTTTCCTTTGTTAGATATTTTAAAAGCCTTTCCAAAAATATTTAGATGAAAATTAATTGAACCTACAGCAATCTTTTTTTTTAAAAACGGTATATCAGCTAAAATTTCATATTTTAGATCCAGGACATCTTGATAAATTTTTTTTTCAACATTTGATATAAAGAAAGGATCATTTGCAACTTCAATTGTGCAATTTAGTTTAGAAATAGAGAAAAATTTTTTTATAGATTTTATTAATTCATCTCTTATTTTTAAAACAAATTTTTTATCCCCCACAAACATAATATCTCTGACTGAAAAGCTTATTAGCCTGTCTAAATTATCAAAGTTTGATTTTTCATCTCTGAATACTTTATTGTATGTTGTGTAGATGGTATTTTTGTAAAACTTTAAATTTTGTAGAGCATAGTAACAGTTATCACAAACAGCTGGTTGTAAACCATACTCAGAATTTCTAAAGTGATTACTTAATTTTATATTTTTAAATTTTTTTTTGCCTCCATATTTTCTTGAAAAAAATTTATAGTTTTTATAATTTTTTTTTAGACCACTGATCATTAAAATTTGTTGAGGAAAATCAGAGAAATAATTAATTTTATTGTATAAATCTAACGGCCATAATACCGGGTTCTCTTGATCTATGGCTTTATACTTATTGATTGCTAGGTCAAAGAAATATTTATTAGTAGCTCTGAAAATTTTTAGGAATTCTCCTTGATATTGAAAAATACCCTCAGCTATTTTGGTAATTTGTTTTTTCTTTTTAAGCTCGATTACAGGATTTTTAAAGTACTTTTTATCTGATCGTTGGTAAAATATTACATTTTTAGGATTGGAGGATAATGTCAATTTTATAAGTATAACACAAGATTTTTTTATTGCTGAAATATTAAATTTATTTTTTGCATAAATTTTATCATTAATACAAAAAAACTTAGATTGAGGAAAGCTATTCATTAAAGAGTTTATGACAAATTTTTTTTGTTCTGTTTCTATTTTTTTGTTATGGGTGTAAAGAAGATACATTTTATTAATAATATCATTATCTTTTAGCTTTTGATATGAACTCCAAAAAAATATTGTTGTTAAAAAAAAATACTGTATCCATTAAACCTCCAAAACACGGAATGTTTATTTTAAATGAATTTACAAATATATATCCTCTTTTCCTTAAAAGGTTTCTTTTAATCTTGTCAATATCTTTTACAAAATAGGCAAGATGGTGTATTGAAGGTCCCTTTTTTTTTAAAAAGTTTTTTACAGTGGAATTTTTGTTAAGCGGAACTATAAACTCAAACCAAATATTGTTTGGTTTGTTAAAACCAATTATTAATTTATTGTTTTGAAATTTATCTATATATGTGTATTTTTTTTTAGGTATAAAAAAGTAATTTTTAATATTTTCTTCCTCGCAGACAATCCCAATATGATGAACTTTCACAGCTACAAATTTGTTAATTCTTTGTACTTTTGAAATTTTTTAAAAATTTTATCATTAGATATATTTAATTTTCTTTTAGCCTTTTTTTCTATTAAAGAGGCTAATGTAAATACATCTAATGAGTCTATAATTCCTTCATTTAAAAGGTTTTTTTTTTCAATACCTTTCAAAATCTTTTTTCCCTCTTTTTTTACCAGAAAATTATCAACGATTGATTTTACCAGATTTTTATTTCTCATGGGAACAAGATATTGTTATAGATTTTTAAAAATCAAGTCAATTTTTATTATTTTTCAATCAAGTTTGAGGAAATTATATTTTTTTAGTTATTGTTATCTTAGAAGCTTTTTTACTATCTGATTAATTCTTTTGTCTTGTATAAATATGTCTCTAACAATTCTCTTTGTAGCTTCTGAATTATGTTTGAAGGATAACCTTAATAAGTCCATCCAGTTTTTGTTGTTTTTACGTCTTGTTTTTTCTATTTGGTTAATTTTGGATAAATAATATCTATAGTTTTTAATTTTTTTCTTTGTCATTTCTTTTTTAAATATTTAATGTAATAAATATATAGCCAAAATATTAAAATGATTATTAAAGTAAATAATAAGATTATTTTTTCTGAGAACTCAAGACCAATGATAATAGCCGAAATATCAGGAAATCATTGCGGAAAAAAAAGTTTATTTTTAAGTCATATTAAAAAGGCTGCTGCTTCAGGTGCTGATCTGATTAAAATTCAAACCTATGAGCCGGAAGATATGACGATAAAATCTAAAAATAAAAATTTTAAAATTAAGTCCGGTATTTGGAAAGGAAAATGTTTATGGGAATTATACAAAAAAGCCCATACTCCATATTCTTGGCACCATGATGCTTTTAGACTTAGTAAAAAATTAAATACCACTTTATTTAGCAGTCCTTTCAGTAAAAGAGCTGTAGATCTATTAGAGAAATTAAGAGTACCAATTTATAAAATTGCCTCATTTGAAATTACTGATTTAGAGTTAATAGATTATATAGCTAAAAAAAGAAAACCCATTATTTTGTCAACAGGTATGGCCACAATAGTAGAAATTAAAAGAGCAATTAAGATAATTGAAAAATACCATAAAAAATTAATTATTTTATATTGTGTATCCGGATATCCAACAAAAGAAAGTGAGGCAAATATAGATACTATAAGAAAATTTAAATCTATCTTTAAAAATTATATTATTGGTATATCAGACCACACGAACAATATTTATTCTGCTTTAGCTGCAACTGCCTTGGGGGCGTCTGTAATAGAAAAACATTTTATTTTGAACAAAAAACTTAATTCTTTGGACAAAACTTTTTCTATTGACATCAAACAATTAAAAAAATTAAAGGAAATTACATCAAAAATTTATTCTTCTTTATGAAAACCAATTATTGGACCTAAAAAAAATGAAATTAGCTCGTTGAAATTTAGAAGATCAATTTTTGCCATTAAAGATATTAAAAAAGGTGAAAAATTTTCAAAAAATAATATTGGTTGTTTTAGACCTAAAATTGGCGTCGGATCAGAAAATTTCTCAAAACTTATAGGGAGAAAATCATCTAGAAACTATAAAAAAAACTCAGCTATTTCTGAATTAATTTAATATTAAAGTATCTCTTATCTTAA
>JYMV01043456.1_pt1 | contig 11056 bp, 9 predicted proteins | sample 338911 | NCBI WGS metagenome assembly JYMV01 (sample SAMN03354496, study PRJNA234377) | hydrothermal vent metagenome | biome: Deep sea; feature: Hydrothermal plumes at the Eastern Lau Spreading Center, Western Pacific Ocean; material: Seawater | place: Tonga | collected 2009 | depth 2000 m m
TCGACATTTACTGCCTCGACTCTTTTAATGACCTCACATATGGTCGCAGATTCGTTATAAACTGGAATAACTATTGATAGTTTCATTATGGTAAATTTAGAGTCCTAAAATAAATTAAACAAACCTGCAAACTTTCTTCCTTCGATTATAATCGGAAAGAATGAGAAAAAAGTGTAACCCTTTTTAAACTAAACCTTTCGTCAATATATTTAGCCATTCAGGAATATGAACTATCTTGTCTTTTTCGCGAAGCTAGACTTTCAGGCCATGCAACCATTTATGCATCGCGGCAGAACTACTAGTTGACGGTAATCCATTTAGAATGAGCAGACATCTTAAGGCATCACTTAAATTAAGGACTAACACAAAAAATCATAGATCTGTTAAGTTAACTCCCTAAACTATACTAATATAAGGATCATTTCTTTTGCTTTATATTAATTATCTATTTTTAAAGTATGGGAGAAACCAATCCGTAGCCAAAACTTTCTTTAAGTTTTTCGAGGAAACTTTTGTGTTTTTCTGAATGGATTTCCTCTGCTTTATAGTTTTTCTCAAACCTAACAACGCATCCCTTTTGGCCCTGAAAATTGGGCCGGCTTGTCCATGTAGCGAAAACCATATTAACGCCGCTAAATTTATCAGTATATGCTGCGGTAACCCACACCAAAGTAACTCTGAAGGCATATTTTTAAGATACGCCCAAACCATATTGCGATGCCCATGGTAAACAGCGAAGTCACTTCCCCGGCCAGCTATAGCAGAGCCGAAATGCCCAACCTTCGCGTTTGGAACATATAAACAACGATGACCTAGCAAACGCAATCGAAATGCCAAATCAATATCTTCAAAATAGCAGAAGAATCTTTCATCAAATCCATCCACTTCCAAAACTATATCTCGTCGGTACATGGCAGCTGCAGCACAAGGTGAGAAAATTTCTTCAGCTAGACGAGAAGTTTTTTTTTCCGGTACCCCGTGGTCACGCCTCCAGGCTAAACCACATAAATGATAAATATCACCAGTCCCATCTAGTTGACTCAAAGAACTTTCTTTTATTAATTTACTTCCAAAAAAATTGTATTGTGGGTTTTTTTCTGCGGCAATATGTAAGTTTGACAACCAATCCGGTTTAGCAATGGCATCGGGATTTAGTAACGCTACCCACTGAAAACCTTCTGCTTTTTTTATGGCATAGTTATTGGCAGCAGCAAAACCTACGTTCTCCTCCAACCGTACAACCTCAACACCAGGAAAACGTTCCTCTAGTCCATCCACTGATCTGTCGTGGCTGCAATTATCAACAACAACTGTTTTAAAATTTAAAAATACTTGACTTTGCAACGACTCAAGACATCGATTTATGAATTCTTTTCCATTAAAGTTAACAATGATAACTACTGTCTTAGTCGAATTATCCATCCTGCTTACCGCTCTAAAGATATTTAAAAATACTATACACTATAGCCCAAAATTAATGCCTTCAGACTAGCAAACGAACAATTGTTTTAACAAATTTGATTACTACTCCACACCTTGCAATCCTCTAGGCAAACACCTATACTCGAAATTATTTTTGTTAATTGAGAGTGGAAAAACCAATTCTAGAAGAATTATGGAAACATTATTGGTCACTGGAGGCGCTGGGTTTATTGGTAGTAACTTCCTGATACGAAAAATCAAAAACGGGAACACCCGTATTGTTAACTACGACAAACTAACTTACGCCGGGAATTTAGACACGTTACATGCTGTTGAAAGTAATCCTAATTATTTTTTTGTCGAAGGAGATATCTGTGATCAGGAATTAGTCAGAAAAACCTTGGTAGAAAATAAAGTTGACTCTATTGTTAACTTCGCTGCTGAATCTCATGTCGATAGATCAATTGAATCGCCAGACGACTTCATTCAAACAAATATCGTTTGCACATTCAAACTTTTACAAGCATCTCGTGATTACTGGAATGGTCTTAAAGAAAATGAACAAGAACGCTACAAAAATTTTAGATTCCTTCATGTGTCTACTGACGAAGTATATGGATCCCTCGGTGATAGCGGTTCTTTTACTGAAAAAACACCTTACGCACCAAACTCCCCTTATGCGGCATCAAAAGCTGCTTCAGACCATTTAATACGTTCCTATTTCAAAACATTCAATTTTCCATCAATCACAACAAACTGCTCCAATAATTATGGACCTCATCAGTTCCCAGAAAAATTAATACCGCTGATGATTCAAAAAGCGATAGCGGGCGACCCACTTCCCGTTTACGGAGATGGTCTCCATATTCGAGATTGGCTCTATGTTGAGGATCACTGTATCGCTCTAGAACAAACTTTAAAAAATGGGCGGTTAGGTGATGTTTACAATATCGGTGGGGACAACGAAAAAACAAACCTAGATCTAGTGAATACCTTGTGTAAAATTTTAGATGAGCTGATTTCTGACTCACCTCATAAGCCTCACAAGTCCCTAATAAAGTTTGTTGATGACCGCCCAGGGCACGACAGGCGCTATGCTATCGACGCTGGAAAAATAAAAAGGGATCTGGGCTGGGAACCTGCGGAAACTCTTGATACAGGCCTAAGAAAAACTGTCCAATGGTACATTAATAATCCCCAATGGGTTGAACGAGTGATGTCAGGCGCTTATAAAGGACAAAGACTAGGGCTTAATAAAATATAATTTGGAAAATAAAAATGATTAAAAAAGGAATTATTCTTGCGGGGGGGTCAGGAACGCGACTGTACCCGTTAACTCGTGTAATCAGTAAACAACTGATGCCGCTTTACGACAAACCGATGATCTATTACCCGCTCAGCACTCTCATGTTGGCAGGTATTAGAGACGTGCTCATCATAACCACACCTGAAGACCAACCTCTTTTTGAAACTTTGTTTCAAGACGGAAGCCAATGGGGTATTAAAATCAGTTATGCGGAACAGCCATACCCTGGTGGTTTAGCACAGGCCTTCATGATCGGACGAAACTTTGTCGGCAAAGACGGAGTATGTCTTATTCTTGGGGATAACGTATTTTATGGAGATAGCCTCGTCGGGTTAATGCAAAAAGCATGTAGAAGAAAAAAAGGAGCCACCGTCTTTGGTTACTGGGTTAAAGATCCAGAAAATTATGGCGTTGCGGAATTCAATTCTAAGGGAAGCGTTGTCAAGCTCGCAGAAAAACCTAAGAAACCAAAATCCAACTACGCCATTACAGGTCTTTATTTTTATGACAATCATGTTCTTGATATCGCAGCAAAGCTCAAACCCTCTAGCCGAGGGGAACTTGAAATAACAGACGTCAATAAAGCCTATCTAAAAAATAAATCACTGGCACTCGAAAAAATGGGACCTGGCTTTGCTTGGCTTGACACAGGCTCCCATGATGCACTTTTAGCTGCCTCTAACTTCATAGAAACCATAGAAACGCGTCAAGGTCTCAAAATCTGCTGTCCGGAAGAAATTGCATTTAAAGCAGGATGGATAACGCCAATGAATCTCAAAAAACTGGCTCACCCACTTAAGAATAACGGATACGGTAGATACCTTCTTGGCTTGCTCCGTTAAATTTTGGCGCTCTAACTTCTTAATGAGCTACACATTACTATCATATCTTCTTTAATATTTATGCGTATTTTATTGACGGGAAAAAATGGTCAAGTAGGCAGTGAGCTCAATAAAATTCTCAGCCAATTTGGAGAAGTTATCGCAACGGGAAGAGACGAAATGAATCTTGCCGATCCAAGTCAAATCCGACACGTTGTAAAGCAAATCAAACCCGAACTCATTATAAATGCTGGAGCTTATACAGCTGTTGATAAAGCAGAATCTGATCAGGAGTTAGCAAAAGCTGTGAATGGGGTAGCACCTAAAATTTTAGCAGAAGAAGCTAAGGATTATGGTGCTCTTCTAATTCATTACTCTACTGATTATTCCTATAATGGGGAAATAAGTCATAGGCCTTATTTAGAGTCTGATTTGCCTTCACCAAACAATATTTATGGTAAAACCAAGGTCGAAGGAGATCAAGCCATTGAGAAAAGTGGTGCCTCACATCTGATCTTTAGAACTGGCTGGGTATACAGTAAAAGAGGGAAAGGTTTTTTAAGTACCATTTTAAAGCTAGCAAAAGAAAAAAAAGAACTACGTGTAGTAAACGACCAGACGGGAACCCCAACCTGGTGCCGGAGTATCGCTGAGGCGACACGCAAAATCATCAATCATATACTAGAAAAAAGAGAGCGCTCTCTTTCAGAAACTGTGTCCAGTATTTCCGGTGTATATCATATGACTTGCCAAGGAGAAACAAACTGGCATGGATTCGCCCAAACAATTTTAGAGCTTAGTTACCCTGATAACATGCCGAAACTTTTAGCTATCTCGACAAAAGAATACCCTACTCCTGCGATTCGACCTACTTATTCAGTTTTATCTAATTCCAAACTGAAAAAAAACTTTGGAATCGAGTTGCCCCATTGGGAGCATGCCCTAAAGCAATGCTTAAGTGATATCCCATGATTCAGTTATCACTTGATTCCTTCTATCTATACTTTAAAAATATTATCCATAATAGAAAAAATATAGGCAAGTCATGAGAGTCCCTTTACTAGACATTCCAGCGTCTTACGAAATAATTTTACAAGACGTTAAAAAAAACATTGATCAAGTGATCCAATCAGGCCAGTTTGTCCTCGGTCCAATTGTTGAAGAGTTGGAAGAAAAAATAGCAACCTATTGTGAAACAAAATACGCTGTCGGAGTATCTTCAGGAACAGATGCCCTGCTTATTTCATTAATGGCAGCAGGAATTGGAGAAGGCGATGAAGTGATCACCACACCTTTTACCTTTTTCGCAACCGCCGGATCCATTGCACGACTAGGTGCACGGCCTGTATTTGTCGATATTGAACCAGACACCTTTAATATCGATCCGAATCAAATAGAGAAGAGTATTACTAACAAAACACGCGCTATTATTCCTGTCCACCTTTATGGCCAAAGTGTAGACATGAACCCAGTTCTTGAACTAGCTCAAAAAAATAATTTGGTCGTGATAGAAGATGCGGCCCAAGCAATAGGTTCTGAGTATGAAGGGCGAAGGACCGGGTCAATAGGTGATTTTGGCTGTTTTTCTTTTTTCCCGACTAAAAACTTAGGAGGTTTTGGCGATGGGGGGATGGTGACCATGTCCTCAGAGAAAATATATAATCAAGTCAAAACTCTGCGTGTTCATGGGTCAAACCTTAAGTATTATCATAAAGTGATTGGGGGAAACTTTAGGATTGATGCGCTTCAAGCTGGTGTTGTCCTAGCGAAACTTAAATATCTGGACCAGTGGACAGAAAAAAGAAGAAAAAATGCGCAAACTTACAACCAACTGTTTAAAGAGAAGGGAATAGCCGACCAATTGACACTTCCATCAGAAGTTACTCCGCGGCATGTCTACAATCAATATGTAATCCGTGTAAAAAATAACAGGGACGAACTACGTAGTTTTCTTACTGAAAATAATATATTTACCGAGATTTACTACCCTCTTCCTCTTCATCTACAAGATTGTTTTGCTTCCCTTGGGCATAAAAAAGGTGCTTTCCCCGAATCAGAAAAAGCAGCAAACGACTCTATCGCTCTGCCAATTTTCCCAGAGCTAGCCAAGGAACAGTTGATCTATGTCACAGAAAAAATAGATGAATTTATAAAAAAGTACGGCATTTAAAAATATTCGCGTTATTTATTTTACCCACTTAATTTATGAACGAACATGCCTAAATATATTTCGACTTAAAAAATGAAAATTCTAGTCACGGGATCTGCTGGCTTTATAGGCTTTCATACTTCCAAACGGTTGCTTGATTCAGGCTATGATGTTATTGGCCTAGACAATTTAAATAACTACTACGACATCAACCTGAAAAACGATCGGCTAAAAATTCTTCAAGAGTATGACGGATTCACCTTTCATAAAATTGATCTAAAAGATCAAGGTGAAGTGGAAAGTTTATTTAAAAAGGAATCCCCACAACGAGTTATCCATTTGGCTGCACAAGCTGGTGTTCGTTATTCGATCGAGCACCCGCAAGTTTATATACAAAGCAACATTGTTGGCACATTTAATATACTAGAGGGGTGTCGGCACAATCAGGTAGAACACCTAGTATACGCTTCATCCAGCTCCGTCTATGGACTCAACACCAAGTATCCTTTTTCTGTTCACGACAAATCAAGCCACCCCGCCTCATTTTATGGGGCTACCAAAATTTCCAATGAACTCATGGCTCACTCTTATTCTCACCTCTACAAACTACCAACGACAGGATTACGTTTTTTTACGGTTTATGGACCATGGGGTCGACCGGATATGGCTTATTTCCTCTTCACAAAATCTATTCTGGCCTCAGAGCCGATTGATTTATATAACCAAGGTAATATGACAAGAGATTTTACATATATCGAGGATATCGTCGAAGGAGTGTGCCTCATTATTCAAAAAATCCCAGAACCTAATCCCAATTGGTCAGGACCTGATCCTGACCCAGCATCATCTACGGCGCCATATCGATTATATAATATTGGATCTAACCGACCCATTCAGCTAATGGACTACGTTCAAGAAATTGAAAAAAATCTAGGAGTAAAAGCAAAATTAAATTTGATGCCGATGCAGGGTGGTGATGTTAAAAAATCACACGCAGATGTTGATGATCTGGTTAAAGATTTTGGATATTCCCCAAAATGGAATATTCAAAATGGGATTAAAAATTTCATCCAATGGTATATCGATTATTATAAGGTAAGGTTAACCAAATGATCTACGACCATCTTTTATGTTTAATATTGGATAAGGCCCATCTCCACGTATCATTAATCATCTAATTAAAAATATTCAAATTCCATAGTTAATGTCTACAAAAACAGTTGATTTTTTAGTAATCGGCGGCGGAATTATTGGAATCAGTATTGCCCGTGAATTAAAATCTCGGAACCCAGATTCTAGTATTTGTATTCTTGAAAAAGAACATCAATGTGGCATACATGCAAGCGGTCGCAATAGTGGTGTCTTGCATGCTGGGTTTTATTATACAGCTGATAGCCTTAAGGCCCGTTTCACAAAAGAAGGAAACCAACGATTAACGGAATACTGTGAAGTTAATCATCTAGCGATCAAAAAGTGTGGGAAACTTGTCGTTGCACAAAATGAGTCTGAATTGGTTTGGCTAGATGAATTGATAATTCGGGCCAAAAATAATGACGTACCACTTGAGTTAATCACGGCTGAAGAAAGCCGGGCTATTGAACCACGTGCTAAAACCTATCAAAAAGCTCTCTATTCACCAACCACCGCTTCAATAAATCCAATAGAGCTTGTAAAGTCACTGCTATTTGATGCTATTCAAGCAGGAGTTCAACTAGGAACAAATACTCGATACATACGCCGAGTCGACAAACACTCCATTGAGACCTCAAATGGCCCCTTTGAGGCAAAGTACATAATTAACGCGGCTGGACTATACGCTGATAAAATCGGGAGAGACTTTGGTTTCTCCAAAGATTACCGAATTTTGCCCTTTAAAGGACTTTATTTGTATTCCAATGAACCCCCAGGAACTCTAAAAACTCACATCTATCCCGTGCCCGACCTGACCAATCCTTTCCTTGGAGTCCATATTACAATAATGAGCGATAGTAAAACCAAGATCGGTCCTACTGCAATCCCTGCTTTCTGGAGAGAACAATACCAAGGGTGGAAGAATTTCAACGTACCTGAGTTAACTGAAATTATTCTACGACAGGCAGGTTTATTCTTATCTTCAAATTTTGATTTTAAAGCGCTAGCCTTTAGAGAATTGAAGAAATACTCAAAACCATTATTAGTTTCTCTAGCCACTAAACTTGCAAAAGGAGTGGACATAAAACACTATAGGCAATGGGGACAGGCTGGAATAAGGGCACAATTGTTAAATATTAAAAAAAAAGAACTAGAAATGGATTTTGTCTTAGAGGGAGATGACCAGTCAATGCATATCCTAAATGCTGTCTCTCCTGGGCTCACATGCTCACTACCGTTTGCGGACTATGTGTGCGACCAAATAGAAGATAAGATTAATAGGCACTAGAAACTTCAAACTGTTTACTTCCCCGGTTTAATTCAGAAATAATTTCAGGTTGGCCAGACAACATCTCCTCTATTTCTTTGACTGATAACTGAGGTGTGTTTTTTGAGGTACAATCTTCTATCTGGCCGAATTGTTTCTCCCCTTGGCTTAGATATTTATTATAACTCAAGTCTCTATCATCCATGCTCAGCCTAAGGTAGCCCCCAAAATCCTCAGACCTTAAAAGCTCTTCCTTAGAAACCAAAGTTTCATGCATTTTTTCTCCATGCCGCATGCCAATAATTTTAATTTTAGAGTTGGACTGGAAAATATTCTTTAGAGCCTGAGCAAGATCCCCCACCGAACAAGAGGAAGCATTGCGAACAAAAATATCTCCCTGCCTCCCGTTTTCAAGAGCAAATCCAACCAAATTAATAGCTTCTTTTAAAGGCAACAAAAATCTTGTCATGCGAGGCTCTGTCACAGTAAGAGGCTTATTTTCTCTAATCAGTTTCATGAAAAGCGGAATCACTGAACCGCGGGAAAACAGAACATTCCCATAGCGAACTAATGTCAAAACAGTCTGCCCTTCAGAAAGGTTTCTTGAAGTTGACTGAATTACTTTTTCCATGAGAGCTTTAGTTATACCAAGAGCATTAACTGGGTAAACTGCCTTGTCTGTACTGAGGCTAACTACCTTAGAAACTCCGCAACTGATTGCTGATTCAATAACATTCTGACTTCCGATAACATTTGTCTGCATAGCTTGCTTTGGGAAAAACTCGCAGGCAGGAACTTGTTTTAATGCGGCTGCATGGAACACGTAATCTACACCCGTCATCGCCTCCTCCACACTACTACGATCCCTAACATCCCCAATATAAAATTTTACTTTAGAGTTCTGAAGGCGAAGTCGCATATTATCTTGCTTCAACTCATCTCTACTAAAAACCCTAATTTCTTTAAAATTTTTATCTAAAAGATAATCAATGAAGTAACCGCCGAAGGAACCTGTTCCACCTGTCACCAATATCGTTTTTCCTTCAAAAAGACCTATTGATAATTTTGAGTCAACGCCCATTAAATCAGCTACTCCGAAAAAGAATGAAAGTAAAACGACTATTCAGCCTCAAGGTAAACACACTCAAAATACTTCAGATTTAATTGTAACGAATTTTTTATCAAAAAACATTCATAATTCTTTTCTAAATTAATACCTAGGGACCAGAGATTCGGAGCGGGATTGCTAGTTAACAACCTTTACTTCTTACTTCTGATATAATCCAGTTGCCTTTAGAAACGATGTGGAAAAATTAATGAAATTAGCGAAGGAATTACTATTTTCTATCTTGTATGCGTCTTAATGATTTATTAACAGGCTATTATTATTAACTTAGAAAATACCGTGCCTGAGCTAATGTATCCATTAACTAATGACGTCAAAGTAGAAAACAAACTTTTATAAAAAATAGGCTTTTAGAAAATATTTTCTAAAACTCTTTCGCATCGTTCCATCAACACAATAAACCCTCGGCGCAACCCACTCGAAATTTACAATAATTTTCTAAAACACAATGACTCTTCAAAAGATAAAAGAAAAAAAAGCGCATATCGGAATAATTGGCCTAGGTTACGTAGGTTTGCCTTTAGCAATTGAGTTTTGCAAAACCGGATTTCAAGTCACCGGACTAGATATAGATCAGGAAAAAATAGACCTGTTATCTCAAGGGGAAAGCTATATCAAGCATATTTCTCATGAAAAAATAAAGCATCTGAATAAGGAAGGTAAATTCAAAGGCAGTACAAACCATACCTTGATAAGGAACTTAGACTGTATTTTAATTTGCGTCCCCACACCTCTTAATAAAAATCGAGAACCAGATATGAGCTATGTCATTTCGACGGCTCAAAAGATAGCGCCGCATATAGTAAAAAAACAACTAATCGTGCTTGAGTCAACCACTTTCCCAGGAACAACTCTGGAAGTATTAATACCCGAACTGGAGGCAGGAAGTGGACTTAAAGCAAATAAAGATATTTTCGTCGCCTATTCCCCAGAACGAGAAGACCCTAACAACAAGAAATATTCCATCGCAACAACGCCAAAGGTTATTGGCGCCGATGACCCTAAAAGTTTAGAATTAGCCGATAGCATATATTCATTTATCGTAAATAAAACAGTTTTAGTTTCTGGAACAAAAGTCGCTGAAGCTACAAAATTAACTGAAAATGTGTTTAGAGCCGTAAACATTGCCTTAGTCAATGAATTGAAAGTTATATATGAAAAAATGGGAATCGACGTTTGGGAAGTAATAGAAGCTTGCAGTACAAAACCATTTGGCTTTATGCCTTTTTATCCTGGGCCTGGATTAGGGGGACATTGTATTCCAATTGATCCTTTTTATCTTACCTGGAAAGCAAGAGAACACGGTATTACCACCCGCTTCATAGAACTTGCTGGCGAGATAAACACTTTAATGCCCGATTACGTCATTCAAAAAATAATTTTCGCGCTCAATAGAGAAGGGAAAAGTCTTAAAAATAGTCGAATTCTTTTACTGGGGTTGGCCTATAAAAAAAATGTAGATGACACTCGTGAGTCTGTCACGTTTAAAATCATGGAGTTACTGGAAGAAAAGGAAGCTGTAACGGATTACAATGACCCCTATATCCCTCAAATAAAACCCACCAGGAAATATAAGCAATTTGTAGGGAAAAAAAGTGTGGCATTAAAAAAAATCAACCAATATGATTGCGTAGTAATTTTAACTGACCACACGTCTTATGACTTTAAAACCATCGCAGACCAGTCAAAAATCATCGTAGACACTCGAAATGCCTGTGGAAATATAAAATCTAATAAGGTTATAAAAGCATAGTTCACGATAAAAATCTTTGATTCTGGTCTGTTAATATTTTTACAACTACTTCATTTGATGAAGGAACTGAAACAAAAGGTC
>JYMV01034624.1_pt1 | contig 11055 bp, 10 predicted proteins | sample 338911 | NCBI WGS metagenome assembly JYMV01 (sample SAMN03354496, study PRJNA234377) | hydrothermal vent metagenome | biome: Deep sea; feature: Hydrothermal plumes at the Eastern Lau Spreading Center, Western Pacific Ocean; material: Seawater | place: Tonga | collected 2009 | depth 2000 m m
GGGTTGTTGTTATAATAATTTTGATGATAGTCTTCTGCTGGATAAAAAATATCTAGCTCGGTTACTTCAGTCACAATATTATCGCCTAATTCTCCAATAAACTGTTTGGCTTGGGCTTGCTGCTCAGTACTTGAATAGAACACAGCTGATCGATACTGCGTACCACGATCATTGCCTTGCTGATTAAGTGTGGTGGCGTCATGCGTCGCAAAGAATACTTGGAGTAGATCTTCAAAAGAAACAATAGCCTCATCAAATTCTATTTTCACCACTTCAGCATGACCTGTCGAACCTGTGCAAATATCTTGATAAGTAGGATTTACAGTTGCTCCATTACAATAACCTGAAGCAGCATAAGTGACACCATTGATACGCTGAAAGACAGCCTCAACACACCAAAAACATCCACCGGCAAAATACGCTGTTTGCATCTATTATGATAATTAATTAAAAAATAATAGTATAGCGCATGAGTGCAAACATAACTATTGATATAAAAGGCTTAAATAATTACAGCGCACTTAACTCACTCATTGGAATTTCGATATTTACTAATTTCCACACCAGACCATTTCGCCTTAAAATAAATCTAATCTCCTCTCCTCTATGATTAGTAGACCAGACAGAAAACTTATCTAACGAGTCATAGGTATATCTCACCTCTTTAAATAATTCATCATCTTGCTTCTTGCCTTCCTTAACTTTTTGAGCGTTGCCATTTGCAGTTTTATCTCCCTCCATCAACTGAGACAGCCCGCTAGGCGTTATAGATGAATCAACTATTTTGTCTGTCACTGTTGTAGCCAATGTTAAAGCCAATGCTATAAAAATATTATCTTCTAACTCAGAAGCACTTTGTTTCATTATTACTGCATTAAGCTGTTCTTTGATATTTTTACGTAATAAAGGGAATTCAATATTCTTAGAAAGTTTTTCAGAGTCTTTCTCGATAACGCTCTCTTTTATTTCAGAAGCCACTAAATAAGGACCAACGCCAACGTAAAGCATTAGAAGTGATAAACATGCAATTACAATAATTAAGGATTTTTTCATTTTTAATTCAGTTTTATTTAAATCAAACAATATTATATCTATTAGAGAAGTCTATTCGTAGACCCCTTAGATCCAATCACATCATCTAACAACAACCTAACGTCTGTATTTTTATCCAAATCTTGATAAGACCAGAAGACCTCTATATTATTTTCAAATTCATCTGGTATTGACTCTTTTAGATCATTTTTAACATCTTGATCTTCTGGTATGGCTACACCTTCTGGAGAAACCCACCAGTAATAGTTGGAAGTGAAGGTGGATCCAAATACATCATCATCATTAAACGGTGTAAGTTCACCAATAATCACGCCGTACTTCTGTGGCAGTCGATCAAAAAGAATACTCTCAACATCATTACCCAGTTTGTCTTTAATTGATAAATCCTCAAACCGAACCTCTAATAAATACACTCTTTTATATTTATCTGAATCCATGTACTCTTTAAGAACCGACTGTTTTTCAAATAAATATTTATTTGAAAAATAATTGTAGATTGAAAAGAATGAAAAACTGGCTATCCCTCCTAGAACCGGACCACTCATATCGATATAGTAATTAAACAATTCTAATACAGCTAACGAGAATAAGATCGCCCCAATTTCTATAAATAAGAAAAAATCAGCCTCACCGATATCAAAGTGGAATAATCGATGTAATGAAACTGATATTTTTCTATATAGACTGTTGTAATTACAAGCATGTGGCAATATTGTTTGACTGTCAAACGCAAAAAATAATAAAGTCACAATAAGGATAGTAAGGCATACCGACACCCACTCTGGATTTCTATCAATGAAATCACTATTAATAATATTATCTAAAATATTTGCCTGTACATAAACACCGGGGATGGCATTATCTTCAGTTGGTACATGCAACCTATCTTGCGAATGTCCTGGAAGGTTTGTGCCAAAAAATACAATTTTATCTTTGTAACTTGGCAATGTTGGGCTGTCCATAATAACTGCATTAATATTCTGATGCCCTGGCCTATCCTCCCTCCAATTAATATTTTTAATAAATGGCCTTTGAGAAATGTCTATATTTTCTTTTGAGCAACACCCGCTCTGTGCGACAACTGTTGCTAATGCGGGTATTAAATACCGATCACTCTCCATCCATAACTGCGCTTGAGTAATGACACTACTATCTACAATACCCCCACCCACTCCAATAGTATTAAGCTTTGGATCGTTTATATATGTCTGTTTGAAAAATGGATATTCAAGTTTCTCAGATAGGGTCGTCCTGGCTCTGTCTTGCTTCTTAATCGCTGTATGCAAGTATTGATCAATCGACTGTTCAATTTCACTTGTATTACTGTCTTTTGGATTAATTCCAGCAACAGTGAAAATATTATTATGATCCTTAATAATCTTCTCAAGCTCATCATCGTATTCTGGACAAAAAGCAGACTTACCACCTAGCAATATATCAATGACAATTGCCTTTGGCTTGTCTTCCAAAATTCTATTGACTGCATCAACAATAGGCTTCCTAGATTTTGATACTTCACCTCTGTGTAAGGTCTCACAATAAAGTCTCTTGGCTTTTTTTGGTGATATAGTTTTTGTTTCTGAATATTTGACTGGCTCGCCTGTTCTTAATGCTTCTAAATAGGCTGCATTCAACTTCTTATTTGGAGTTTTATCACCCTTATCATCTCTGATCATAAATTGAGGGAAGTTGCCAACACTTTCCTCATCTACCAATACAATCTGTATATCCTGATCGGACGCTTGTGGGAAAAATCGGTTCGCCACGACGAACTCATACGCCTCATCTCCGGCGTCTGCTATAAAGCCTTGAAAATCTTCATTGACATTAATAATTCGAAAATCATTCAGGATGAGTGCAATTAAGGCTGCATAAATAGCCTTGTAACCCAAAAAAATTAACTTATTTATAATTGAGTTAGAACGCCCCATCAATCTAGTTTGAATACTTTTTCATTACTTTGGGAATGGTTAAACCTTGTACTAAGATTGAAAAAACAACCACTATATAAGTCATGGTTAGAATGGTTTCTCGATAGGCTGACTCAGGCAACGATAATGCTAATGCCACTGAAATTCCACCTCTCATTCCAGCCCAAGTCAAGATCTTAACTGCGTGATCAGTAAAGTTATGGCGTTTTCTTAAAAAATTAACAATAATTCCAGTCCCGATTAATCTTGCCAATAAAACCGAAATAATAGCAACAACTCCCAGTATTGAAGCTGAACTGTCAAAAGAGATGACAATTATCTCCATTCCCAACAACACAAAAAGAACTGCATTAAGGATTTCATCAACAAAATGCCAAAACTGATCCAGGTGTTCGGTGACTTTCTTCGACATTGCCAGACTCTTTCCATGATTACCAATCAATAAGCCCGCAACAACTGAAGCGACTGGGCCAGAGACATGCACATAATGAGCAGCTATATAAATAGAAAATACTAGGGCCAGTGTAATCAATATTTCAACGTTATAGTCGTCAATAGCCTTTAACATCATATATGAGACATATCCTAACAATAAGCCCAGCAATGTACCGCCTACTGCCTCTTGCACAAACAAAGAGGCAACACCGCCAAAACTTAATTCATTCTGCCCTGTTGCTACACCTAGTACTATAATAAATAAAACAATTGCTACACCATCATTAAACAAACTCTCGCCTGCAACCTTGGTCTCTAAACTCTTGGGAGCGCCAACGGTTTTAAAGATCGCCAATACCGCAATAGGGTCCGTTGGTGAGATTAATGCGCCAAAAATTAATGCGTAAATAAATGGTATTTGAAAAGACAGCAGCCCTGAAAAATAATAAACTATGCCGGCCACCATAAAAGTTGAAATCAACAACCCGACCGAAGCAAGTAAAGCGATAACATATTTTTGTTTTAATAAGTCTTCGATTTCCACATGCAATGCTGCGGCGAACAGCAAGGCACCAAGCATTCCATCAATAACAAGGTAATTAAAATCAGACTCGTTTACAAACAAACTAATACTTTCAAAAATACCAGCAGGTAAGATACTTGCAGTATCTAAGCCTATCAATAGAAGTGAAACTAGAAGCGATATTAGCATAACACCAATACCTGGAATTAGTCTCAGGTAGCGCGTGTTAATAAAACTGGCTACTGAGGTTACAATTAATATTATTGCTATAATTTCTAACATAATTAATCAACCAATTTGTTATAAAGATCTGAGATGGTGTCTTTAATGTCTTCTCTTTCACCTGTTGTATCATTCCATTTTTTTTGGATGCCTTTAACAACAGGGCTGGACTTATGCTGAATCACTGTCCAAGCATTTTTCATCTTTATTTGATACTCTTCAAACGAAAAAGAATCATCAACAAGAACCCATCCAGCCGGGACATCGCATTGCGTTGGGAAATCAACAATACTGCTCGTTGTTGGGTTTATAGCCGTTGTCGTTTGAAGTGGGCAGGATTCATTATTGGCTAAAGCCATCTTTGAAAGACCAAACAAGAACAACATAAACAATACTTTCAACTTCATATTTCTTCCTTATATTTTAATTTTATTTCTTCTTTTCAAGAAGGTCTGAGACTTTGTGACTGTCTAGAGCGGTGGTTACATCCTGACATGCACTTCCAAGAATTAGCTCTATATCATCATTTAAACATTGATCTCTTTTAAAATACTTTGGAATAGATAAGTGCTCCTCAAGCAATCGATACAGTTCACCTAACGACAATTCGTTAACAGTGCGACTCATCTTCCAGCCCCTCTTCTCACTCCTGTGAATGATCTCACCTTCGTCTAGGATATTTAAGGCATCTAATATTGCATCGTCTGACATATGTAATTCTTCTTTCATCAATTCATTTAACTGGATACCGGTTTTATTTTCACATGAATTAATAATGCGTACGATGCGCACAAGCTCATATAAGCTTGCGTTATCATCCAGGAAGTTTTCTGACCCAATTCTTACTCTGAATGCGCCAATCGTATAGGTAACCTGAGCGCCAATTAGTATCGACAACCATGTAAGAGCAAGCCACAATAGCACCACTGGCACGGTAGCTAGCTCTTTATAAATATTTTTATAGACTTCAAATTTCTCATGATAAAAAAGCAACCCTTGTTTGGCCAAAAACACCAATAATGCCGCCACAATTGCACCAATAATAGCGTGCCAGAAAACAACTGGACGATTAGGAACAATTTTATACACTGAAGCAAAAACTGACACAGCAAGAATAAATGTAAAGGCATTTTCAACTAAGGGTGTTATCGCCTCATTGCCTACAAGATCAATGAAGTTTGTCTTAATAATCGCCAGAACTGTGCCTACAATAATAGGCGTTAAAGACAATACGATCCAGTACAGGGGTATGGTTTGCATAAAACTTCGGTGTGATTTTACTTTCCAAATTTTGTCTAGCGTATGGTCGATGTTGTACATAAGCAATGTGGCAATAAACACCACAGCAATTGCACCCGTTGATCCCATAGATGAAGCATTGATAATAAATTCTGAAAATTTTTCTCCGACTGCACCAGGGATTAAATTCGTAAAGAAACTCAATATTCCACCACCAATAGCACTAAACGAATCAAATGCACCAAATATTTGAGCCAACAATGCAGATACTGGCACCAATCCCAGTGCAGTAATAAGCGCCATTGATTCAGCGCTTGCTATCAAGTCATCCTTAAGAATCTTCCTTCCTAAAAATTTAAAATAATGCAATATATTTGTCTTGCAAAACACTTCTCTGACTCCCAACTTATTACTCACTTTCTTCTCCCATTAAAATTCATATGAAACATTCGTCTTTATTTCCTTGCCATTATTCACTTTTGATACTAATTCCTGCAACTCTTTTAGGATCTTGTTGCTTTGATCCATCATTGTATCTAACTTCTTAGCTCTTTCTATTAATCCATTCTCAGTATTATTTAACTTAACATAAGCATCATCAATATGAGCCTTTGTCGCATTAGAAAGCTCAGTTAATGATTCTGTCATGCCTGTAACATTATTTAAAATCGGCTTCAGGTCTAATGATTCTGTAGTCTTTTCAATATTACTTACTGTTTTATTCAACGTCTTAATATCTATCTTTGATAATTCTGCTGTTAGTTTCTCTAAATTTTTAATAGTGTCATCAATCCTCTGAGAAGTTCCTTCAATATTCTTAGTGGCATTATCCATGCGAGACAATGTCATCTTTGACAGTTGCTCGGTCGATTGATCAACCCTATCCAGTATAGCGACCACCTTCTCAACAATCTCCTTTCCACCCTTTATTTCACTTAAAGTGGTCACTAAAATATTCATATTTCTTAAGACCTGATCAACACCAGTTAATATTTGACCTTCATCTAAAGATTCAATAACATTATCAAAAGTTATTGTTGCTTTCTCAATTATGGATGCCAACGTAGCCCGCTCTATCGTTGGAATCAAACTGTCTTCTACAATTATTTGACTACCATCGCCCTGCTTAAGTTTAAATCCAGCTCCCTTCAACACAGATTTTAAGTTAATAGCCTGCTCGATAATAAATCGACTTCCTCGTGTCATTAATGGCTGAAACTCCTTATATATTTTCACATCAACCTTAATATGGCCTGGTCGAATTAAGCTAACCTTTCCAACCTCTCCAATACGAACATCAGACACCCGAATACCAGCACCCTGTGTAATTCCATGACTACGCTCTAAGTTTGTGTGATATTGAACAAAAGGTTTATCGCTGTACTCAGGCTTTGCCTGTTTAATTAAGAAATAACTGCCTGCAATCAATGCGGCAATAATAAACAAGCCAATAAAAAAATCTCTTCTACCAGTGTCTAGCCCAATTTGATTAAACGATTTCATATGCCTATTTCCTAATTAATGACTTCTAATAATTTATTATCTTGAATATTGAATGCCTTTGTATGAAGATCGCCTTCAATTCTCGTGGTGGTCATCAATATCGCACAGTTATTTAATTGACACTGGTCATAGATCACCTCTAATGCTTTGGTGAACTCTTTTTGATTCATGCCACCTTCAATCTCATCCAGCAAAAGCAGTTTAGGTGTCAATAGTAAAGATCTAACTATTAAACACCTCATAGTAATGACGTCATTAACCTGTTCTGGCATTAACTGTATGACTTCATGCGATAAATCAAAAACATCCAAAAGATAATCAAACTTTTTAGAATTATAATTAATATCATGATATTTAAATGGCAGCAGGATATTGTCTAACAAATTCATTCGACTAATCAATTGATCTTGCTCACTGATGATAACAATATCACTACAGAGCAGCTCTCTATTTTTGCAATGATGATCAATCAGTTTCTGCTGGAAATAAACCTCACCCTGATAATTAACCAATCCTGATGATGAAAAACCTGCGATAGCGTTCATTAAACTACTTTTTCCTCCCTGCTGATCAGAAGTAATCTTAATAAAATCGTGTTTCTCAATATCTAAATTAACTGAATTTAATAACCGATTTCCAGCAGCAAATAATGAAAAATTCTTTAGTGATAAAACGCTCATTATATTAAATAACCAATAATCGAGATAATTGCATTTATGCTAACAAAAAATATCAATTGTGAAGCCGTAGAATTAGAAATGACAATTGGTAGCCCACTGTTCGCCATCTGAATTCTTGTACCGTGATTAATTGAAATAATTGCAATAATTAAACCACCAAAGATCATTTTAACAATTGAAACTATAAAGCCTTTCTCGCTCAATGTTTGAGAAAAATAATAGGTATAGCCCTTGTCGTAAAACAAATCTAATTGACCAATAGACAAATGGTAAGAAAAAATACTAATCAGGTCAAAATAAATAATTGAAACCACCATTAAAAACGGATAAACAAGTAATACAGGCAGTAAAAATAAAAAAACTGGATCTATACCTAGCGATCGAAAAGTAGCAAATTCATTACGAATTTTTCTTTGTGCAATCTCAGCAGTCATTGAAGCGCCAGAACTGGTAATAAAGATCATCCCTACTAACAATGGGGCCAGTTCATAAGCAACAATGTTAAAAAAGTACCCGTTCCCCATGCCAAGAATTGGCAATAAATCATGCTCGACTAATTTACTTGCCTGCTTACTAAATCCAAAGCCAATCGTTGCTGTAATTAATAACGATAGGATTAAAACTGAAGGCGCTATCTGGGTTGTAACGTTGGCTATTCGACTAAAAAAGAATCGATAAAAAATCTGTCTTTTTGATTTTTTTGTCAGATTAGACAATGAACCTAGCACCAAAGTAATCACTTTAATAGCTGATAAAGTCTCGTCGACACTATTCGCAAGACCCCTGCCTAAGTATTCACTAAATCGGTAAATACTTCTCTTTAATGCAAGCACAATATGAAATTATGACTGGTTATTATCGTTGCTAGCATCAATCTTCTTCTCTATATTTTGCATTTGCTTTTGCAAGAGATCTATCTTTTCTATTATCAAATACTCTTCTTTCTTGACGTCTCTACCTACTAAAAATGCAGAAATATTCGCAGTCAATAAGGAGAACAAGACCACGCCTAATAAAATTAATAAACCGCCAAATAATCGCCCTAAACCAGAAGTTGGCACTATGTCGCCATAGCCAACTGTAGTAACAGTTACCAAAGCCCACCAAATTCCATCGGCAATGGAGGTTATCGCTGGATCAACTCTATAAATAGCTGCACCAGCAACAATTACAAAAACAAAAGACAGTACTAACGTCTTGCCAAGGTGATTATTAGATAAGACCGAATAAATTACATTAAACAGTCTTGCTAACAACCCCATAACAAACACCATGCGTACAAAACGCATAATAGCAGTAATTGGTGTCTTATCCCACAACACTGGGAGACTGCTCAAAATAATAACAACATTCATCCAATTCTGCCTAAGATATCTAACTTTATCATTCACTAAAAAAGTAATAACAAAAGCCTCTAAGACAAACACAGTCCATACAATCCAGTCAAACTTAGATGATACTTGTGTATCTATGCCACCAGTTGATTCTAAAAAAGCTTGGATTGGAATCCAAAAAGCGGCAATTAATAGCGGTATTTCAAAATAATTTCCGAACTTTATGGCGGTAGCGTTTTCATCAGGGTGAACCCCACGAAGGCCTGATAATTTTTTAATAGAAATCATTGGATTACTTTGGTAGGTGGCCTGCAAGCAGTCTAGCCATTGCTTTAGTGTTCGGGTAGTGCGCCAAGACAATCTTAATCATTACGGTCATAGGGATTGCTAAAAATACACCAGCCGCACCCCACAACACACCCCAAAAAATAAGAGACATTAGTACAACCAACGGGTGAAGTTTGAGCATGTCGCCCATTAATTTGACTTCTACAATAAAACCAACAACTCCCATAATTAATATCATAACGCCAAACACGACTAGCGACATCATTGGGCTGATTTCTACTAATGCGATTGGCACTGGTAGAAGGGCTGCAACAATCGGACCAATAGTAGGAATAAAATTCAACATGAAAGACAGCAGTCCAAATGCAAATGCCCATTTAACGCCTAATAGCCATAAAACACCTGTCACTAGAGAGCCCAGAATTAATGAAATCAAAATCTTGGTGCTAATAAATTTTTGCAGCTCATCATCAATTTGATCAAGAATTGGATGGGTTAATTTTTGTTTTTCGTGACCAGCAACAATGAAAACTGAAAATAAAATAACCACAACAAATTGCATGCCAATACCCAGCATGGTTTGAATCGTTTTCTGTGGATTGAATTCTGTGTCGTTTGTAAACGATATTGGAGGAACGCCATATGATTGAACCTCGAGCAATATGGGCTGAATGACCACATCAACCTTATCGAGATAAGATTTAGAATTACTAACCAAATCTATCAATGGTGTCGACGAGAAGGCAATAATAATAAATATTGCACCCAGAATAACCACATATGACAAAAAGATCCCTATGACAGGGTGGAACTTAAACAAACCGCAAATTTTATTTGAAAATGGAATAACGACATACGCAAGAATTAACGCCAAAACAAACGGAACCAACACTTGTTGGGTGTAAGATAGGATAAAACCAACCAATACTATTGAGGCCAGTGTAAAGGTAAAGTTAATTAACCTTGAGTTATTTATCTGCTCCATCTCACCCCTTTTTTTTGCATTAATTTTGAGCTTTATAGGTTTCAAAAACGCTTAAAACTCATCTTTTTTCAAATGATTATACTAAAAAAATATTACTGTGCTTCAAAGATAACAACACCAGAACCAATCTTAGAATCATTACCCAGCTCTACTTGATAAACAATGCCAGCATGTGAGCCGTTGTCACCCATCATACTACCAAAAAAAGCACCATCACCCTGTGCAAGTGTTGGGTTGTATCCACCGGACTGTCCTACTATGAAGCCACGTGTTGGGTCCAGTACGCCTGAAATGAGATCAGAAGTGATTTGAGTATTTGTGTCATCAGTAATAATGAACTGTGCATCAACCGCATTGGTAGCAAAGTTAATGTTCATATCGGCGCTATCTAGTGTGCCATTACTTAAGTAATCACCTGTTGCTGTATCCGTAATAGCAACAACAGATTTATCAGCAATATCGTAGTTAATCGTGCCTGTAATTGGTAGCGACATATCTGTTAACGTGTCTCGGCGATCCTCAAACATATTAATTTGCCCATCTAGAATAATTGTTGAAGCCCAAGAACCATCAGCATTATATGAAGTATCCAGTGCTGCTGACCAAATACCCCACTCAATCGTGGTATTGCTTGGGGTGGAGAAACTGCCATGATCAATCACGCCGCTCATACCTGACTGACTTGTAATAGTATCATAAGCCTCTTGTTTCCAGATCTCGCCATTAGCTGGATCTCCATTTTTACCGCCAAAACTAATTAACGCCCCTGTTTCTAGATCTGTCGTATAATCAACATCTAAATCACCACTATCGGTGGTATCAACCATCGTGATAGTTGCTGAATCCGTCTGTGTTGGAACAC
>JYMV01039168.1_pt1 | contig 11054 bp, 9 predicted proteins | sample 338911 | NCBI WGS metagenome assembly JYMV01 (sample SAMN03354496, study PRJNA234377) | hydrothermal vent metagenome | biome: Deep sea; feature: Hydrothermal plumes at the Eastern Lau Spreading Center, Western Pacific Ocean; material: Seawater | place: Tonga | collected 2009 | depth 2000 m m
TAATTCACAACCAATAATACTACTAACAGCGTGGGAGTGGGGTTCTTATTTCGATTCGAATCTTAAGCTAAAGGGAATTAAATTGGATATTTCCAAATGGAGGAGACCGGCTCCAGATACAATTCCTTGGGATACTAAAGCTTCAGGTTTGTATATGATTTGTACGCTCTCTAAACACGAAGCAGAAAAAAAAGGTTTTACCGATTCAATGATGCTTGATTACCAAGGCAATATAGCTGAAGCAACTGGAGCAAATGTTTTTTTTAAAAATAAATCTGGAGAATTACATACACCGATTCCAGATTCTTTTTTAAATGGCATAACGAGAAGATGCGTCATTGATATAGCAAAATCAAAAGGTATAAAAATTGTTGAAAGAAAAATCAAACCAGAAGAAATGGAAAATTTCGTGGGATGTTTTCTGACAGGAACTGCAGCAGAAGTAACTCCTGTTTCGCAAATTGATAAATATAAGTTCACTGTATGTAATGTGATTAAAGATTTGTCGAAAAGCTATCAAGCTTTAGTAAGGAAAAAGACAGCAGCTTAGCGCTTCTTATTTTAATCAATAGCGTGATCTATTCCTTTTTTTACATAATCATACCCAGTGTAAAGTGTTAGGAAAGCTGCGATCCATAATAAAACAATACCAATCGAGTGTGCATTATAATCACCAAAATTTATAAATTGATTTCCGCTTTCTCCCGTTAACAAAGTTGCGATTGCAAACATTTGTATAAATGTTTTATATTTTGCTAAACCACTAACAGGCATAGTTACCTGAACTTTTGCCAAAAATTCCCTTAATCCAGAAATCAATATTTCTCTTATTAAAATAATTATGGCTGCGATAACCTCATAATTTATTATTGTGCCGTCCATTACTAAAAGGATTAATGCAGTGGCCACAATAATTTTATCAGCGATTGGGTCCAAAAGTTCACCAAGTTTTGATTCTTCTTTATAAAGTCTAGCTAATAAGCCATCCAAAAAATCTGTAAAACTTGCTAATATAAATATAAAAAATGGAATCCAATCTCCCATGGCGCCAGGTAAGTAGAAAGTTCCAATTAATATTGGAACTAAAATAATTCTACCGATAGTTAAAATATTTGGTATTTTAAGTTTCATAAATTTTAGTTGTGAAAAAAATCATGTATTTTTTGTGCCACAGAAGTTTCAATACCTTCTACCTTTTTTAAATCATCAAAACTAGCTGATTCAACTGCTCTAGCAGATCCAAAATAATTTAATAAAGCTCTTTTCCTTGTTCTACCAATACCATTTATTTCATCTAATAATGATTTTGACAAACTCTTTTTTCTTTTTATTCTATGACTGCTGACTGCAAATCTATGAGCTTCATCTCTTAACAGCAGAGGCTCTCTTTTATTTAATTTAATATTATTTGTCTTATGAATAAAAGTTTCATCGCCTTGATTTCTGATTTTACCTTTAGCAATAGCTATTATTGGAATATCGTGGAAACCATAATCGTCTAATACTTTTCTGCTTATTGAATATTGTCCTTTTCCACCATCAACAAGTATTAAATCTGGTATTATAACATCTGGTAGATTTTTGTTTTGTATGATTTTTGAAAATCTTCTTTCCAGCACTTCTTTTAGCATGCCATAGTCATCTCCACTGTTAAGATTAGCATTTTTAATATTAAACTTTCTATATCTTTTTTTAATAAATCCTTCAGCGCCAAAAGAAATTAAGGCACCCACTGAGTGTGATCCTTGGATATGGCTATTGTCATAAACCTCAACTACTCTTGGCAAGATATTTAATTTAAATTTTTCAGCAATTTGATCAAGTAGTTTGGTATTTGTTTCAGATTCAAAAATTCTTCTCGTTAAAGCTTCCTTCGCATTTTTCTCTGCCATTTTAGATAGTTTTAAGGCATTTCCTTTAGTGGCTACTTTAATTGATATTAATTTTTTCTCTTTTTTTTCAAGAGCAGATTTAATTAAATTTAAATCATTAATTTTTTTATTAATTAATATTTCAGCTGGGGCATTTTTATTTTCATAAAACTGAGCAATAAAAGAGCTTAATACTTCCTCTTCAGTATGAGATTCATCATGTATAGGAAAAAAAGATTGATTTCCCCAATTTTGTTTAGATCTGTAAAAAAAAACTTGAATGCAACTTTTTGTAGCTTCTTGTGAAATAGATATAACGTCTGCATTATTCAAGTTAGTTGAGCTTATGTTTTGTGAAGATTGAATTTGTGTTAAAGCTTTTATTCTATCTCTAATAATAGCAGCTTTTTCATAATCCATTTTTTTACTACTTTTTTCCATTTCCAAAGATAGTTTTTTTTGGATAATTTTTGATTTTCCAGAGAGGAATGCTACCGCGTCATTAACAAGTTTAGCATAGTCATTTTTGCTAACATAATCTACACAAGGAGCGGCGCATCTTTTAATTTGAAATAGAATACAGGCTCGATCTCTGTTTTTAAAAGCAGAATCATTACAAACTCTTAATAAAAAAACCTTTTGTAAAATTTTAATTGTCCAGTTAGCTGATCCAACAGAAGCAAATGGTCCAAAATAGTAACCATTTTTATTTTTTGCACCCCTATGTTTTGATAATTGTGGCCAATCACAATCTTTTTCAATGAATATGTAAGGAAAAGATTTGTCATCCTTTAAAAGAATATTAAATTTGGGTTTAAATTTTTTAATTAAATTTGCTTCAAGAAGCAGAGCTTCAGCTTCACTGCTAGTTGTAACTATTTCTAAATTATGTGTCAAAGCTAACATCCTATTAGTTCTTATTGTAAGATTTTTGCCCATAGCATAATCTTTAAGACGCTTTGGTAGATTTTTTGCTTTACCAACATAGAGCACTTGGTTTTTTTTACCAAGCATTCTGTATACTCCTGGACTATTTGAAACTAATGGAATTTTTTTTTTTATTAGTTCTTTTCCAAAATCAAGATCCCTCATAATCACTTCTGTTTTTAAAAACCTCCACCCCAACAGATTTGGCGTTTGTTATAGCATCAGGTTTTTCAATTTTTATTTTTATTGAATTAATTCTCTTATCTTCAAAAATTTCTTTAAAAGAATCCTCCGCCAAGCTTTCTAAAAAATTATAATTTTTATATTTAGTTAAATTTTCTAATTTATTTGTAATTTTTTCATAATCCACAATACTTGATATATTATTTTCATCTGGGAGTGTATTTTTATTAACATCAATAACTATATTAAAAATTATTTTTTGTTTATTAATCTTTTCATGTTTATGAATTCCAATTATTTCATTAATAATAAAATCTTTAATTAATACAGATCTTTTAATCGTATTTTTATTTTTTGGTGATTTAAGTTCTAAAACTTTAAAATTATTCTTTTTCATTTTTAATATTCCAATTTAAATTTTGACCACTATCAACAGCTATAACTTGTCCCGTAATAGAATTATTATTAATAAAGAAATCTACGGTATCACAAATATCTTCTGGGTCTGCAGCTTTTTTAAGCAATGTAGATTTTGCCTGCCTATTAAACTGTTTACTGGTCTGCCTTTTGCTTTTTATTGTTGGACCGGGAGCTATACCATTTACTTTTATATTTGGACTTAATCTCATAGCCATAGTTTTTGTTAAAGTATGAAGGGCACTTTTGCTTAAAGTATAAGACATAAAAATAGGAGTAAGTTTAAAAACTCTTTGATCAATAATATTTATTATGTTTGATATAGTTTTTTTTGAAGCTTGCTTAGCAAATTGTTTGGTTAAAATTGTTGGAGCTAGAAGGTTTATATTTAAATGGTCATTCCAGCTTTTGGTTGTAAAATTTAAAATATCATCTTTTTCAAATAAAGCTGCGTTGTTAATTAAACAATTAATTGTTCCTAATTTTTTTTTAGCAAGGGGAATAATCTTTTCTACTTGTTTTATATTTTTTAAATCGGCTTTAATTAAAGCTGCTTTTACTGAGTTTTCTTCTATAATTTTCTTTAAATTTTTTGCTTTAAAAGATGATTTGAAATAATGAATAGCGATATTCCATCCTTTTTTTGAAAAATGAAGTGCTATTTCTTTTCCAATTCTTGTAGCGCCACCAGTAATTAATAAATTTTTATTTTTCATTTTGTATTCATCTTTTTCTTTTTGGTCTTGTGCCAGGCTTACCTTGAGTTGATCTTCCCTCTGGATAAACTCTATTATTTAGTTTTGATTTATTTAATTTAGGATTTATACCAATCTCTAGTTCAGAGGCTTCTAATTTTCTAATCTCATCTCTTGTTTTGGCAGCTTCTTCAAATTCTAAATTTTCCGCAGATTCTTTCATTCTTTTTTTAAGAGCTTTTAAATGTTTTTTAAGATTATGCCCTAACTCAATATTTAGATTACTTTTTGCATAATCCTTTTCATAAACACTTTCTAAAATATCAACTATGCCTTTTTTAATAGATGTTGCGGTAATATTATTTTTTTTATTATACTTTTCCTGTATTTTTCTTCTTCGTTCTGTTTCTCGTATTGCATTTTCTATACTTTTAGTTTTTTTATCTGCATACAGTATTGCTTTTCCTTCTATATTTCTTGCAGCTCTTCCAATTGTTTGAATTAACGACCTTTCAGATCTTAAAAAACCCTCTTTGTCTGCATCTAAAATTGCAACTAAACCACATTCAGGAATATCCAAACCTTCTCTTAATAAATTTATTCCAACCAATACATCAAACACTCCCATTCTTAGATCTCTCATAATTTCAATTCTTTCTAGTGTATCTATATCTGAGTGCATGTATCTAACTCTGACACCATTTTCATGAAGATATTCAGTTAAGTCTTCAGCCATTCTTTTTGTTAATGTTGTAACTAAAGATCTATAATTTTTTTTAGCAACTTCCTTACATTCAGCCAAAAGGTCATCCACTTGATTCTTTGCGGGCCTAATTTGAATTTCGGGGTCACATAGACCAGTTGGTCTAATTACTTGTTCAGTAAACTTTCCAGAAGTTTGTTCAAGTTCCCAAGGTCCAGGGGTTGCGGAAACAAAAATTGTTTGTGTGCGCATAGCATTCCATTCTTCAAATTTTAATGGTCGATTATCCATACAAGATGGCAATCTAAAACCATACTCTGACAAAGTTTTTTTTCTTGTGTAGTCTCCTTTATACATCCCATTTAATTGAGGAACAGTTACATGACTTTCGTCTACAAAAATTAAAGTATTGTCTGGAAAATATTCAAATAATGTAGGTGGTGGCTCCCCAGGATTTCTCCCCGTTAGAAATCTTGAATAGTTTTCTATACCCGCGCAAGTTCCGGTAGCTTCTAACATTTCTAAATCAAAGCGAGTTCTTTCATCTAACCTTTGAGCTTCTAGAAGTTTATTTTCTGATTTATGTTTTTTTAAAGTTGATTCTAATTCTTTTTTTATTTCTCTAATTGCTTGGTCAAGGGTAGGTCTGGGTGTAATATAATGGCTATTAGCATAGATCTTTATAAAGTCTAAATTTTTTATTTTATTACCAGTTAGAGGATCGAATTCTACTATATTGTCTATTTTATCTTTAAAAATAGAAATTCTCCAAGCCCTATCTTCTAAATGAGATGGAAAAATTTCTAAATTATCTCCTCTTACTCTAAATGTTCCTCTATAAAAGTTTTGGTCATTTCGTTTGTATTGAAGATCAACAAAAGTTTTAATAATTTTTTCACGGTTATATTCATTATTTTTTTTAATACCTATAGTCATTTTGCTATAGGATTCAACGGATCCCAAACCATAAATGCATGATACACTTGCAACAATTATTACATCGTCTCTTTCAAGCAATGATCTTGTTGCTGAATGACGCATTCGATCAATTTGCTCATTAATCGAAGCCTCCTTTTCAATATAAGTATCAGATCTTGGAACATACAGGGGTATAATAGTCATAATAAGAAACAAAATATTCTACTGCATTATTTGGAAAAAAACTTTTCATCTCTCCATACAACTGAGCAGCAAGAGTTTTATTTGGAGCAAGTATTAAGCTAGGTCTATTTAATTCTTCTATTATTTTTGCCATTGTGAAAGTTTTTCCAGAACCAGTAACACCTAATAAAACTTGTTCATTGCTTTTATTTTTTACTCCTGAAATTAGTTTTTTTATCGCTTCTGGCTGATCCCCCGCAGGCTTAAAATCAGTAACTGTGAAAAGCTTAATTCCACCTTCTAGCTTTTTTCCTAGTATAAAGTCCTGATTCATTGGATAAGATCGTTTTTCTTGATTTGTATTTTGCATTATAGTTACTAATAATTTAAAAATTTTAAAATATAATAAAATTAATGAGTATAATATCCAACTCTTTAAAAAGAATTAAACCATCACCTACGTTAGCTGTGAGCCAAAAAGCTAGGGAATTAAAGGCTGCAGGCAAAGATGTAATAGGACTAGGAGCGGGAGAGCCAGATTTTGATACACCAGAGAATATAAAAAAAGCAGCAATTGAAGCAATCAGCAGAGGCGATACAAAATATACAGCTGTAGATGGAACTCCAGCTTTAAAGAAAGCAATAGTTAATAAATTCAAAAGAGAAAATAATTTAGAATACTCAACTGGTGAAATCACAGTTGGAACTGGAGGAAAACAAGTAATCTATAATACCTTCATGGCTACATTAAATAAAGGTGATGAAGTGATTGTACCTGCGCCATATTGGGTGTCTTATCCAGATATGATTTTATTAGCAGGAGGTAAGCCAAAAATTGTAAAATGTAGTGAGAGTGATAGTTTTAAATTAACTCCAAAGAATCTTAAAAAAGCTATTACAAAAAAAACAAAATGGTTAATACTTAACTCCCCATCAAATCCAACTGGAGCAGGTTATACAAAAGATGAAATAGAAAATTTATCTAAAATATTAATTAAACATAAAAAAGTACATATTCTAAGTGATGATATTTATGAGCACATAAAATATGATAATTTTAGTTTTTTCACTATTGCACAAATTTCTAAACTTAAAGATAGAACGCTTACTATGAACGGAGTAAGTAAATCTTATGCTATGACTGGGTGGAGAATAGGGTATGCAGCAGGTCCAAAAGAAATAATTAAAGCTATTGGAAAAATTCAATCACAATCAACCTCTAACCCTTCATCTGTTAGCCAGGCTGCGGCAGTTGAAGCATTAAATGGTACTCAAGATTTTATTAAAGAGAGATCAGATGCATTCAAAGAAAGAAGAGATTTTGTAGTTAATAGTTTAAATAATATTAAAGGCATAAGTTGTTTTTGTTTGAAACCAAATGGAGCATTTTATGTTTTTCCAAGCTGCAAAAAATTATTAGGAAAAAAAACAAAACTAAAAACTGATACTGAATTTGTCAAAAAGCTTCTTGAAAAAGCAAATGTTGCTGTTGTTCAAGGATCTGCTTTTGGCTTAGATGGATACTTTAGAATTTCTTACGCAACTTCAATGGAAAAATTAAAAATTGCCATGCAAAGAATAAAATCTTTTTGTGAAAATTTAAGCTAAATTAATTAGAAGATATAAATTTTTCCGCTTCAAGCGCTGCCATACATCCCATACCTGCAGCTGTTACTGCTTGTCTAAAAATTTTATCTTTAACATCTCCTGCTGCAAAAACTCCAGGAATATTAGTTACAGTAGAATCTGGCTTGGTTATTAAGTATCCTTCTTTATCCATATTTAATTGATCTTTAAATAGAGATGTCGCTGGATCATGTCCAATAGCTATGAAAAGGCCATGAAGTTTAATTTCAGAAGGTTTATTGGTTTTAATATTTTTAATTTTAATTCCTGTAACACCTTTTGGATCTTTATCTCCCATAACTTCTTCTAAAACTGAGTCCCATATAATTTCAATTTTTGGATTTTCTTTTAATTTTTTTTGCAACATTTTTTCTGCACGCAACTTGTCTCTTCTATGAATTAATTTAACTTTTGTTGCAAATTTAGTCAGGAAAATTGCTTCTTCAACAGCAGCATTTCCTCCACCAATAACCGCTACTTCTTTATCTTTGAAAAAGAAACCATCACACGTAGCACATCCTGAAACTCCAAATCCCCTGTATTCTTGCTCTGATTTTAAATTTAACCATCTAGCTTGAGCGCCAGTTGAGATTATTATTGAATCTGCGGTGTACTCTTGTCCACTATCACCAATAGCTTTAAATGGTTTTTTACTTAAATCTACTTTCTTGATGTGATCTAAAATCATGTCTGTTCCAACATCTTTCGCCTGATCTTTCATTTGATCCATTAACCAAGGGCCTTGGATAATATCCGAATATCCAGGGTAATTTTGAACATCTGTTGTTGTTGTCATTTGTCCCCCAGGTTCAGCCCCATGTACTAAAATTGGTTTAAGCATTGCCCTTGCAGCATAAATTGCAGCAGTGTATCCAGCGGGACCCGATCCTAAAATTAATACTTTTGAATGTTTTACAGAATTATTTTTCATATTTAAAAATACATATAGGAACTTTTAAATAAATTTAAAGCTTTTAACTTATATTGTTCTTTATTCAAAAGTATCGTTGAATTGTTGATTAACTCTAATAAAAGTTGTGCACTTACTTAATTGTTTTAGAGAGGGAGCTCCTACGTAAGTACAACTACTTCTAAGACCACCCAATATATTTAAAACGGTATCTTTTATTTTACCACGGTATTTTAATTGAACTTTTTTCCCTTCGCTACTTCTGTAGTCAGAAAGGCCACCATAATGTTTCTCAATTGCGATATCAGAACTGGACCCATAAAATTCAATAAATTTTGATCCATTTTTTTTTACCGTTTTTCCTCCACCTTCTTCATGACCAGCAAACATACCACCCAACATAACAAAATCTGCACCACCACCGAATGCTTTTGCTATATCGCCTGGACAAGTGCAACCGCCGTCAGCAATGATATGGGCGCCAAGTCCATGTGCAGCATCCGCACATTCAATTACTGCGCTTAGCTGAGGGTAACCAACTCCTGTTTGTATACGTGTTGTGCACACACTTCCTGGGCCTATACCTACCTTAACTATGTCAGCACCATTCATAACTAATTCTTGAGTCATATCTGCTGTAACCACATTTCCAGCAATGATAGTTTTGGTAGGATATTTTTCTCTTACCGAACTAACAAATTTACTAAAATGGTCAGAGTATCCATTTGCAATATCGATACATATAAATTTAAAAAAACTATATTCTTTTAAAATACTGTTAAGTCTTTTATAATCTTCATCACTTGTTCCTGTACTAATAATAAGATTACGGAAAATTTCTTTTATTACTGAATTACGTTTAATTATTTTGATATCATGCTGTTTAGTTAAGCATGTCATTATTTCAAATTTAGCTAAATTTTTTGCGATCCCTAATTCTCCAACCCCATCCATATTGGCAGCTATAATTGGAATTCCCGACCATTGATGATTGCTGTATTTAAATTTATAGGTACGTTTAAGCTCTACGTCTTTGCGACTTGATAACGTACTGCGCTTAGGCCGAAATAATACATCGGCGTAATCCAACTTGATATCTTCTTCAATACGCATATTTCCATAGAGGATGTATAAAGGTTTATGATTTTAAAGAAAAGCTATTTATTTTATGTGGATAAATAAAATATAGAAATATATATAAGTATTTATGGGAAAACTAAAAGCCTTACTTTTAACCGAAGGCATGCATGGGATGATTAGTCAAGTAGAAGGAATGGCTAAAGCTTTAAACGCAGAATTCAGTCATAAAATTGTAAGATCAAGTTTTCCATGGAATTTTGTGCCTCCTAAATTTACTCCAATTTCAGAAATAATTTTAAAAGATAAAATTTATCTAACTGAAAATGAGGCTTTAGACTTAATTATTTCATGCGGAAGAAAGAGTGTAATTCCATCTATTCTTCTTAAGAAAAAAAACCCAAAACTATTTACAATTCATATACAAGACCCAAAAGTAAATTTGAAAAATTTTGATATAATTATTGCACCGAAACACGATAATTTAAATGGGGACAATGTACTTAGTTCTAAAGGAGCAATTCATTATATTACAGAGTCGGAAATAAATAAGGCAAAACCTTATTTGATGAATAAAATTAAAAGTCAAAAATTAGTTTCATTAATATTAGGTGGGCCAAACAAGTATTATAGTTTTAATCAAGATCAACTAATTAAAATATTTAATGAGATAAGATCTAATTTTATATCTAAAGGATATACGGCAATTGTGGTTCCATCAATACGAACTCCAAAAATGATTATTGATTTAGCAATCGAAGAATTTGGTGCAGATGGTTATGTAGTAAATTCTGTGGATAAGCAGGCTTATTTATCTGCGTTTGCTTTAGCAACCAATATAGTTGTTACATGCGACTCTACCTCGATGATCTCTGAGGCAGCTACTTCTGGAAAACCTATATTTGTTGCTCACATGAAAGCAAAAAGAAATAATTATAGATTTAAAAATTTCTTTCGGTTATTTAAAGAAATGGGAATCACCAGAGATTTAGGAGAAAAAGTTGAAAACTGGACATATAATAAATTCAACGAAGCAGAGAGAATAGCAGCTATAATAAATAGTAAATTAAAAAATTAAAATTATGGAATTCCTAAATTCATTAAAACAAAGATCGAAACATTACAATTCTCCATTTAATCATTGGGAATTAAACGAACCATTAACCGAAGAAGCTATAAATGAAATTTGCAAAACTGAAATTGTTGACTTAACTAAAATGAATATAAAATATGATGGAACTAGAGCAATTGACGGTGGAGAAGGCCAGTTTAGAGAAGGAATAAAAAGCGGAGGAAAAGCAATAAAGTTTAGATATTTTATACAAAAAAATAATTCAAAGGATTTTCCTCATCTAAGTAATCTTATAGAAGAATTAAGATCAAAAGATACTTATGGATATATCAGTGAACTAATAAAAAAAAATCTTTCTAATTCCTATGTTAGAATTGAAATTATTTGTGATCGCCAAGGATTTTGGCTAAAACCTCATTGTGATATTAAAGAAAAGTTAATATCAGGTCTTATATTTGCGAATCCATTTAAT
>JYMV01003776.1_pt1 | contig 11053 bp, 8 predicted proteins | sample 338911 | NCBI WGS metagenome assembly JYMV01 (sample SAMN03354496, study PRJNA234377) | hydrothermal vent metagenome | biome: Deep sea; feature: Hydrothermal plumes at the Eastern Lau Spreading Center, Western Pacific Ocean; material: Seawater | place: Tonga | collected 2009 | depth 2000 m m
AAGGGACTCTTTCCTCGTCAAATAACTCAAGGCCTTTCAAAAATGGGTGATTATTTATAATACCCGCGTCTCCTTGATCCTGGTGTTCAAATAGTGCTGCCTTTAAATACAAATCAGCGATAAATAAATTATCATCTTGTAACACAAAAGCTTGAAAATACCGTTCATGTCCGAGAAAATCTCCAATATTAGTACTGCAGTTATTCATAGTTAGTATTGGCCCGTCTGTATCTCCGAATTCAATGGCATTATCTGCTCGGTTTATTTTTCCATATTCAAGCTTTTTATAGGATGGCAGTTTATAATAATCGGTACTGTGATCCAGGTGTTCCTGGCAGGTACTGCCCAGGGAAAAGATATACATTGCGAATTTAGGAACTCCTCGTGATAAGTCAGGCGTAACAACGATAGAGGCAATTAATTCCTGGAAATTGGGGAGGTAACCAAGTCCGCCTTCAGGAAAATTAAAGGCAGTAATATTCAACAATGAAACACCAGGTACAATTTCCATTGGACTAATCTGTTTAGGTAATAATGGTGTAATAAGATCTGTGTCAACCTCGTAAAATGTGGTCATGGCAAAATCAAATTCCCAAATGATGAGATTATCCACCGCTACCTGTTCTGTCATAATATCACCATCTTTTATAATGCGAAGTCATATTCCTTGGCAGCATCAATCAATGCTTCGGCGCACCCTTCAAGTTGTTCTTTTGTATGCTCAGACGTAACAAATGCACGGATAATAGACTTATTCTTCTTTACTGCTGGAAACATCATAATAGAAAAATCATATCCTTTTCTCATTAAATAATCAGCCAGCGGGATCGATTTACGTTCATCGCCAAAAATAATAGGTATCACCCATGACTGTGAGGTTCCAATATCCACCTTGTTTATTAGCAAAGATCTAAGGTGATCAGCATTTTCAACGATACGTTTACGCTTTGCATATCCATCAGGTCCTGTGGCTAATTCAAGCGCCTTTAATATACCCCCCGTTACCGCTGGGTCCAGCGCACAGGAAAACATGCGCGATCTGGCATAATAGTTCATGTAGTTAATCAATTCCTGTTTTGCATATAAACAACCACCAACACCACCAAAAGATTTACTGAATGTTCCAATAAGAAGGTCAACATCTCCTAATACGTCAAACTTTTCAACGGCCCCCTGGCCTGATGCGCCAGCAACCAAGAGAGAATGTGCTTCATCCACTAAAATTGATGCGCCATATTTCTTAGTGACCGTTACGATATCCTTTAAATTCCCGTAATCACCATCGGTGCTGTATACTCCCTCCACACAAACAAGTATCCGTCTATTATCCTTAGCTATCCTTTTAAGTATTCTTTCAAGAAATTCGGCATCATTGTGTCTAAATAGTTTGAGCGTACCTTGAGACATTACGGCACCATCAATCAATGATGCGTGTGATGAATGATCCAGTACAACATAATCGCCTTTGTGAATGTAACTTGATACGACACCAATATTGGCACCATAGCCTGAGGAGAATAATGATATACCGTAACCCTCTTGACCAAAAAAATCTGTAAGGGCATGTTCTAACTGTTTGTGAATATCAAAAGTGCCATTAAGCAACGGACTACCGGTGGCACCAAGGCCGAATTTATCTAATGCATCCTTCGCAGCATTAATTACTTCAGGATGATTGGCGTAACCCAGATAATTATAACTTGAAAAATTGAAAAGTCTATGCTCATCACCATGAATTCTTCGAACAACTATTTCGGGTGTCTGCGGTGTTAGATGGGGCGTTTCAAATGTATATTTGTCCGCACTTATGACATCTTCACGCCATTGGTTGAATTGTTTTATTTCCGCATGATTTTTTCCAGAACTCCGGGAGAACATATCCAAGGTAAATTCAGTATAGGACGGCTTTTTCTCTTTGCTTTTTTGTTCTGACATATATTAAATGATTTAGATAGAGTGTTACAGAATTTGCGCCAAAAGATTAGTTAATATAAGCTCAATTACCAATCAAATTAAACCATTCACCATTAACCCCAATTATGGAAGTAATCCTCCTCGATAATATTTTGATAGAAACTTAATGATTTTCAAGGTCTCTTTCCATTTCGAAAAAATAGACATTTCACTGGATAATACTCTATGTTTAAATATACCAGAAATGAGCAAATGACTGTTTGATAATTCACTATCCAATTTAATTGATTCTGTAAATGGGGAAAGTGTATCATTCGTTCCGTGCAAGATATATACCTCATTGCTAATGTTTTTACACCAGTATTTAGGAGAAATAAATTCAATTTGATCGGCACAATCTCGGAAAAATATACCCATAATTCTATTGAACTCATCAGACATGTTCAATTCGATAATATCCTTGATTAAAACTTTTTCCTCACCCACCAAATCCTCAATTAGGGCTTGCGCTTGATCATCCTGCTCACGTACCATAAGTTGCAGTACTTTTTGAACACCATTGGTTGGGTACCCTACATCAACTTGATTTAAGTAATTGTGAAATAAAACGATTACACTCCAAGGGTCAGGCGTCAGTTTGATGATATTACCATTGTGATCTATTCTACCATTGTACATGAATTCCATACTGGTTTTTACATTGTATGAAGTACCAAACACGATAACAGATTTGGGCGGTTGCTGTAATAAGAATGGATCTAAACATGCTTTTAATACAATAACACCTCCAAAACTAATACCGGCCAGATTGATGGGACTATTCTCATGCCCAGGTTGTGTCTTTAACCACCGGTAAAAATGAACGGTCCACTCCAAAATACTTTTGGACAATTTTAGATCAATGAGCGGAGGAATGCGTGGTATATATACTTGGATACCATTTACAGCTATGGACCGTGCCAAAGTGATCATTTTAGGGTGTGCTTCGCCCTTGGCGGATGCGCCGGGATACAAGACTAAAACAGCACCATTTGGATTCTGTGGATGGAAAACCTTTAATGGTGTATCTTCATTACTTAGCCCTGGATAATGATCATCTTCCTCAGTAACAGATGAAGGCCTGGAATGCTCATAATTTTGCAATCCATTAAGTGTTCTTAAGGCAGATGTAATACTTCTTATTTGATTCACTTTGGGTAAGTTATTAGAAATTATTCGCCTAAATCTGCTCGCTTTCTGCAAAAATCGAAAATCCCTGTAACCCTGGCAAACCAATTACCAAAATTTGGGAATAATGCGTCAATTGCTAATAAAGGACGTAATGGACCTGAATTCACAATTACATCTGGTTTATCCTTTTTGATAGCCTTAATTACTGCACCAGCAACTTTATTTGAAGAAATTGTACCCAAAATTAATGGTGCTTTTACCTGGCTATCAGAATACATGCCTACATCTTTTACTAAGCCGGGAAAAATCGCAGATACCCCAACTGATGTGCCATGAACTTCTTGCCGTAATGCATCTGTAAATAAGGCCAATCCACCTTTGGTCGCTGAATATGTTGCATTGAAACTTTCTCCCTTTTTTGCCGCCAAAGAACAAATATTGACAATATGACCACCGCGGTCCAACATTTGAGGTAGGAATTGACGGGTTAGTTCCATACCTGCTATAAGATTCACCGTAGTAATTTTTTCAATGTATTCCAGATCATAATCCTGGAAATAATTGTATTCCTCTATTCCAGCATTATTAATCAATATATCCACTTCTCCTACAGCATTCGTGACCTGAACTTTTAGTTCAGAAAGTTTTGATGTTTGCGATATATCAAATGGAACACCATGAAACTCACCACCAAGGTTTTCAATAATACTTTTGGTATTGTTTAGACCGCTTTTAGAACGTGCAACACCAACAACAGTAACACCTTCTTGGGCTAATAAATTTGCAATAACTGCACCAATACCAGATGAAGCACCAGTGAGTAGTGCAACCTTATTATTTAAATCTTTCAATTATGCCTCCAAATCATTATTTCATCCAAGTTGAAAATACTAACAAAGACAATTATTTTTAACCACCCATTGAGATTCATTGCCTTCTGTCATAACCAGCAATAAATTCTAAATAGCTTTTTGATATTCCTGCTTTCGAGTCGTTTATTTCAGGATCTTTAATAATTATCCTAGGAGGCTGTACTCCATGTTTAAAAAACAGGCCTTTTCATTAAAGGTGGATCAAGGAAGTTTGCTATATGTGGGAGGTCACCACTGTGTCTAGAGTGGTCCTGAAAAAACATTGATTGCAGGATGGTTAAAAGACCCCAGTCTCTCTGGGGTCTTTTCATTGATACTGATTAATAATTTGATTAACTCTATCACGCTTGCCCTTTATTTTTAACCTTATTGAATCATTCTGATAATGCCGCTCGAGGACCTCTACATTTTCCTGCGCTTTTGCCAGTTCCTTACCCTGCTCATATGAAAATGTAATTTCTACAGTTTTGTAATCGGCATTCATTGTTTCTATCATTTCAGCAATTAAACGATCTAATCGCAGTTGATCTTTGGCCGAAACCATAATTGCATCTGGGTATTTTCGCTTAAGAAAATTCATCCTCTTATTTTCTGAAATTAAATCAATTTTATTCAACACAGTCAAAGCCTTATGTCGTTTTATACCAAATTCCTTTAATACCTCTTCTATAGTATTCATATGCTCGCTTACTTGATCAGATGCTGCATCTAAAACAATCAAAATTAAATTCGCTTCAAACACTTCTAAAAGTGTGCTTCGGAAACTGGCTACGAGATCATGTGGTAATTTTCGAATGAAACCCACTGTATCACTCAACAATATGGAATGATACTGATCAAGTTGAACTTTCCTTATCGTAGTATCTAATGTAGCAAATAGCTGATCCTGAATAAATACATCCTCTCCGGAGAGTGCTCGCATCAGCGTTGATTTACCAGCGTTGGTGTACCCCACCAATGCAACCCGATATTCATCTTTTCTTCGTTTACTTTGGGTTTGGCGCTCTTGTTCAATATGGGTGAGTTCTTTCTTTAGTTTGGAAATCCGCTGGCGGATCAAACGTCTATCAACTTCAATTTGAGCTTCTCCCATCCCAGCGCGTGTACCTATTCCTCCCATTTGCCGTTCCAGGTGAGACCATTGCCTGGTAAGCCGCGGCAACATGTATTCCAGCTGTGCCAATTCTACCTGAGTTTTCGCCTCTCTCGTCTGTGCGTGTTTTCGGAAAATATCCAATATCAAACCATTGCGATCAATTATTTTGATATTCTTTGCTAACTGTAAGAAGTTTTTAACTTGACCTGGGTTTAATTCATCATCGAAAATAATTAATTCCACATCCAGGGTTTTTGCCTGTTCAATAATTTGCCGTGCTTTACCCTTTCCGATAAAATACTGGGGATTAATTTTGCGCAAGTTTTGGGTGATTTGTCCAACAACCATAGCCCCAGCAGTTTCTGCTAACTGTTTTAGTTCATCAAGATGTTCTTTTACTACTTCAGCAGTTTGGTTACCATGTAAAACACCAATAAGAAATGCCTTTTCACTTTTCCTTATCTCAGTTCGATCCAATTATCAATGTTCCTTTGTTTTCAATCTCTCAGTGTTCGGTCTACCAAGAATTGATTCAATTACCAAACAACTCAACGCAATGTATAATAAAAGCCTCCAGATCGAGCGACCGTATCTAATTTCCTTCAGTACTGAGCCTAAATGTTGTAAGGGTTCAATTATTCTAGCTTGTTCGATGCCTAAACCTTTAGCTAATGTTTCACCATCAATTCTGATAGAAGGAAGTTCATGTGGAGACAACTCTGTTGAGAATGAAGTAAAAAGGATGCCATCTGCAAACACATTATATGATCCTAATTCACTAGTTTGTTTGATCAGTAATTTTTCATTTGTATAGTCAGGAATTAGTTTTATCTCATTTTCATTCGGTGTCTTCAATATCCATTCTGCATTGATATTTTCGCCCTTGATATCAATTATCTTAACTTGCCCAACCAAAAGAGGTTGAGTATTGAATTCTTTGGTACCTAGTAATATTAGCATGCGATGTAAAAGCGGTACAAGCAAGCCTTTCACGGAAAGATCATTCCAACGCAGGTTCAATGGAGATGTGAAAACAAACCCCGAGCTCCCAAATGCCTTAGATTCAACTAATAATGGATGACCATTATTTAGTTTTATTAACGGGGTGTGATTCATTTGTAAGCGTACTTCGTTATAACCGAATACTTGTGGTAATTCCTCATTCATATTTTTAATATCTAAATCCGTGAATAAAGAATGATCCTCTTCAACAATCGACGCAGAAAAAAATGATTCCCCATCCAGACGACGTGTTTGAATTAACTCGGGCAGTTTTAATAAAGATGGCCATGCTACTGGATCTGTTTGATTCAAATCATTACCTACAAACCAAATAAGTCCACCGCCACTCATAAGGAATCGCTGCAAATCCTCAATTGCAGAATTACTAAGGTTGGCCGGATTATGCAATAACAGGATATCAATATCACTTAAAAATAATTGTTCTACAACATCATCGGATACATGTCTATCTATTAGCAGTAATTCTGTTTCTCCTGTTATCGCGCTTAAAGCTAAATCAAGTAGAAACAATTCTTCCACGGACCGGCCAACAACTTTTACTGCAATTTGGTTCGGTATGACTAACTCGAAATTTCGAAAATTATCCAGCGGGAAGTCGTCGTCAGGAATAACTATTTTTCCGTTAATAATACCTGTTTTACCAGGATATACTTGAAACATAAAATCTTTGAATCGACTAGGTTGGAAATGACTGACAACTTGGCCCACGCGCTCATCGTTTAAATACAATTCCACAGGAATATTCCTTTTTTCAGTCAAACCACCATTACCAACTCTCGTATTCAATTTTACCAAATGATTGGGCAATTTTATCTGACTGAGTATACTTACTTCACTTACAGAAATATTATTCTTAACCTTTGGCTGTAATATACAGTAATATTTCCAATCCGAATTGGGAACAAGACTATCGACCGCAAAACTTGGCGCTGATTGGAAATCGCTGATAATAAAGCATTCCCGATTAGGTTCTGAGGCTTCAACCGTATGCAGTACCGAATCAATCATAGGCCAGAGATTATCGTTCAAATTTGTTTGTACAATACTGTTAACTCTATTCATAATTGGTCCACTCTCTTCGTGGGATCCAGTAAATAATTTTCTTGGCGGATTAGTCTGGTATAATTCTACAGTAGTTTCCCCTTCCAGACCCTCTAAGATTGCAGGCAAAGAAGACTTTGCGCGGTCAAGTAGAGTGCCATCATCGGTCTGAACGGCCATACTTGCAGAATTATCTATGACTATTACTGCTCTGGACTCAACATCGCCTGCCAGTTTACCGGTTGAAGTCCCAATCATCAATGGTCTAGCAAACATTAATATTAAACATAAAATTGCAATCGTGCGCAGGAGCACCAATAACCACTGCTTAATCCTCAAATGCCGTATCGTCTCGTGCTTTAACGACTTGATAAATCGCAGGGTACTGAATTCAGTATCCCGAGTATGGCGTAAACTTATTAAATGAATAATTATTGGTATTGAAATTGCTAACAACCCCCATAGAATTGATGGTGATAAAAACGTCATATTATGACAGTACTTGCTATTGTCATGATAGTTCCGGCAAATAATGGTACAGAAAGATTATCATCGATTGGTATTGGTAATAATTCAATAATCATTGCTGCAAACGCTCCAGAAATAACCACCACTAAGGGTAATGATAGCTGGATCAGATAACCAGATAATAGACAAACAATCAGTCCTGCTACGGTTCCTTCAATAGTTTTATTATAGAACTTTATTTTACCAAATTTTCTTCCTACAAGACCAGCCATGGTATCACCTAAACTCATGTATACTAAACTTATTACGGCGATTTCTTTGGGGAAAATTGCTATAGTTAATGTCGAACCAATAAATACCCAGGTTGCGCCTGTGTATTTCCCGTCCATTTCATGTATACGAAGCATTGAAATGAGAAAATTATTAAATATTTTTTTAATTACAGCTGAACGAACTCTTAAATACTCGATTACAATTGCAAATACTGTTAAGGGTACCAAAATACGGAGTACTTGGAAACGTGATTCAAGAAAAAATAAATAAGTAAATGGAATCACTAAATTAAAAATATGGATTATCTTACGATAATATTCGCTTCGTTGAATCAATTAGAGTTCGTTATTTAAACTATTAAATATGTCTTGTATGTCTAGCACACTTACGACCAAGTTGATCGTCGTAGATTTATCAAGAACTGTACCATCCTTAATAGATTGATCCAATACGGTATATGGTACCAAATCTTGATCTTGATGATAGGAAATCTTCCCGACTTTTAACCGCGATTTAAACAGGAGTTCTTTCGCCTTATTGATTGATAGGCCGATCAGGTTCGGTACTTGGAAAAAATTAGGCGGCATACCTTTGCTCACTGTAATCTGAACACCCATACCTTTCTTTCTCCGATCACCAGCCTTTGGATATTGCCATGCAATCCGTGTACACTGTATCAATCAGTAACCCAATCTGGGTTAACTCAAGTTCTGCACTACGACGGGACTGCCCAATCAGATTTGGAACCGCCACAGATCTTTCAGGTTGGGCAATTTTTAACCTTATAGTCCTTCCCATTTTCACCCGGGTGTAAGGTTTTGGATATTGATCGACTATAGTACCTACCTGAAATTTGTTTGTATAAAGGGTATCAGATACTTCATATCTGTAATTCTCAGATTTGAGAAGACGTACTACCTCATCCAGCATTTTATTTTGTACATCCATCATAATTCTATTCTGATTATGTCGTGTATACACGGGCATGACCAAAAATTCCGCAATCAGAGCAAAAACGACAATCATGCCGCCAATCGAAACCAAAGTCCTGATGAAATTCATTTTCCCATATGTTTTAGGCGTACAGCAAACATACCAATTACTTTATCGCGTGGTGGAAAAGTTTCCATAACGCCTGGTTTTTTAAACCACTTTTTAGGCAAGTAATGATCTGAAGTATCTATTTTATATCGATTATTCAAATTAAGGAAAGCCTTGATTACATCCCAATTTTCTTCCTTTTCCAACGAGCATGTTGCATAGCATAGCATGCCACCTTTCTTTACGTAATTTGAAACGTTATTCAAAATTTCTAATTGCTGCATTTTGAATTCTTGCAGTTGATTCAATTTTCTGCGCCATCGGATTTCCGGTTTTTGTCCAATTGTCCCAGTCCCAGAGCAAGGAGCATCAATTAAAACTCGATCAGCCTTTGGGAATACATCCTTTGCCGCATCATTTATCTTCCAATTGATCCAAGTCTGACTATGACGCATACTGTCTTTTTCACATAATTTCATGCGTCGACCACTAATATCCGTGGCAATCAATGATCCTGCACCCTGCATTATTTCAGCAATATAAAATGTTTTCGTGCCTGGGGCAGCACAAACATCTAAAACAGTTTCCCCAGGTTGAGGATTTAATAATTCAACTACTGCCCCAGCGGCCCGATCCTGAACAGAAATAATTCCTTTTTGAAAAAATTGGTGTTTTAATAAAAGACCTGCCCCTTTTTCTACAATATAATAATGTTTGGAACGAGGAAATCGTTTAACATGAATTTTATCATCCAAAAGTTTTTGAACCAGCGTTTCATGCTCAATTTTTAACCGATTTCTGCGAACCATCATTTGACCGGGACAATTAAAATATTCACAAAGTCTAACTGTATCATCCATTCCATAATAAGTACCCCATTTTTCTACCAACCAATCGGGATAGGATAACCCCACAGCAATTCCATTGAAAACATATTTGCCGGAACCTGATATTTTTCGCAGAATAGCATTGATAAGCCCAGTTATATGGGGACCAATTTTTTTCCTACTTAATTTCACATAGCTATCGACAACTGCATAATCAGGGGAAATCTCATCCATTAAAAGTTCATACACTCCGAGTCGCAATAAATTACGTACAGGAAATTTCAGCTTGACCGAAGGCTTATGTAAGTTAGCATTAATTATCGTATCCAGAAGTCTTTGCCATTTAACCACTTCATTGGTCAAAACCGTGGTACGTTCGCAGGCCGATCTGGGAGGTCTTTTTATATCAAAATAGTCATTGCGAACATTTCTGAGCCAACGCTTTGACTTTTCAAATTCTAATAGTATTTCAAATGATAATAAGCGTGCATTCAAAATTAAAGTCCGAATCTATCACCAATATTCAGGTTAAAGCCGTTCAGAAAGGAACCGATATCCATTGTTTTTTTCCCTTCCAATTGCACACGGTGAATCAACAAATATCCTTTCCCCGTCTGTACGACCACAATACTCTTCTCAATGGCTGTAATTTCACCAGGTAAATAGTTGGATCCATTGTCATCATTACCCACCCGAGTTTCTTGAATTTTTATCCGTTTACCATTAATTATAGTGACTGCGCCGGGTATCGGTGTAAGCCCACGTACAAGATTATGTAACTCTCTAGCGGGTCTGCTCCAATCTATGATTGTCATGTCTTTTGTAATTTTTGGGGCCGAGGTTGCCTGGTTATCATTTTGTTTAATAGCGCTGGCGGCCCCACTTTTAATTAGGTTAATTGTTTTTACTAATAGATCAGACCCGAGAATGCCCATTTTTTCGCTTAGCGTACCATAATTATCATTGGGGTGTATTGGTAACTTATCCTGACAAATTACCGCACCTGTATCCACTTTAGGCTCTATGTAGAATGTACTTAATCCAGTTTCCTCTTCTCCATTAATCAAAGCCCATTGAATTGGTGCTGCGCCGCGGTATGCAGGCAATAGCGAACCGTGCAAATTGATAGATCCAAGTTTCGGTATAGTAATCATTGAGTTTGGTAAAATTCGAAATGCTACGACTACAAAAAGATCGGCGTCCAAATCCTTTAACTCACTCACAAAATGGCCACTCATTAAATCTTGTTCTTGAATGACATGTAGACCCATACTTTTAGCTTTAATTGCAATTGCCGTTTCGCGAATCTTTTTCCCCCGGCCCATTTT
>JYMV01012927.1_pt1 | contig 11049 bp, 6 predicted proteins | sample 338911 | NCBI WGS metagenome assembly JYMV01 (sample SAMN03354496, study PRJNA234377) | hydrothermal vent metagenome | biome: Deep sea; feature: Hydrothermal plumes at the Eastern Lau Spreading Center, Western Pacific Ocean; material: Seawater | place: Tonga | collected 2009 | depth 2000 m m
ATCTGGAAGAAAAACTACAACACCAACTGCAAACTCGTGTGAGAATAAAATACCATGAGGGCAAAGGTCAGATCCAGATTGATTATTTTTCTTTGGAAGAATTTGACCGGCTGTATGATTTACTAATTTCTTCCTGATTATATAAAGAAAATGCAGTCTCATATTGTTAAGTAAAAAATGAGAATAATTGAGAAAAATGAAAAGAGTGTTCAAAGTGATTTTGGTTTAGATCAAATGTTTTGGCCCAATGGCAAGTGGTAAAAATAAATGAATATTTCTTTTACTTTTTTAACATTTTCCTGTAGTATATGTTGGCAGTTAGCATTGTTTAACCAATTTATTGTTTTGAATGAATTTTACTCTAAAAAAAATTAGGAGGTTATTATGAGATTTGGATCGACAACTACTCTCCCCCGAGGTGTTACACCAGCTGCTTCTGTAACAACAACAGACCGATTGGTTTTTATAAAAAAAGTTTACAGCCTGCTTGCCATGTCCATGGGAACTGCAGCTATTGGAGCATATTTGGGATCAGGGCCGTTGCTGCTTTTAGTGGCACCAAACATGATGCTCTTTTTCATCCTGCAAATCGCACTGATCTTCTTTGCATCCTTTGCTGCACGTAAACCTGGCCTGAACATGGTGGCACTTTTCAGCTTCACCACTGTTTCAGGATTAACTCTTGGTCCCTTATTGTATCACCGTCTATTGCTGCAGAAGCATTTGCTTTGACTGCTATCACGTTTGCAGGATTATCCATGTACGTTGTTTATTCAAAAAAGGATTTTAGTTTCATGTCTGGATTTTTAATGACCGGACTTATAGTTCTTGTCGTTGGAGGTCTTTTGAACATGTTCTTTATTCAAAGCGGAATGATGCACTTCGTGATGTCTGGCGCAAGTGTATTACTGTTTAGCGGTTTCATTCTCTATGACACTTCTAACATATTGCGCTACTACGGTACAGATGAATACGTCTCCGCCACACTGGCATTGTATCTTGATGTGCTCAACCTGTTCATTGCCCTTTTGAGTATTCTTGGCATAATGAGTGATGAATAGAAGATAAAGGAAAAGAGGCCGGGAAACTGGACGTAACCGTTCAGAATTCCCGTGCCTCAATTCTGCCATCTTGATCTTCAAATCTCCTAGTTCCTTAATTGCAAATTCGCTGCAATCTGAACATCAGTTATTTAGCTTCAATAATCTCTGCACCTGGAAGAGTAAAAGGCGTTCTGCATTATTATTAGCATTAAATATAAAATTATTAAAAATATATTTATTATAAAGAAATATATTAAGGGGTTAGATTTACGAAGCCGCAATTTGCGGAAAGCTTAATCAAACCCCCCTCCACTTGAACCTTGGCCATTTTCCACATGCGAATTGTCTTAAACGACCATCAGCGCTGTATTTCCGCTAGCAGGAAAAACATTGGGAAAGTGCCTCTGGAGAATAGATCGGGTCAGCGCTGTTATTGACAGTCCCGAATTGTGTTACAAAACCTTTCTGCAGCTATTCTGTCTCAAATGGAAGTCTTCTTTCATTTTGTTTACTGCAGTTTAAGACCAACGATAAACCCTAACCTCAGTCAGTTCATATGCCTTCAACATTAGAAAATCGTCATATTATTCGGAGATCCTTCGGAAGCCTTACTGCTCCGATTAAAGTTCCACACTTGTTGAAAGTTCAATTAGATTCATTTGAGCGTTTTCTTCAACGAGATGTCCCACCTGATCAGCGTGAGGAAAAAGGTCTTGAATCAGTGTTCCGCTCAGTCTTTCCTGTTTCTGATTTTAGTGGATCTTCTACTTTGGAATATGTTCATTACCGTTTGGGTGATCCTAAATATTCTGTAGAAGAATGCCGGGTCCGTGGAGTGACTTTTGCCTGCCCGGTACGGGCAGCTTTGCGTTTGATTGTTTGGGAAAAGGATTCTGAATCAGAAGTGAAGCATATTCGGGATATTAAAGAACAGGATATATATCTGGGTGAATTGCCTTTAATGACCCCTACAGGCTCTTTTATTATCAATGGAACTGAGCGTGTAATTGTCAGTCAGATGCACAAAAGTCCGGGTGTTGTTTTTACACATGACAAGGGGAAAAGTCACTCCAGCGGAAAACTGCTCTTTTCGGCACGTGTGATTCCGCAGCGTGGTTCCTGGCTCGATTTTGAGTTTGACGCAAAGGACATACTTTATGTTCGCATCGACCGCCGCCGTAAATTTCATGCAACTATTCTTTTGAAAGCGCTGGGTAATACCGAAGAAAAACTTCTGGAGTATTTCTATCCGTTTGAGAAGCTCGATTTAAGCGAAGTTAAGCCTGGAGAAGATCCTGAGGCTCAATACTATTACCGTGTTTTAGACCCGGAAATTTTGCTCAATCAGCGCCCACAACTCCCAATTGCAGACCCAAAAACCGGTGAGGTTTTAGTCAAATCAGGACAGCGGATTAACAAGCGTCTGTTAAAAAAATTAGAGAATGCCAAAGTAAAAAGGCTTAATGTAACTCTCCATGAACTGAAAGGACGTATCATTGCCCGTACTCTCTATAAAGCAGGTAGTGAAGAAATATTAGTTCCATGTAACACGGCTTTAACGGCAGAGTTGCTAACGACGCTGGTAGAAAATGATATAAAAGAAGTTGAATTATTACATATTGGCCCACAAAACATGGGCTCCACTCTTAGTGATACATTGGCGCTGGATAAAGTTACTTCGCCAGAACAAGCGCTGATTGAACTCTACAAAAAAATGAAGCCTGGCGATCCTCCCACTCTGGAGGCTGCACAAATGATGCTGCAGAATTTTTTCTTCAAAAAAGAACGTTTCAGCCTTTCAAAAGTTGGGAGATTAAAAATTAATCAAAAGTTAGGACTTGATGATCCGCTGGATAATACTGTACTTACGAAGGTAGATATCATGGAAACTGTCAAATATCTGCTTGAATTAAAAGAAGGCCTCCCTAACAGGATGATAGATGACATTGATCACCTGGGGAACAGGAGAGTCCGGAGTGTAGGAGAGCTTCTGGAAACTCAATTCAGGATTGGGCTGGTGCGTATGGAGCGAACCATCAAGGAACGTATGTCTTTGCAGGATTCTGACTCCATGATGCTACATGATATCGTTAACGCAAAACCGGTAGCAGGTGCAATTCACGAATTTTTTGGAAGCAGCCAACTTTCACAATTTATGGATCAAACAAATCCACTTTCTGAAATCACACACAAGCGCCGACTGAGTGCTTTAGGGCCTGGAGGTTTAACACGGGAACGCGCAGGTTTTGATGTCCGAGATGTTCATTCTTCACATTATGGACGGATCTGCCCCATCGAAACTCCGGAAGGACCAAACATAGGACTGATTGCCTCACTGGCTTCTTTTGGCAGAATCAATGACTTTGGCTTCATTGAGACTCCATACCTTAAAGTCGAAAATGGCGTGGTTACGGATACGGTGGAATACCTTTCTGCAATAGAGGAGGAAAAATACAGTATTGCTCAGGCTAATGCAAGGCTTGACAAAAAAAAGGCGTTTATCAATGATTTCATTACCTCCCGTGTAGGAAGTGATTTCAGTATGGTTTTAAAGGAAAATATTGACTACATTGATATTTCTCCGTGTCAGTTGGTTTCTGTTGCCGCTTCAATGATTCCCTTCCTTGAGCATGATGATGCAAATCGTGCCCTGATGGGTTCAAACATGCAGCGTCAGGGAGTCCCTTTGGTGAAACCAAAAGCCCCTCTCGTTGGAACAGGCATTGAACATCAGGCAGCATTGGATTCTGGCAGTTGTGTTGTTGCCAGCCGTTCTGGAGTTGTAGATAATGTTGATTCAGGCAGGATAGTTATTCAGGCAGATGTTGATCTTTCAAGTGAAGATTCGATTGTCCCGGCAAACGTTGATATTTACCACTTGATTAAATTTCGCCGCTCAAATCAAAACACCTGCATTAATCAACGTCCTATTGTAAAAAAAGGAGATCGAATTAAAGCCGGTGATGTAATTGCTGACGGATCCTGTACTGAAAATGGGGAGCTGGCTTTGGGACAAAATATCAACATAGCTTTCATGCCCTGGCTTGGTTACAACTTTGAAGATTCAATCATGGTTTCCCAGCGTCTGATGCATGAAGATACCTTTACATCAGTTCATATTGATGTTCTTGATACAGTTGCCCGTGATACAAAATTAGGAAAAGAAGAGATCACTCGAGATCTCCCAAATGTGAGTGAAGAAGCACTCAAGAACCTTGATGAAAGCGGCATTATTGCAGTTGGAACAAGCGTTAGTTCAAATGAAATCCTGGTTGGAAAAGTGACTCCGAAAGGTGAAACACAACTCAATCCGGAAGAAAAACTGCTTCGAGCAATATTTGGTGAAAAAGCTGGTGATGTTCGGGACACTTCGCTGCGTGTACCACAGGGAGTTGACGGTGTAGTGACTAATGTTGTGGTATTTAACCGTGAAGGTGTTGAACGTGATGAACGTACCAGGCAAATTGAACAGGAACTTTTAAGCAGCTATGAAAAAGACCACCATGATGAAATCCGCATAGTGCACAACAACTTGGTGAATCGAATATTATCTGTTGCAGAAAAAAAACCACTGTCTGCTGATGTACTCTCCATTCAGGGAGAGGTGCTTGTAAAAAAAGGCACTAAAATCAGTGAAGAAATTCTACACAAAATTCCGCTTAAATCTGCAGACGGAATTCAAGTTACTGATAAGAATATTAACCTGAAAGTCGGAACATTTGTGCGGAATGCTCTTCAGCAAATGTATTTACTGGAAAATGTTTATCAGGATCGTTGTGAAAAAGTTTCCAAGGGAGATGATCTCCCTCCAGGGGTGATTCGTATGATAAAAGTATTTATCGCCATAAAAAGGAAGCTTTCTGTAGGTGACAAAATGGCAGGACGTCATGGTAACAAAGGCGTTGTTTCAACCATTCAGCCTGTTGAAAATATGCCTTTTATGGAAGACGGCTCACCTGTTGACATAGTCCTAAATCCTCTTGGAGTTCCCTCCCGAATGAACGTTGGGCAGGTACTTGAAACACATCTTGGGCGTGTAGCAAGCGGACTCGGTAAAAAGATAGAGGAATTTCTTGAGAAAAATAATCCTGCAAAGCAAATTCGGAGTTTCCTGAAAAATGTCTACGAATGTCAGGTTGCACAAAAATATTTTGATTCAATGGATGATCAAACGTTTCTGGAGTTTGTGCAAAAATACAAACCCGGAATCCATATGGCTACTCCGGTTTTTGATGGAGCAAAAGAGTCCGATATTCATCGAATGGCAGAAATGGCAGGATTATCAAAATCCGGACAAGTCTGGCTTTATGATGGAATGACCGGTGAACGATTCAGTCAGAAAGTGACAGTCGGTTATGCATACATACTGAAGCTGCATCACCTGGTTGATGAAAAAATCCATGCCCGTTCCATTGGGCCTTATTCTTTGGTTACTCAACAACCATTGGGTGGTAAAGCTCAATTCGGCGGCCAGCGTTTTGGTGAAATGGAGGTTTGGGCTTTGGAAGCTTATGGGGCAGCTTACACTCTGCAGGAATTGCTGACTGTAAAGTCTGATGACGTGCATGGCAGGAACAAGATTTATGAATCGATTGTCAAAGGTCGGCATCAATTGGAACCCGGTATTCCGGAATCATTCAAAGTTCTTATCAGTGAACTGAAAAGCTTGTGCCTGAACATTGAACTACTCCAAAACTCAGAGGAAGAAGAGGAAGAAATCCCGGAAGGAATGGAATCTTCTCCGGCGTCAGAAGAAGTAACAGGGAATAAAGCTGAAGAAAAAATATCGAAAGCAGTATCTGAAGAGTCAAATGAAGAAATCGATACGGCAGAAGTTACAGCATAATTTCTCAATCAAAACCCTATAACCAATTAACCAGGAACTAAACATGGCACTCAGAGATTTGTTTGAAATTGCAGTAAATCCGAAAAATTACTCCGCGATACGGATCAGAATTGCCACTGCCGATGAAGTAACATCCTGGTCTCATGGAGAAGTCCGAACCTCCGAAACAATCAACTATAGGACATTTAAGCCGGAACGAGATGGACTTTTTTGCGGCAAAATATTTGGACCTGTACATGACTATGAATGTATCTGCGGAAAATACAAACGCATGAAACACCGGGGGATAACCTGTGAAAAATGCGGTGTGGAAGTTATTGAATCCAAGGTGCGCCGGGATCGTATGGGCAATATAAAACTCGCCTGCCCTGTTTCTCACGTCTGGTTTCTCAAGGGTGTTCCCAGCCGGATTGCAACCATTCTTGACATGATGTTAAGGGATTTAGAGCGTGTGCTATATTTTGATGCGTATATCGTTCTTGAACCAGGAGATTCTGAACTGGAAGAACTGGAACTGGTGGAAGAAGACCAATATCGGGAATTGGAAGAGAATCATCCGGATTTGAAGTTGGGTATGGGTGCAGAAGCCGTGCAGACGCTTTTGCGAAGGATCGATTTAGCCGAGCTGGAAAAACAGCTGCAGATTGATATGCGGGAAGTCAATTCTGAAACACGCCGCAAAAGGATTGCCAAACGACTCATTGTGGTCAGCAAGCTCCTGAAGTCTGGAAATGCGGTTGACTCCATGATCATAGAAAATTTACCAGTCCTTCCTCCGGAACTGAGACCCTTGGTTCCTCTAGAAGGCGGACGCTTTGCGACAAGTGACCTCAATGATTTATATCGACGTGTTATTCACAGAAACAACCGTCTCAAACGACTGATTGAATTACGTGCACCTGGAATTATTGTTAAAAATGAAAAGAGAATGTTACAGGAATCTGTGGATGCCCTTTTCGATAATGGCCGCCGAGGCCGTCCTATGGTGGGTTCGAATAAAAGGCCGTTAAAATCAATAAGTGATATGCTCAAAGGTAAACAAGGACGTTTCCGTCAAAATCTGCTGGGTAAACGTGTTGATTATTCCGGACGTACTGTGATTGTGGTTGGACCTGAACTAAAACTTCATCAATGCGGTTTACCTAAAAAAATGGCTTTGGAACTTTTCAAGCCATTCATTTTTCACAAATTGATTGATTATCAGGAAATACACACGATTAAAAATGCAAAGAAAGTGCTTGAGGAAAATCCCCCTGAAGTATGGGCCATCCTTGAAGAGGTTGTACGTGAACATCCCGTTTTACTGAACCGTGCGCCAACCCTGCACCGCCTTGGTATTCAGGCTTTCGAACCAATTTTGATTGAAGGGAAAGCGATCCAGCTGCATCCGCTTGTTTGTACAGCATTCAATGCAGACTTTGACGGTGACCAAATGGCGGTTCATGTCCCCCTTTCTGTGGAAGCACAACTGGAAGCAAAAATATTGATGATGTCCACCAATAATATTTTATCTCCGGCAAATGGAAAACCTGTGATGACACCAACTCAGGATATGGTGCTCGGTCTTTACTGGATTACCAGAGAACGTGAAGGCTCTCTTGGAGAAGGAAAAATTTTCTCCAGTCGAGAAGAAGTTCTAGTTGCTTTTGAACATGGCCGTGTGGACTTGCATGCCAAAATAAAAGTACGTTTGGAACACTTAGGAGAAATATTGTCTGAAGAAAATAATCAAGAAACATCTACCAGCAAACCAATTGTGGAAACCACGGTTGGTCGTATTATTCTTTCTATGGTAATTCCGGAAGAGGTTCCATTCAAATCAATCAATGTACACCTTAAGAAAAAACAAATGGCCGAACTTGTTGATGAGTCATACAGAAAGGCAGGAAGTGTTAAATCAGTAAAAATGTTGGATGATCTGAAAAATTTAGGTTACCAATATGCAACCAAGGCAGGTTTTTCCATCAGCATGGATGATATGGTGATTCCAAAAGAAAAGACCACTCAGTTGAAAAAAGCTCAAGTAGATGTCAACAAAATCAACATGCAGCACCAGGATGGTTTAATCACTGACGGAGAACGCTACAACCAGGTAATTGATATTTGGGCACGGACCACAGAAAAAATTTCTGAAAAAATGTCTGCCGGACTTTCTGAAGAAATCATTGATGAAGAAGGTGTTCATAAAGTGAATTCAATTTTTATGATGGCAGATTCCGGAGCTCGCGGTAGTAATCAGCAAATGAAACAGTTAGCCGGTATGCGTGGTTTGATGGCAAAACCTTCAGGTGAAATTATTGAAACACCAATTCACGCAAATTTCCGCGAAGGGCTTAACGTGCTGGAATATTTTATTTCAACACATGGTGCCCGCAAAGGACTGGCTGACACTGCATTAAAAACGGCGAATTCCGGATACCTGACTCGACGCCTGGTTGATGTTTCACAGGACAGTGTTGTACTGGAGGATGATTGCGGAACCCTGGATGGCATCGAAATGACAGCTTTGATAGAGTCCGGAGAGATAATTGAATCACTTGGAGACCGGATTTTAGGACGTGTTTTGCTTGATGACGTGCTCGATCCAAATGTTGAAAATGAAATCCTGATTCCAGCCGGAACTCTAATAGATGAGTCAGATAGGGATGTCATTGAAAATTCCAGGATTGAAAAAGTACAAATACGCTCACCTTTGACCTGCATGTCAGAACAAGGTGTTTGCAGGAATTGTTATGGACGTGATTTATGCCACGGTGGTTTGGTCAATTTAGGTGAAACAGTCGGTGTGATTGCCGCCCAAAGTATTGGAGAACCGGGAACCCAGCTAACAATGCGTACTTTTCATATAGGTGGAACTGCAAGTCGTTCGGCTGAACAGAATAAATGGGAAGCAGGTTTTAGCGGAGTTCTTCGCTTTGATGACCTTAAGGAAGTAAAGAACCGTGAAGGTAATTTTGTTGTTCTTGGACGTCGTGGGGAAGCAGTGATTGTTGAAGGTGGCAAAAATATAGCTGTGTCTAAACTGGCTGACCTTGAAAACGAAAGAGAGCGTGAAAGACGCCCCTTGCCGATGGGGGCAACTCTCCTGAAAAAAGAAGGTGAACTGGTTGAACAAGGTGATTTAATTGCAGAGTGGGATCCCTTTTCCATTCCAATCATCACAGACGTATCTGGATTCGTTGATTTTGAAGACATCAATGAGGGTGAAACTTTCAAGGAACAAGTCGATGAAGTATCTGGTGTTTCACGGAAAGTAATTCATGAATCCCAAAGTTTGGAACAACATCCATTAATTGCAATTTGTGATAGTAAGAAAAAAACAATTATCCGAAAAAATGATACTGTGACGGAGTTTGCGTTACCGAATAAATCTGAATTGGTAGTTGAAAATGGGGTAGAGGTACATGCTGGAGATGTTCTGGCAAAAATCCCAAGAGAACTTGCCAGAAATAAGGATATTACCGGCGGACTGCCAAGAGTTGCAGAACTTTTTGAAGCGAGAGTTCCAAAAGATCAGGCTATTATCACTGAAATTGACGGGATTGTAGAATTTGACTTAGATGTGAAGAAAAAGCAACGAATCCGCATCCGTCCTGAAGATGGAAAAGGCGATTCAAAAGAATACCTTATTCCACGCGGTCGTCATATCACCGTACACATGGGAGAGTATTTGCGTGCAGGTGATCCTCTAATTGACGGTTCGCCGAATCCACATGATATTCTTGCAGTTAAAGGTTCAAAAGCTCTGCAAAAATATTTGGTGGATGAGGTTCAACAAGTTTATCGACTTCAGGGTGTTGGTATCAACGACAAACATATTGAAGTAATAGTACGTCAAATGCTGCGTAAGGCTTATGTTGAAGATCCGGGTGATTCAAGCTTGCTGGTTGGCCAGGAAATTGGCCGTTCGGAACTGAATAGTATAAATCAAGAGTTAACTGCACAGGGACTGCGTCCCGCTCGTTCAAAACCAAAATTGCTTGGTATTACAAAAGCGTCATTAAGTACAAATTCATTTATTTCTGCAGCCTCTTTTCAGGATACAACAAAGGTGCTGACAGACGCTTCCCTGGCAGGAAAACACGACACTTTCCGCGGTTTGAAAGAAAACGTCATCCTCGGCCGACTTATACCGGCAGGCACAGGATTTAATGTCTTTAATAACATGGACTATGATCTTGGAGAAGGAGTGATTGACCCGGCAGCAATGCGTAAGGCAGCAGATGAAGCTGCAAGAGCTGCAATGGTGAGGGAAATCACGGAAGCCGAGAAAAACAAAAAACCGGCAGATTTGGTTGCCGAAGAAAAAATTCCGGAAGCAGCATAAAATACTGCATACAGGTTCATAGTTCAGGATGCTTCCTTCCATTGAAACTTCCCACTTTGAGTTAAAATTGTCAGTTCGGGACTATGAGCTGGACAGTTTTGGTGTGATAAATAATGCGGTATATCAGAATTATCTTGAACACACTCGCCATCAGTTTTTGGAATCACAGGGCCTGAAATTGACTGCTTATTTTGAGCAAGGATTGAGTCCTGTCATCACAAAAGCTGAAATAGAATATCGAAGCTCATTACAAAGTAGAGATGACTTTATAGTGAGTTTAGAATTGGTTTTGTTAAGCAAAGTAAAGTTCATTTTTCTTCAGGAAATCCGGAGCATACCCAACAAAACGTTGATTCTCAGTGCAAGGATTACCGGAACCATCCTCAATTCATCCGGTCGTCCTTTTTTACCTGCTGCGTTTCAAAACTTGCGTACTTTTCTTACTTCCAAAACAAAAAACTGATGCAACGGGTGTAGTGTGATTTCTGAAAAACAACGTTCCGCTGAGGCTGCATGTGAATACGTCAAAGATGGCATGATAGTAGGCCTTGGGACAGGTTCCACCGCAGAGTTTGCTGTTAAAAAAATTGGTGAACTTGTCCGGAATGGACTTTCAATACGCGGCATACCAACTTCAGATGCCACTAAAATATTGGCAGAGAGTGAAGGAATACCTCTGATTGATTTTTCTGAGACAATGTTCATTGATTTAACGATTGATGGTGCAGACGAAATTGATGCCAACTTAAATATGATCAAAGGCGGAGGTGCTGCCTTACTCCGTGAAAAGATTGTTGCTTCTGCGTCAAGAGAAGAAATCATTATTGTCAGTG
>JYMV01015992.1_pt1 | contig 11049 bp, 9 predicted proteins | sample 338911 | NCBI WGS metagenome assembly JYMV01 (sample SAMN03354496, study PRJNA234377) | hydrothermal vent metagenome | biome: Deep sea; feature: Hydrothermal plumes at the Eastern Lau Spreading Center, Western Pacific Ocean; material: Seawater | place: Tonga | collected 2009 | depth 2000 m m
CAACACAATCCTTTTTAGATAATTTGGATATTTCTTATCTGCACGTTTTTACATTTTCTAAACGGGAAAATACGGTAGCAGCCAGTTTAGACAATCAAGTACCTCAGGAGGAGAAGGTCTATCGTAGCAAGACACTGCATATGCTATCGGATGAAAAGCGATATGCGTTTCAGGACAAATTCCTGAGTCAGGTAAGGCTGGTATTATTTGAACAATCTGTTAATGGTATAAACAAAGGGTATACAGATAATTATATAAAAGTACAGGTAGCTACAGATATGAATTACGAGAACAGATTATTGGAAGTAACATTAAATAAGAATCATGGTCCTTACATGAATGGTCTGGTTAAGCAATGATCAAATTTAATGCTGGCAGCAAAAATTTTAATGGCACCACTAATATTTTGTAAGGAAAGATAATGAAAAAAGTAATTCTATTTATTGCCTTTACAATGATGTATTGCGGTAAGCCAACTGTAAATAAACCAGTGGTATATGGGTTGGTAATCCATGGTGGTGCCGGTACCATTACAAGGAAAAATATGTCCCCAGAAAAGGAATCAGCATATCGTGGTAAACTTACTGAAGCACTTGCAGCTGGATTTGAAATCCTTGAAAAAGGTGGTTCCGGTATGGATGCGGTGGAAACCACAATACGTATCATGGAGGATTCACCATTGTTCAATGCTGGAAAGGGTGCTGTATTTACAAGTGCTGGTACAAATGAGTTAGATGCATCGATCATGGATGGCAGCACCTTGCAGGCTGGTGCAGTGGCTGGAGTAAAAACAATTAAAAATCCAATTTCAGCTGCCCGGAAAGTGATGGAGGAAACCTGGCATGTTATGCTGGCTGGTGACGGAGCAGATCATTTTGCTAAAGAACAGGGCTTGGAAATAGTGAACAATGATTATTTTTATACAGAAAGACGTTGGAAAGCACTGCAAAAAGCACAGGACGCAGAAAAACATGGTACTGTCGGTTGTGTAGCCCTTGATAGGAATGGCAATATTGTAGCTGGTACCTCCACCGGTGGTCTCACGAACAAACGCTGGGGCAGGATCGGGGATACGCCGATTGTTGGCGCAGGAAATTATGCTAATAATCAAACTTGCGGCGTGTCTGGCACCGGCCAGGGTGAATATTTTATTCGGGGTAATATGGCCTATGATGTTTCGGCCTTGATGAACTATAGTTCACTATCAGTAGAACAGGCAGCTAGGCAAGTAATTGATAAGTTATCGGGACGCGGGGGAAGAGGCGGCCTGATTGCCATGGATAAAAATGGAAATATAGCCATGCCATTCAATACGGAGGGTATGTACCGCGGGTATTATCTAAATGGATCCGAACCAGTTATTAAGATATACAATGATTAATCAATATTTTCGTAATCTTTTATGTCTGGGCAAGTACAAACCAGATTTCGATCTCCGAAAGCATTATCAATTCTACCAACGGGCGGCCAATATTTAAAATCCTCCAGCCATTTGGCTGGGTATACAGCTGCTGCCCTGGAATACGGATGATCCCAAGTGTCTGCGGCAATATTTCTGGCAATGTGGGGCGCATTTTTGAGGACATTGTTCTCCGGATCGGCTGCACCTGTAGCGACTGCAGTTATTTCATCTTTTATAGCGATCATGGCAGTACAGAAACGATCCAGTTCTGTCTTGGATTCACTCTCAGTAGGTTCTATCATTAGTGTCCCGGGTACCGGCCAGGACATGGTAGGCGCATGAAAGCCGTAATCCATTAATCGCTTGGCTACATCTTCATCCGTGATACCGGATTCTTTTCTTATCGGTCGCAGGTCAATAATGAATTCATGTGCGTTCAAACTATTTTCCCCCCGGTAAAGTACCGGGTAATGTTCTTCGAGTAACTTGGCCATGTAGTTAGCATTCAAGATGGCCACAGCAGTAGAAGTTTTCATGCCAGCGCTACCCAGCAGGGCCATGTAGCACCAGCTAATGGGCAACACCCCCGCACTGCCCCAGGGAGCCGCAGAAACAGCCGATATAGCCTGGTCAGTATTATTGCTGTTTATTACCGGGTGGGAAGGCAGGAACGGTGTTAGGTGGGGTGCTGTACAAATCGGACCCATACCCGGTCCTCCGCCGCCATGGGGAATAGCGAATGTTTTGTGTAAATTGATGTGGCATACATCTACACCGATGTCAGCGGCTCGGCTGATGCCGACCATGGCATTTAGATTTGCGCCGTCCATGTAGACTTGCCCGCCGCTTTCATGAATGATATTGCATATTTCCTGAACTGAATTTTCGAAAACACCATGGGTTGATGGGTAAGTAATCATCAATGCTGCCAAGTTTTTTTGGTGGTGTTCTGCTTTAGCCTTTAGATCATCGAAATCAATGTTGCCATCGTTATCGCATTTGATAACTACTACTTTCATGCCGCACATGATCGCACTGGCAGGATTGGTACCATGGGCAGATTCAGGGATGAGGCATACTGTCCTGTCTGTACTTCCTTTGGACGTGTGAAATGCCCTGATGACCATCAAGCCTGCGTACTCACCCTGGGCTCCGGAATTTGGCTGCAGTGATACACCTGGTAATCCAGTGATATCCGCTAGCCAGGCGATGAGATCATCGAATAATTTCTTATACCCATTTGCCTGATCCTGCGGTGCGAATGGATGGAGTTCACTAAATTCTGGCCAGGCGACACTTACCATTTCCGTTGTGGCGTTCAATTTCATAGTACAGGACCCCAGAGGGATCATACTCGTATTCAAAGACAGGTCTTTGGTCTCCAGTCTGTTTCCGAATGAAAACTGTTGAATACCGGATGAGTGAGATATGCTGACTTGCGCTGTAGTTCTGATGGTATCACTGAGTCAGCATCTGCGCTGTAGTCGGCATCAAATAGCGTCAATAAATTTTTCAGGTCACTTGCAGTTACAGTCTCATCGAGAGAAATACCTACAGTTCCATCGGAAAAATCACGAATGTTAAAGCCGCTGCTACGGGTTTTGTCAACAATATTATCTGGACCCGTAACGCGAATTGTATCAAAGAAACTATCGTTGTGTATTTTATGATCTGCTGCAGTCAAACTTGCGGCCAGATCACAGGTGTGCTGATGTATTTGTTTTGCAATTCTGCGTATGCCCAATGGGCCATGATAGACAGCATACATACCTGACATAATGGCCAGCAGAACCTGGGCGGTACAGATATTGGACGTGGCCCGTTCGCGCCGAATATGCTGCTCTCTGGTTTGCAATGCCATTCGGTATGCCGGCTGTCCATGACAGTCTACAGAAACGCCGATCAGCCGACCGGGTATATGCCGTTTGAATTGTTCTGTCACCGCAAAATATGCCGCATGAGGGCCACCATAACCCATAGGGACACCAAAGCGCTGTGAGGATCCCACGGTAACGTCTGCCCCCAATTCACCAGGCGGTGTGAGCAATGCCAGACTCATAATGTCCGCGGCCATGATTACAAATGCCGATTGTTCATGTGCACTGGTACACAAATGCCGAAAATTGTGTATAGTGCCGTTGGTATCAGGATATTGCACCAGGCAACCAAATACGTCTTCTGTAAAATCAAAATCTGCATGATCATTTAGATTAATATTAATACCCAGTGGCGCCGCCCGAGTTTCTACAACAGCTATAACCTGGGGATGGCAATCTTTTGACACGAGAAATGTATTGCGATCTTTACTAAGCCTGTGTGTCATTGTCATAGCCTCAGCGGCAGCAGTGGCTTCGTCCAGAAGGGATGCATTGGCAATCGGCAGTGCTGTGAGATCACACACCATCGTTTGGTAATTCAGTAACGCCTCGAGTCTGCCCTGGCTGATTTCTGCCTGGTAGGGCGTATACTGGGTATACCAGCCGGGATTTTCAAGAATGTTGCGCTGGATAACAGATGGTGTAATGCAGTCATGGTAACCCATTCCAAGATAGGATTTCATAAGTACATTTTGGCCAGCAATAGTCTTTAGTTCATCCAGCAGTTCTTTTTCCGTTTTTGAATCGCCAATAGTTAGCGGTTCAGATGACCTAATTGCTGGTGGGACTACGGCGTCAATTAACGCTTCAAGAGATTCCTGGCCAATTGTCTTCAGCATCGCTGCAATATCAGCTTCGGACGGACCAATATGCCGCGCTGTGAAGGTGTTCTGATCATGGTTATCGCTGGTTATCATAATGCTGGCAGAAAGATTGCAGTTATTATTTTACTACTAACTTCGACCAATAAAAGTTGACACCAACGATTGTTAATATAGCCAGCATGTAACCTACGCTTGCGCCTGGAAAAGGTTCTTGCGTTAACCTGACACCAAGTTCTATGATAATAAGGGTAGTGACAGCGTATACTGTAATCGCTGTATTGTATCGTATAGCTGCACTGTATAACCAGAGAAATAACCCACCAGTTAATAGACCGCTTATAATCCAGGGTCCTATTCCAGTTACACCATCCTCGCCGGCGATCATTAAACCCAAGAGGAGGAATACAATGGTAAATAAGCCTTTTCTGGCGCTCCAGGATCCTGTTTTTTCTGAAGTAAATAGAACGACAAAGGTCATGAACGCCGCCGATGTGATAAAGCTACCTAAAGCACTGATATAAACTCCCAGAAATGGTATGGCCGCCGCCCCTTGGGATACAGCTGGCCACATAGGGCTCAGATTCGGCTGCATTGAATTTGTAAATGTGAAAAAACCCGCCAGACCAATTCCTATGGCAATTCCTTCGATTAGATCAGGGCCAGATGTTTGTTGCTTACTGTCATTTATTTGAAAATGAACAACCGCGGTCAAGACAGCTGGAATCATTGAGATTAATAGGGCGCCAACGACCGCACCAGCAAGCAGTATACCTAACTGATTGTTATATGGTTGTGCGGTGGAGAAGCCAGCCACAATCGATGGTAATTGATTGATGAAAGAGACCAGCCGTAAAATGAATAAGGATAACATAACATACAACACCAGCTTGGTAGTGATCTTTTTTCTGGTCCAGTGAATTATACCTAAAACGACTGCTGCCAGAACGGTAATAATCAGTAAAAAGGACATGGCGTTGGAGGCAACACCTAATACGGCTTGTTGATCCTTCTCCTTGCGATCCCATTCTTCCGGAACAAAAATAAATGTATTATGACTGCTTATTTCATCACCATTTATCGTAACACGGATTCGTTTATCACCATCTGGTAATTTTGCGCTGGCAATATCCTTGAAAACAAAATCCCAGTCCATTCGTTCTGGTTTTTTGGACGGTTCAGCTGAAATGAATTCAATGTCTTCCGGTGTAAGGTCATAATGTTTATTAATCGTTGCATATACAAGATCTTTTGCCTCATCTTCCGTTAATTCATTGCCAGCTTGATTCTCAGGCAGTTTATGGGTGATACTCAATGGCTTACCCTTATTATCCAATGCAACCCGGTATTCTTCAGCGCGCTCATTTAAATCGCCTTCGAATTTTGCATAACGTATATCCATGCCGGGTGTACCGATGTAGTTACCCATTAAGTCACCATACGTATCTTTCCCTGCGGTTTGCCAGATGAATCTGTTTTGCTGCCCCGGCCCACTAGGGCTGACTGATGTGAGCCTGTTCCATTCATCCCCTAACTGAATGCCATTTTCACCCAGATGATTTTCCGCAATTGTAATTGCTTCTTTTCGATTCATTTCCAGCCCGGGAGCATCGGCTGTGCGATTGAACCCAACGACTGCAATAATGCCCAGGGCACCGAATAAAAGTATAATCTTATTACTGGTTGGTGTATAACCGGGTAGATCAACAATAGGGGTCTTTCCTTTAGATTTTTTTTCAGGCGCAGGGGTGAAGGCACTGTTATAAAAGTTGTTGCCTAGTTCAGTCCATTTTTTGTCTTTCCAGCGACCCATGAGAATTATCCACACTGGTACAAGACAGAGGACAAAAACCATCAGCTGATCAAACCACATGCCGCTCGCAGAAGAAGTAAAAATAGGTAAAGACATGAGTACGGCATCGTACATGAAATGGGAAATGATTGCGGGCAGCAAACCGAATTGTAAGTACAACAAACCGAAAATGATAGATGGTATGATCAATTCAACCAGTCGTGCATAAGCTGGTTGAGATGGATAATTGGCATGTGCAGCGGCAAAGATTAACGACTGGACAACAAAACCAATTATGATCCATGGTTTGCGCCGACCGAGTCTGTCCCCGATCAGCGCTGCCCCGGCGATGGGCACGGCGCGGAAAAGACACTCTTCCCAGAACCCTGCGCCCAATGCTCTACTGACCGATGATATCCAGGGGAAGGGAGTGGCGATGACATCAGGATCAAACAGTGTAGAAGCAGGATCCCACCAGCCAAACAATTTTTTCGTTAGCAGGTAAAAACTGATCATGAAAGCAAGATTGAAACCGATCATGAGATAGCCACCTATTGTGCGACCCAATACCTGGATGGAACTCGTTGCCCCCCTAGACCATATCTGCCAGAGATTGATCTGTTGGGGGAATGCCCTTCTGGTCAGGGTTTCTGCTGCCATAAAAGAGAGCGAATAAATAATAGCCATGGCAAATGTATTGGCTACCATGAACCATATATTTTGCAGGAAAAAACTCTGCTCCGATAGTGCTGTTGGGTAGGACATCCACATCAGCGGCCAGAAATTGATCTCACCTAAGGTCCCGAATGCGGCAACGAAAAATCCCCAGTATACTGCTTGTTTCCAGATCACCCAGCGTTTGCGCATCATGAAAAACAGTCCCAGAATAATGCCGCCAAAACCATAGAGTAAAAACATGGCCATGCTAGCGGATGTTGCCAGCGTATTATTCGCGGAACGCATCTCCTCAAAACGTCTGCTAAATGTTTCTGGTACTTTTATAAAGTGTTTCAGTTCAGTTACTTTGTCTCCGCTTACCACCAGTCTTAACCGAAAAAATCCGTCCCCGATCTGTTCTTCTTTACGTTCATACACAAAAGTATGATCAATCCGCTCACTGGGCATTACTTCTTCCGATGTTTCTATGGATTCGAATTCGGAAAGTTGAATGCTAGTTTCATTCTGTACGAAGTTTTCGGCGATTACCCTTGCCTCCCCGGCACCCAGCACGGCGCCTTTTTCTGTTTCTGCAAGTGTTTCCTTGAAACCGTAAAAATCACCAGCGGGGGTGAAGGTAATCCTTGTTTCATTTGGTTCATGTTCCCTGTAGTGTCTGACTGTCCAGGTGTAGAAATGGTATAGACCATCCTGCATTAAGGAGGATACTTTTTCTACACCTCCAGCACCCAGTTCCACAAAGTTTTGTGTCCTTGTATCATGAGAAAATGAAGCTACCTGGTTATAATTATCCGGACCCCAATTATTTTTCTCAGCCAGTGCACTGGACTGACTAAACGCAGCTTCCCGATCCATTTTCAAGTCTACATTCAGTATGGCAAAGGCTTTCGGGAAAACCTGGACGCTGTAAAATAATCCGCCAATAAACAGCAGCACCGCCGCAATCCAAAAAACGGGTTTACGAAATATCATATTTTCTCCAAATAATTATTCTAAATACAGTCAGTGAATATAAATTCTATTATATTTAAACCAATACTTATTGTGTTTTTACGCATCTTTCCAGCAATTAGTTTTGAGTATATCAAGCGTGATGAACGTTTTAATATCTCGATTAGGGGCAATAGAAAAATACCCTCCAATTATACCAAAGGATTTGCAACCTCGTGAATCCAATCTTTTGCCCCTAATCATACTTCCTAATCAGAATTCAATTCGCTTTTGAAAAAGGTTAATTTTTAAATACAGGTAAAAATTTAAAATGACCAGCGTGCCCAAGGTCATTGATGTGGAATTAGCTCTGCAGGAGAAAATTCCAGATATATACAAAAAAATTCCCGGTGTCCTAATTCGGTTAATGGAGAAGGTTATTCGCCAGGCTGATATGAATCGCATGATTCATGAAAGCAGTCATTTAAATGGAATTCCACTGGTGGATTGGGTGCTGGATCAGTTTGGCGTAAACATTGTTTTATCCAGCAAATCATCCCATTGGCGGCCTCGATGGTCTGGCAATAGTATCAGTAGTTGCAAAAATTCATCCGCTGATAAAATTCGTAGCCAATGACCTGCTGAGGGTGATTAAGGGCTTTGATTCTATATCCCTTTATATTGCCAGATTTGGTCAGATAAATAGACGAAATGCTATCTTAATAAACAAGACCTTGGCTTCTGAAGCTCAGCTTCTGGTACAGCCTGCTGGGACGGTGTCAAAAAGGAATCCGGTAAAAATTAGAGATCTAGCCTGGAATAAATTTTTTATCCATAAAGCGATCCAGTACAAACGGGATGTTATACCGATCCACGTGCAGGCCAGAAATTCACGGTTGTTTTATAATATTGCCAGTTTCCGTAAAATATTTCGTATTAAATCAAACCTGGAAATGTTTTTACTTCCTCGCGAAATGTTTAACAAAAGTGGTAAAACGATTACCATCACTTTTGGGATACCGATAGCCTATAAAACATTTGATGATTCACGAACCCACCTGGAATGGGCCCAAAAAGTAAGAGAATATGTGTATGTACTAGGCAGTGAAAAATTTTCATCAGCAAATACCATTCCGGCCTTTAGTGAAGTATTATGAATCTGAAGGACGCTGTCCCACTAATGGAACCAGTACCCAGGAAACTTCTGTGGGAAGAATTAACCACTGATCGCTTGGTTCGTCCTACAAGAATTGGCAGCAATGCGGTCTATATATTTACTGGACTTGATGCTCCCAACCTCATGCAGGAAGTAGGCCGACTGCGGGAATTGACTTTCCGTGACGCCGGCGCTGGTTTTGGCACAGCCGTTGATATTGATCGTTTTGATACGGATGATTGCCCCTGTAAACAGCTGATTGTCTGGGATCCTGGCGCGGAGGAAATACTCGGCGGCTACCGTTTTAATATTTTCCACAAGTTCAAAGATAGTCCATTGAAGGATATTCCACTGGCCATTAAGTCTCTGTATGATATCTCCGATACGTTTACCGCTGAATACCTACCTTATGTAGTGGAGTTGACCCGTGCGTTTGTTCAACCAAAATATCAGCCCAAGTATGCCGGCCGGAAAGCCGCGTTTTCACTGGATAATATCTGGGACGGTCTGGGCGCATTGGTTATAAAATATCCATTCATCCGATATTTTTTTGGACGACTTACATTCTTTTCTAATTATGATCCAACAGTACGCGACCTGACCTTTTATTTCTTTGCCAAACATTTACAGGGTGATCAAACACTGATGCAGGCCGAGGAACCATTTGCATTGCCAACTCCTGCTGCTGATCTGGAAAAAATAATTGATGGTCGATCAGCGGAGGAGGATTATAAAAAGTTAAACCAAGCGGCCAAGAACCATGGTACTGCGCTACCACCGCTGGTAAAAAGTTATTTTAATGTCTCTGGTTCGTTGAAGGTTTTTGAACCGGTTTTCGATTCATATTTTGGTTTTTCCTATGCAGCGGCCATCATGGTCACCATAGCGGATGTATACCCCGCATTTATCAAGCGCTATATAACACCATATAAGCGTTATCTGGCTGAGGTTAAAGAGTAGAGAATTAAAGAGCGCCACTGTGGGAATTAAGTGGCGCTTGTATTGTGATCCCGGTGCGACTCGAACGCACGGCCAATGGCTTAAAAGGCCACTGCTCTACCAACTGAGCTACGGGATCAATGCAATGCCAAAATGCGGTGGCAAAGTTACCGCTTTGTAATCTGGAATAGAATCGGAAATTGTTCTGTTAAATAGGGTTAATCCGTACCGTAAAGGCGATCCCCAGCATCTCCCAGACCAGGTACTATATACTTACTGGAATTCAGGTGATCATCCAGTGCTCCCGTATATACTTTCACATCCTGATGCTGCTCACAGAACGCTTCCATACCCTCTGGAGCACTAATGATACACACACACAGGATTTTATCAGCACCAAGGTCCTTGAGTCTGTCCACTGTAGCAATAATTGTGCCGCCAGTAGCCAGCATGGGGTCCAGTACGATAAAAGTCCTTTTCTGTGCCTGGTTAGGAATCTTGAAATAATAATCCACCGGCTGGTGGGTTTCATGGTCTCGTTCCATACCTACGCAACCTACCCGGGCATTGGGGATAAGTTTCAGCATGCCCTCCGCCATACTGAGGCCGGCCCGCATAATAGGGACCAGAACAATATCAGCAACCTCAACAGTTTTCACCTGGGCCGTAGTGATGGGGGTCTGTACTTCCGCGTCTTTGAGGGATAGATCTTTTGTTGCTTCATAACCAAGTAGCATGGTTGCCTCGGTGACCAGTTCCCGGAATTCCTTCGACCCTGTATTTTTATCGCGGATGAGGCCCAGCTTGTGGTGGATCAGGGCGTGATCTATTACCTGAAAATTATCTGGAATGTTCATGGTGCTGATATCTGTTCAATCAATTTATTGATCCTTCCGTGCAAGTAGTATCAAAACCACCCCTGGTATTATAAATGGTGGTTACCTGCAGTTTACTGGTATCCAGCAGCGTTTTCAAATCCCCATGAATCCGTTTCGTTACTGCTTCCTGGTAAATACCAACGTTTCGAAAACTGACTATATAATATTTCAGGGATTTCAACTCTACGCACTTGCCGCCTTCCGGATAATACTCAATTTTCAGGTAGGCATAGTCGGGTAGACCGCTAAAGGGACAGACAGCGGAAAATTCATCTGTTTCGGTCACAATGTATTGCTCTGGACTATCAAAAGGAAAGGTTTCCAGATAACTCGGGTCGATGAGTTCTTCGCTGCCATACTCAAATTTGTGGCCTTCAGCTTTTGCCATACTATATTTTTAAATACTTGTGACCCCGGAAGGACTTGAACCTTCAACCAATTGATTAAGAGTCAACTGCTCTACCAAATTGAGCTACGGGGCCAGAGGTCTTTCCGTAGTCTGATTAAGCCTCTCGGTACACCAAGGATACTGAGAGGCGATAGTCAGTAATTACGTTTTAAAATAACACCCGAAAA
>JYMV01049292.1_pt1 | contig 11048 bp, 8 predicted proteins | sample 338911 | NCBI WGS metagenome assembly JYMV01 (sample SAMN03354496, study PRJNA234377) | hydrothermal vent metagenome | biome: Deep sea; feature: Hydrothermal plumes at the Eastern Lau Spreading Center, Western Pacific Ocean; material: Seawater | place: Tonga | collected 2009 | depth 2000 m m
TTATAGCGAATGAAGCTAACTCAGCAGAAAATAATAAACTGTATTTTCAAATTTTTATAAATCTTCAGAAGATGAGTATTTTCGTCTTCTTCTTTTATTCCATGACGCTTCATTGCTTCATCGAAAGTCTCTTTAATGTATTGTTTTTTAGATGGCTTAGCATCTTTTATCATGCTTCTGGTATGACCAAAAACATCTTTTATAGCTTGAGTTCCAAGCGCTTTACTGAAAAGACCACGTTTTTTCTCTGACATTTTTTATCCCTCTAATTATTTTACACTTTCCAAATACTCTATATTTTCTGCTGAGTTAGCTTCATTCGCTATAAGTGCAGAAAGCAACAATTTGATTCTTTCTTTTTGCTTTTTAGATTCTATTTCTATTTTATTATTTAAAGTCATAACAGAATATAAAGCAATATCAACACCTTTTTCTTTTGCAGCAAAAGTAGCAGCCATATTATCAGAATCTTCCAAGTTTTGCAATGTATATCTCATTACATCCAATTCACTCATCTGAACAGGTGCTCCATCTTCTGTAACTGGCTTTCTTTTTTCAACAGCATTTATAAAAGAATTATAAGCCAAGTTTAAACTTGATATATACGCATTATATCTGGATACATACTTTGCTTTAACAGGGTCACCACGCTCATTTAACGAGGGTGCCTGAATCAACGATCCATAAACAATAGTATCGGCGTAATCATAAGCTGCTTGAAGTTGGTCTTCATCATAAGTGTATGAAGGAACAAAGTTTTCAATTAAGGCCAATCCTGTTTCTTCTTGACTATCGACATCATACTCTGGTGTTACAAAATTTACTGCATTTATATCGGCATTTTCCAACTTGAACTCCTCACCTGTTGAAGCAACACAAACACCAGCATCAACATTATCTGTTTCACAAAGCTCTAAGTCATCGTTTTCACAAAGTCCGTTTTGTATATCATAAGCGGTACAGTAATTGCTGTAATGATTTTCTATTTTAGAAATCGCTTTTTGTGAAGATGATGTTATCGATAATGCCTCGTTTGTCTTTTTTGTCATTTCATTATTTACAGACTGCGATTTTTTTAAATCACGTTGATTGCTTGTAATTGCTGAAATCATTTTTCCACGTTTACACATAGACTTGAAATATTGATGTGGCGTACTATTAGGATTTTCAGCCTCTGAAGTACTACTTGGGTCATCTGGTCTATTCAAACCATTTGAATCTGGATAAAAACCATATAACTCTTCGTTCAATGTTTGTTGACTGGTTGTTTTAAGGTATTCTAATTCAGCCTCAAGATTACCCATTTCCACTTCACTAAGTGTTCTATTTAAAGCCATATTGGCATCTTGTATTGCAGTTGACAAGTTTGCTTGCATATTTGATAAAGCCTTTATCTGAGCATCGCGAGACTCAACATCAGCAAGTAATATAGGAACTTGAACGTCATCTATTTGCGTTAAAGCTATATCGTTTATTGCTGCTGCGGCTGAAAGTTTAAATTCTTGAGCAACAACACCTTGGTTATTAACACCTGCATAACATCTTTGCCAATAAGCAGTATTCATTCCACTTGGGGATGAATAAAAGTTGGCATAAGCCAAGGATGAAGCACCCATTGACAAAAGTATTAAAGATTTAAAAAAGAGTCTTTTTTTATTCATTATTTCACCTTCATTTGTTCTAAAAATTCTATATTGTTCGGAGAATTAACACTTAAACTCAAATAAGTTGATAATAACAACTCAATTTGTTCATCATCCATCTGGTTTTCAAGTTTTAATTTAGTATTAAGCACTTGGGCGCTGTATTGCCAGTTTTTAATATTTTTAGGTGCCATTCTGCTTAAGGTCTCAGTAGTTGGCTGCCCTGTGTTTGCACCAACTATAAGCTTTGAATAATCTTCTTCAACCATATCCTCAAGAATATCCAAATAACCAGCACCACTTAATGATTCTCTAACAACGTTATCTCTGTCTAGATTATCATTGTTTATTTCATCTCTTATCTCAGCGCCTATTCTTTTCTCTATTGCAGAGTTCATTACCTGCTCAGACAAAGAAAGCACCGCTTGTCTTTGATTAAATTTACTCTGAAATTTAGAACTTGACACATTGGTTCTTTTCGCCACTGATTGATTACTTATAATATCCCTATTCAAAATATTGTTAATAAAGTCCTTAGCTGCAAAATATTGAGAAGATGTCTTATAAGTATGAATCAGAGGTGGTGTATTCTCAGATATAGCTGTATTATCTTTTTCAAGAGAACTTACCAAACTGGAAATCAATTCTTCTCCTGACAAATCTGTTTCACCATCGTAAGAACCTATTGCAGGAGGTGTTAATAAATTTGTCGCTGAAATGTTACCATTTGGTATTATTTCATTTAAAACAACTTTTTCAATGTACTCATTTGGCTCTAAATCTTCAGCACATAAATTGAAACCATACTCTTTATCATTACAACTAATTTTTCTTTGATCCGTTTGAGAACTAACTATATTTGAAGTCGTAACAACAGCACCTGTTGATTTCGCTTGCTCTTTCTTCAATGTTTTAGATACAACTCTTGAACTTGATTTTTGGTTCAAAGCCATTAAGGTTTGTTTTTTAGCTCTAGAGCATTCATTAAAGATCATTTCCAACTTTTTTCCCGGTTGTGATTTTTGATAATAAAAACAACCTGTTTGATCATTTATTTTTGAAGCATCATAATCTTCACAAGGCTCACCGTTTTCGATAGGTGTTACCCTATCTGAAGAACGTATTTTTATAGGCAGTGTAAAATTGTTATCATCATATTTTCTTTTTAGCTGACTTATTATAATTTGTGGCTTATCAACACCATTGTTTAAAGCCTGCTCTAATTGGTAATCGATAAACTGTATTTCTTCAGCCGTATCATCTAATCCAAATTCGGAATTTCTGGCTCTTATCTCTCTTTCTTTAATTTCAGCCATATAGTTCATTTTTATATCATTTAGCTTTTCACTCCTCTCGGCCTTACTTTTGGCCATACTTGTCTGAAAAGCAGTGATTGATTCTGTCAATGTAATAGATGTTTCTGAAATTGCTTTTACAATAGAAGAGCCATTATCTAATATAGCTTGCTCCAAATGTTCACCCGAAGTCTTTATATTGCCAGCAGTTTGCATTAAAAGCCTTTCCGCATTGCCACCAGAGAAAAAACTTCCTACAATTTTAGGTTTTCCACAAGCAATATCATTCGCTTCTCTATCTGCCTTAGCGGGTCCAGAGCCTATTGCTGAACAAGTTTGGGCAATAGCTATATTTGAAGGAAGAACAGCACAAGGACAGCCAAAGAGAGGTGGTGTTGGCGAGTTCACCGCAGGAACTGGAGGTGACACTACAACAGTAGGACCACCACTATAACTGCTAAGTCCTCCTATTATTGAACTTTTCACTGCATTTCCGTAAGGTTCAACCGCATCTGATGATGGATAATTCATCCCATACACATTTGGAGCGATTAAAGCACACAGAATAAAAATTTTTAAAAATATATTTTTTTTGTTCATACTCTTCTCTTTTTAGTTATTTTTTAAATTTCTTATGTATTGTTTATTTTCCATTGAGTTCGCTTGTTCAACTAATTTCGCAGCTAGCATTAGCTCAATTTGTCCCCAATGAAGATAAGACTCCATGTTCAATCTGGCTTTTTTAACCTCAGACTCGTATATTTTAGCCTTCAAATTATAATTTCCAGACTCGTAGCCCGATGGTACATTTCTATCCGCCACTTCTTCAAAATCTTTCTCAACTTGATGCCTCAAATTATCTATTTTTCCTGCACCATTGATATCTTCTTTTATTACGTCCCCACGATGATCTAATTCACCATTAAACACTTTTTCTGAAAGATTCTTACCAACTCTTGCAGCAATTGATTTAGCATAAGATACTTTTGCTAAGTTTAACATAGCTTGTCTTTGTTTCAAGCTCGATACAAATGTAGATGTATTCAAATCGTTTCTTCTTTCAGGCTGAATGTTAGAAACAATTGATTCACCAATTATATTATTTGCAAAACCTTTAGCAGCCATAAACTGAGAAGAGGTTTTATAAGTTGAAATAAGCTCTGGCGTGTTTGTCGATACTGCGACATTATTCACTTCACCCGCTTTTTTAAGAAAAGATTTGTATTCTTCTTCTGTTAAATTGATGTTACCATCCAAAGAGCCTACCACTTCTGGGGTTAATAAATTAAGAGATGATGTCGAACCATTAACAACTATCTCATTATCAATGATATCGGCAATTAATTTTTGTCTATATTCTTCAGGTGTTGAATAATTTTCCTTTAATTCACAGTTTCCTAAAATTATTTGCTCTTCTGTGCAGGCTACGAAATCATCAACTATTTTTTGATTCACAACACTTTGAGCTGAAAGTGTCGAGTTAAAGTTTTTCTTTGATTCTTCTTGTATTTCATTACCTTGAACTTTACTTGAACCTTTTTCTTGAAGTTTTGCTAGTTCTCTGGCTTTATTTAAAGAGCATTCTTTAAAATAAACTTCTAAGGTTTGACCCGGATTAGCATCCAGAGCTTTATAACAAGAATAATCGGTTAATTCACCAAGGTTTTTTGGGTCGTATTTTGGACAGTCTATTGATCCTTTTTGTGAAAGCCCTTCTGTATGCTTGTATCTAACAGGTATTTTAAATTCTTCATTGCTATCGTACTTTGCTTTCATTTTAGCAATTACAACAGGTGTATGTTCCGTATTTGCATTATCAAGTTCATTTAAAATAAATTCAATCTCTTCTGAGGTCCCCGTACCCACAATGTTTCCATTTGCTCTTGCAGCACTTGCTTCCAAATCAGATTGATACTCCATTCTTGCTGTTAAATTATTTTCTTCAATATTTGTTACCATTTCCGAATATTTTAGATTGCTATCTATTATGAATGTCATTAAATCAGATGTCATTTTATTGTAAGATTCAACAATTTTCTCACTTCTAGCCTGAATATTTTCAGCCATTTTTTCACCGTGAGCTGACATTTCATCCTTCATTGTATCTATCCCATATGCATTCGTTCTATCAGCAAGAACGTTATCCGGAGAGTTTATCAAGGCTTTACTTCCAGACAAAAAACTTCCTATTATTTGAGATGTTCCGCAAGCTATTGCCCCTGCATTTGCATCTGCGGTTGCAGTAGTTCCCTCACCAGTACATTGTATTATATCTTGGATTTGTTTTTGATTCTCACCTGTACAGGGAGTGCAAGGGTCTGGTGAAGCAAACGAATCATTTGAAACAAATAAAAAAAGAAATGAAAAAACGATGCTTATTTTATTAAGTTTTATTACTTTCATATATCCTGCTATTGATCTATACTTTCTATGTAATATACTTTACTATAAAGAAAAAAAAAAGCAACAAGGAATTTTTATGTCTGATAAAGAAATTACGGAAAGAGATTTTATGATGACTCCCGGAAAAATTATGTTTTTTTCGTGGCTTAATAATTTATTTTTAAAAAAACAAGCAACTTTCAATGAAGATAATTACAATATCATTGATTTAAAGTCTTACCCTTCAAGTTGGTTTTCTATTGGTCGAAATAATCAAGAAAAATCTCCTTTCATCGGAATACAGCAACACATGATTCCTTGGTTTTTTGAAACAAGTTGGCAAAAGGCATTTATTGTTGAAGAAGAAGGAAAACTCTATCTAACTTGCGGCAATGAAACTACCGGTGATTTTACTATCAGCATAAAAGTCAGAAAGAAAAGACTTAAGGTTCTTTGGACAGAAGAAACACAAAAACATCTTGACTTCAGAATTATGAAAATTGGAAACAATCCTGACGACATTGAACTTTCAGAAAAAGTTTATAAAAGAATCCCCATGGCTAAAGTTTCCTCTTACAAAGAAGTTGTTGCCCATTCTGATTTTTCTTTGGAAACAAAAACAGAGGAATATGAAGATGAGATAAGAGAGAGATTTGTAAAAATACAAAATAAGAAAAATGACAACAATATAAATATTGAAGAGGATGACTATGAATAAAGATGCATTTATAAAGAAAGCTAAAAATTTACACCTATCAAAAACTATCGGTTATTCAAAAGTATCTGATGAAGTCAATCTTAACTCTTTAATAGTTCTTCAGTGTAAAGAACACGGAAGCTTTAAAATAAAAGCAGGTGAGCATTTAAAAGGTAAAGGATGTCCAGAATGTGTTTTAAAAGCTGATAGTATTTTCACAAGCCCACAAGCGTATCAGAATACAAAAAAGTTCTTCATTGAAGAAATCAAACCAAGTCAAAAATTGTCAAACGAATTGGTTGATGTTTTAAAACAATCACCAGCTTTTGAAAAACAATTAAGCAATTTTGACTATTTCTTCTATAATTTTAATGACAGAGCTGAACTTTTTAAAGAGTATTACAAAAATAACCCTAATGCTATTGATACACTTATTAAAGCCAAACAAGAAGAAGGCCAAAAACTTAAAGTTGTTTTTACAGAAAAAATCATGAAACTCATGAAACTCAAATAAATAGATTATAAAACATGGCTACAAAAACAAAAGAAACAAAACAGAACTACGTAAAAAGAGCTAGACAGTTGATGGAAAAAGCTTATAAAGAATCAACACAAGCCGGTAACAATTATCAATCTGTCATTTATAAAATCGGCCCTTTTAACATGGTTGTTTTGTCGTATGTCGATACTTGTTTGTGGCTGAAAAAAAATTGGGCACCGACAATATCCCAAGCAACTTTACGACAGTATAGATCTGCATTGAAATTCATGGGCAGCGCTCTTCACCAAAAAGAATACATCACCAAAGATGAACTTGCAAAAGGAAATTCAATTCTTGATAGTGCTCATGGAGCTTCAAAAGAAGATCTTGTCCCTAGAACATCTGCCACAAAACAAAAATCTCTAAAGTTAAAAGATTTAAAAACACTTGGCGATGAACTTTTAAAAAGCAAAAGTAAATGGGGAAAATTATCTTATATATGGCTTTACTCAGGAATTTTCACAGGACTTCGTCCCAGTGAATGGAAAAATGCGAGAATTGAAAATGATGGAACAGGAAAAATTGATTTAATTGTAAAAAACGCAAAAAACACAAACAATCGTTCTCATGGAGAAAAAAGAACAATTAATTTAAACCATCTTGAAGAAAAACAGATAAAAATCATAGAGCAACACCTTTTAGCTTCAAGTCAAATTGCTCAAAAAGACGACTTATGGCAACAGTATTATAATGGTTGTGCCAACCTGATAAAATACCATTCCAGAAGAATATGGAAAAACAGAAAAAGATATCCAACCCTATATTCTAGTAGACACCAATTCTCTGCCAACTTAAAAGCAAGTGGATGCTCAAAGGTTGAAGTAGCAACACTGATGGGGCATGCCAGTGATTTAACGGCTCAAGCACATTATGGAAAGAAAATACATGGAACCCGTGGTAGAAAACCTGAAGTGGATGAAAATGAATTAAAAAACGTTAAAACTAAAGATAAAAAATTTGTTTTTGAATTTGAAAAATTGACACAAAAAAGCAAACAAAATAAACGCTAAATCCTTAGTTTTTTCTTCTTAATTTGTCTATGAACGTCATTTTTATTAATGTCAACTGAATTTGAATTAATTCCTTTTACTTCAATTTTATCTATATCGATATCTTTCAATGAGCTATTTAGTGAATTTGCTACTTTTTTAATGACTTCCTTTTTCCACTTTTTTTCTATTTCTAAAATAGAATCAAGATTTAATATTGGATCAAACACCATCTTTTCTTTATAAAAAGAAAACAAAGAGTCTTTAATATAAAACTTTTTTTGATTACCCTCTGAAGATAAAATAATATCAGTGTCTTTTGGATTTTTATAATTTGAAATTGAAAGTTTTTTATCTTTTAAAAGAAACAGTATATTTGCTCGGGAAACTTCACCACCTAATTGTGAAGAAAACTCAAGATATTCATTAGAAACATATGTGTTATTATTGACTATTATTTTATCCATATTTAATATTATATCAAATACAAACAATAAAACAACAAAAATGAGGCCGAAGCCTCATTTTTAATCGACACCTATTGTAATCATATTGTACTTTTTCTTTAACTCTCTTATCAAATAAGTATAAGGATCTTTAACAATAGTTGGGTCATCGTTATTAGAAACCAGTTTCTCTATAGCATCTTTCGCAGTTCCTCCCGGAAACTCTGACGCCAATATGCTTCTGGCCTTACCGGCTGAACCAAGCTCTTCTGTAAGTTGACTACGCAATGTCGCATCCTCAGCAGTGGTAGAGAATGCCCATAGCTCTACCGGACTGATCGTGCTAAATAGATATTGAGAATACTGACCATTTTTTGTCACAAAGTTATATACAAACGGAACACCTTTCTTACTTGGACCATTCAAATAACTTTTTACAATATCCGTAGTTGTAAAGTTCAAGTTAAATCTCTTTGCAACTTCTTTATAACTTGAACCGCCACTCATAATGAAGGTTCCTGTTGCTATATTTATCATATTATCATCAAAGTCAGTATGTATTTGTGATGCAAGCACAACCTGCAAGTTCCACTTACGACCCTCACGCATATCCGTTAACACCTGCTCTCTTACAGAAGGCACTGTAGATGTTCTATGGAATTCGTCCATACACAATCTTTTCTTGGTTTGACGAATCTTCTTTGCTCTATCCAAGTGATACTTTCTATAAAGTGGAGGACAATCATTCGCGAACTCCTTGTTCAATTTGTAGTTTTTACCAACAACGTGACGCGCAAGCATGTACATAATACCAGTTTGCTTACTAGCACTTGGTCCACCTGACTTTGCAACTTCATCAAGGTCAAGAGAGATAACACGAGAATCTGCCAAATCAAACACGGTTGGGCTGTTCAAAATCTTAAATTGATTCACCGCCTCAGATATAGAACGCTGGAAAATTTCTAACATACTTTCTCTTGTCTCTACTTCAGGCTTAGAATACAAGTCTTTTATTGAAGGAGAGTTCTGCGCAATATCAACACACTCTTCAAGCAAAGGAACAGCATATTTTTGAGCCTGAGCGGCTTCATGTTTATGTCCTAAGTCGAAAAGTTTATCAACAACTTCCCACCAACTCATATCGTCACCTTTTGCATCAACACCGTAAGTATGAAGTATCTCATCCACTTTCTTTGAAAGATTAGGAATATACTTTTTAGGCTCATTTTCATCAGAAAAATAATCGTAAACAGCGTCTATAACAGCGCCAGCCATATTTTCAGAAGAAGCATAAGGCTTCTCTTGACCTGCTGGAGTCATTAGTAGAGTTAGAAAGTTTGTCAAAAACATTCTGTCTGCTGGTGTTGGATGTCTGAATCCTAATTGGGTATCAAATACGTTAATTGCGTATTCATTTGTATTTTGAATTCTTTCATATATAGCAAGATGCTTCTGCGATTCAGGAAGGGCATCTTTGATCAATTGTATGAGACCTTCACTCGAAGGGCCTATATCAATAATACCGACATAAGGCATTTCTTCAGCACCCGGAGTAATAATCGATGCCAAGTTGTTAGAGTTCATCAATACAGACTTACCAGAACCCGGTATCGCAAATATCAAGTCATTCCAAGTTGTTTGCAAACTGCTTCCCGGTTGATAAGGGAAAATCTTACCATCAAATGTTCTGAATGTTACTGCACCCGATTCCCATACATGGGACTGTCTGGTTAACGGTAAAAGTCCAACAATATCTCTTAAAGGCGCAGTGGCAGCGACACCAGATTGTAAAGGTGTGATTGCAGGAATAGCACAAAGAAAACCTTCAACAGGATCACTATTTGTCATCTTAACACTCATTGTTCCCCAAGATTGCATTGAACGCATCAAGGTTTGTTTCCTCAAGTTCAGTTTCTTGATTTCAGTGGCCCAAGTTATAGCGTTAATTTTCATTTTTACAACAGCTTCGCCCTCTAAATCAAGTTCTCTCAACCCATTCATAGCATCTTTAACTAATCGGTTTGTTGAGTTTGTCCAAGCCAATAAAGCAGCAGCCATAGCCTTCATGCCCATTTTGCTAACACCACCACCTTCTATTGAAATAGATATCTGAAATGGTATATCTCTGTCAACAGAGTTAAGGAAACTACGGAATGGCTTTGTTTGTTGAGGTGGTAAATCTGCATACATTGATGACACATACCTATCACCAATTTTTACAACATTTGCGTCTTCGACATAAACATCGTCCGGAAAGATTTGTTCCGCTATGGAAGGCCACATTAAATCAGAAACATCATTATTTGCCCACATTAATTTTTTATCGTCTCTTGAAGGTAGCTTATCGCCCACCAACACAGGCATCCAGCTTTCATCGGTTAAATCATTGTGCATCAACTTTCTAATATCTCTCAAGGCTCTTCTTAGTTCGAGAACAGAGAAATTAATTTTTGTTTCATTAAAAGTTTGCTCAATATGAGAAACAAAAGCATTATGTTTATTTTCCAAAGCATCATAGTTAGCAAAAACATTCTGAGCACTCATCGCTCTCGGTGCTTTTTCGGAATTTTTTCTTGCTTTTTCCTGTTCGTTCTTAAGCTCTTCTGAAATAAGAGAAGGTCTGGACCAAGCTACAACAAAGGTTGTTTCAAAAGAACAGAACTTTGACAAGTGCTCGACTTTACTTGAGAAAAGATCATCAAGATCCAAGTTCAAGTTTTTAGCAGCCTTTCTATAAGGAGCTACAGTTCTTGCAAGCTCTGTCTTCACTCTGTCTATATCTCTAGCAAAGACAAAATCAAGTTGATGGCCTTCTTTTTTAAATATAGAGATAAGACGACTATGGAGCATCTCTTCCATCTCTGCCATTTCTTCACCACCAACGAACATTCTAGACCCGTGGACAGCAAACACAGTTACGAAAGAACCGTCTTTAGCTATCATTGTAGTGTCTGCGCAGGCTGTTTCAAGAAAGCAGTAATCTTTTAAATTTTTATAAAAGCCTGAACGGATAGAGTGTAATACCATATCCATAGAAGAAACTAGCTTTGTAGTT
>JYMV01051346.1_pt1 | contig 11047 bp, 13 predicted proteins | sample 338911 | NCBI WGS metagenome assembly JYMV01 (sample SAMN03354496, study PRJNA234377) | hydrothermal vent metagenome | biome: Deep sea; feature: Hydrothermal plumes at the Eastern Lau Spreading Center, Western Pacific Ocean; material: Seawater | place: Tonga | collected 2009 | depth 2000 m m
TTGGATTGTATCATTTGGTTACAGGGCTCGGAGGGGCAATGGCTTTCCTTCTCGCAGGAGTGGCCCCTATGGCATTATCGCTGTTTTCGGAGACCTACGCAAAAGAAGGAACTAAGAGCCTTGCAAACCTTTATTGTCAAATTGTTGGATTTGCTTCTTATTTGACTATTCCTGTATATGTTTTTTGTGTTCTAAACTCATCTCATGTGATCAATTTTATATATGGTTCTTCATTTTTAGAAGGAGCTGGAGCATTGGGAGTTTATGCTACCTTTGCAGGGATTCAAACCGCTTTGGGGATAAATTTCACCGTATCCTCCTTATACGTTATTCGAAGGCAGGGCGTGGCCCTTCGTTCCACGGTTGAAGGTAGTATTTTAAATATCGGGTTGAATCTGATGCTGATTCCAGCTTTCGGCATGATGGGAGCAATAATAGCGACAGGGGTTGTGATGGTTTATATGGTTTTGCGGCAGTTAAAAACCATTACAGCTGAAATGGAAATTGCTCCCGTTTTTCCGGTCATTGGCCAGTGTTTGTTGTATTGCCTGATAGCCTCCATACCCTGCCTAATATTATCCTGGCTGAATCTAGGGCATTTGACCATTAATTTGTTTTTATATTTAACAGCACTCGTTGCATTGCTTATTTGGGTGAAACCCTTTAATGATGAGCAACGGCGGCTTTTAATCAATGTTTATCCAAGGCTTGACCCTTGGTCAAAGCTGTTTTTTCGTTCTTCAGGGAGCTGACTCAAATAATGCAAACTGTCGAGCATCATCAATATGTTTGCCGTATTTGCGATTTTTCAGGCGACCATCCGATTTATACCGTTCGTGAAATGATGTTCGGGTTGAAGGAAGAATTCTGTTATTTTCAATGCGCCAAATGCCAATGTTTGCAGATATCAGAAATTCCATCAGACATGTCTCCATACTATCAGCAGGATTATTTAAGTCTTTCACGGAGTCCTGAAAATTTATATTTGAACCCTGTTGTGAGTTGGGCCAGAAGAGAAAGAGATAGTTATAGCGTTTTAAATAGGGGGATTTGGGGCAGGCTGATAAGGTTGTTTTATCTGGAGGACGGTGACATGTCCAGTATGTCGCGTTTGAACTTGACCCGAAAAAAAAGAATTGTTGATGTGGGATGTGGAACGGGTTTTCTACTTTATTTTCTCAAAGCGGGCTTTGAAAATGTGTTGGGAGTGGAACCCCATATCGATACGGATATTGAGTATGCCAATGGTCTAACCATAAAAAAGACATGGGTACATGAACTGGATGAGGAACAGGACATAGTTATGTTTCACCATTCTTTTGAACATTTGCCTAACCCGATAGAAGCGCTTGAGGCAGTTTATCGATTACTGTCCCCCAATGGAGAATGCATGATTAGAATTCCTTTGGTTTCATCAGAAGCCTGGAAAAAATATGGCACCCATTGGGTGCAATTGGATGCGCCTCGACATTTCTTTTTATATTCCATTGAAAGTTTAAAAGTGCTTGCCAGGAAAACTAATTTTAAAATAAAGGAGATAGTTTATGACTCCAATGATTTCCAATTCTGGGGAAGCCAACAATATTTAAAGGATATACCATTGATGGCAGAAAATTCTTATGTTACTAAGGCGGAGATTAAAAATTACAAGAAAATGGCTCGTAAGCTTAATCTGGAGTCGCAAGGGGACCAAGCCGTTATTTATATGGTAAAAAATTGAGGAATAGATTGCATGAGTGATGAGGACAGTTTTAAATTTTGCGGCAAACTCCTGGGATCAGGGCATCCCGCTTTTCTTGTGGCGGAAATCGGCTTAAACCATAACGGGGATGTGGAACTGGCAAAACGCATGATTGAGTCCGCCGCTAAATACGGTGCCGATGCGGTGAAACTGCAAACGTTTGTGGCCAGCGAGCTGATTTCCAAGTCCCTGCTGGCCGATGACCCGGACCATCCGGGAAACGAAATCCCCTTCTATGAATTTTTCCAACGCTACGAACTTTCCCGTGAGGATTACAAGGTTCTCATTGCCCACGCCCAGGCTTTACATATCCCGCTATTTTCCACTCCTTTTGATGATGCCTCGCTGGATATGCTGGTGGAACTTGAAATGCCGGCGCTAAAAATTGCTTCTCCGGATTTGACCTACACGCCTTTTCTGGAAAAGGTGGCCGAAATGGGTTTGCCAGTGGTGCTCTCGACGGGAATGGGTAGTATGGAGGAAATCGGGGAGGCTCTGCATGCATTGCGCAAGGCAAATTCTGTGATCCTCCTTCATTGTGTGTCCAATTATCCCTCCCAGTATGATGAGATGAACCTGGCTTGTCTGGCCGGATTGCAGAGTCGGTTCGAGTTGCCGGTGGGGTTATCCGATCATACTTTGGACAATTTGTCTGCCGTGGTCGCGGCATCCCTGGGTGCGGTGATGATCGAAAAACATTTTACCCTCGACCGTAATCTGCCCGGGGTAGACCAGTCGATTTCCATGCAACCGGAAGACCTCCGTCAGTTGAAATCGGAAATCCTTAATGTTACAACAATTATAGGTGAGGGAAAAAAGGAAATCCAGAAGTCGGAAATCCCGGTCAGGCAATCCGCCAGGCGCAGTCTGGTAGCCCGGGTCGATATCCCCGCTGGGACGCCGCTTAAACCGGCCATGCTGGCCTGCAAGCGTCCGGGAACCGGCATTTCCCCCAATGAGCTGGATCGAGTACTGGGGAAATCCTCTAAGGTGGCCATTCTCGCCGAACAGGTTCTCACCTGGGATATGTTTTGATAATGATAAAACACCAGCAAATCGCTAGAAAGGTTCCCCCTGCCAGCCGAGTTCTCGATGTCGGTTGCGGTCCTGGTGATTTGGGTCGCTCCTTGAATGGGAAACAATGCAATGTGACGGGATGGGACTTGAAGTTGGATAGGATTAATGCGAATCGGGAATTTTACCAATCGCTTGAAGAACTTGATATTGAGAAGCAGGGATTCGGAAATGAAAAATACGATGTGGTCGTTTTCTCAGATGTGCTGGAGCATTTGATTGATCCTGAAAAGGTGCTGACAAAAAGCCGTGAGTCATTAAGACCGGGAGGAATGGTTCTGATTTCGCTTCCCAATGTTGCGTACCTGGGAATCCGGCTCGGCCTGCTGAAAGGTAACTGGAACTACACCGACGAGGGGATTCTGGCTCGGTCGCATTTAAGATTTTTTACCTTATCAACTACCGAGCAACTTTTAATGTCTTCCGGTTTCAGGGTTCAGGATATGGAGCCGGAAATTCCCATCATCCATTCGGCATGGAAGCCCGTTGTTTATTCAATTCTCAGCAAGGCTTGGCCTAGTCTGTTTGCCATCGGCTGGGTTTTTCAGGGCTGTGATCCCCGAAACCTGTAGCCGATTAGATAATAATTGCGAGGTTTCTTAATGGACTTTGAAACAATAAAAAAGGAAGTAAAGCGTGAGTTCGAAGAGGAGTGGGAAAATACCTCTGTAGAAACTCTGCTTGAAACCAACGATTATCCTCGTGCTCGCGAGGAATTTGCCTGCCTTGAAAAGTTTCTTCCGCGAAACGAACTGATATTGGAGGCAGGTTGCGGTCTGGGCCCCAAGCTCCTGTATTTTGAAAAAAAGAATTACAATATTATTGGCGTTGATTATGTATTGCCCGCCTTAACAAGGGTCAAGGCTTATAAAGCTACAGTAAAACTTGCTCAATCCGATGTTCATTCCCTCCCCTTTCAGGAGTCCATTTTCGGCGCTTACCTTTCATATGGGGTGGTAGAACATTTTCCTCAGGGACCACAGCAGGCAATCAGTGAGGCATACAGGGTTTTGAAGTCGGGTGGGCTTATTTTTATGATGATACCCGCGGATAATTTTTTCACCCGCTTTGTTTATGATGAACAAAACTTCCTTCATAAGCTAAGGCGAATGCCATTAGTGCGAAAATTAGCCGGGAAACCACCGCTCATCCCAAAAGAAGATACGCCAACCTATTTCAAGCTTCATGGCCGGGATGAGATGAAAAATATTTTAAAGGCATCAGGGTTTAAAATTGTTTTTGAAAAACCTCTTGGACATAGCTTCAACCTTTTCCTGTGTTGTGAGTGTTTTCATAAAGACTCGCAAGGTCGAACGAACAGTCTTGCGGAAACCGTGGCTTCCCTACTTAGAAAATTCCTGCCTTGGTCAACCACCAACCATTTGCTTTTTGTGGGGGAAAAATAACCTTTGCCTTTTTGGGTCAAGGTAATTGTTGACCATGCCCCGTTGTTATTTTTGCATTGCGCCACCGGCACAGGCCGGCGGCGATACTTCCTAGTATGCAATGGGTGAGGGCAGATATCGCCCCGGGTACCGTGGCCAAACCGTATGTGGAAAAATTGGTCCTTGCCAATTCGGTCGCCAGACCGGAGTTTTGCATCCCTACCTCAATTGACAAGGTTTGAGCGTCCCTCTCGGCAAACCGCAACAGGCGGGACAACACATAGCCCAATATAAATCCCAACAGATGAAGCAATATCACGGCAACTATCAATGAGGCACCGATTTCCAGGATGGCGGATTTTTTATCAGCCAGTATAAAGTCCACAATAAATACAATAGAAAGCACGGCGATAAAGGGGGTGTAGGCTTCCACTTTCTTAACCCAGCGGTGGAAATAGTGGTTCAGGAAAATCCCGATTAAAACGGGGAGGATAACAACCTTGAGGGTTTTGAGTAAAAGTCCCAGGGTATCCACCTCGACCTTTAAACCGGTTAGTTCCAGGGAGATGGACTCCACCCACCATGTGGTCAGAAAGGGAGTGAGGAGAACGGCCAGAAGGGTCGAGCAGGTAGTCAGGCTGACCGAAAGAGCGACATGGGTTCTGGCAATGAAACAGACAACATTTGATGCGGTTCCACCCGGACAACAGGCGACCAGGACGAGTCCGATAACAAAATCGATGGGAAGGTTGAAAGCCAGGGCCAGCGCATAGCCCAGTCCCGGCATGATGGTGTATTGCAGGCCAACGCCGAGCAAAATGGATTTTGGCATCTTGAGGACGCGGGAAAAATCTTCTAAGCTCAGGGTCAGTCCCATGCTCAACATGATGAGACCGAGAAAATACGGAATCCAGTTGGGTTGAAACCAGGTGGCTGTTTCCGGTTTCCAGAGGGCCAGCCCGGCACCGGTCAGTACCCAGACGGGAAACAGGTTGGCCAGGGCAATGAATAATCGTTCGACTGGATTCACTAAAGGAGCGGTCAGGGTTTCAGCGCGATGATACTGGAATAGGCTTCTCTGCCGTCATCATAATCCTGATAACGGATGACTCGCATGTCCTTGAAAATATCAAGCAGTTCGTTGGTGTCGAGCGCCCATTTTCGGCTGAACCGGGCGTATTTCAGGTAGTCGACATTATAAGTCTCAACAACGATCATGCCGCCGGGTTTCAGAGCAGACTGGAACTGTTTGAAAAGATCCCTTTGCATATAATAGGTGCAAAGGATCACGTCATAGGTGTTGGTTTCCAGTGTAAAACTTTCGAGATCGACCACGCGTGTCTCAATAGTGACGTTGTTTTTTTCCGCCAGTCTATGGGCTTTCATGAGACCCTTTGCGGAAATATCCAGGCCGACGACCTCGAATCCCTGCGTGGCGAGATAAACTCCATTTCTCCCTTCCCCCATAGCGATATCCAGAACTTTGCCTTTCGGGAGCAGGTGAACATTTTCCACCAGGAACGGAACGGGTTTTTCTCCAAATAGATAACCCTCAATACTATATTTATTATCCCATCGGTCTTTGTCTTTGGGGTGGGCAAATACCGACCAACTGGAAACTAAAAGGAACAGCGCGGTTAAAGTTACAATACGTTTATGATCGCAAAAAGGTTTCATAAGGAGAACCTTGAATAAATTGTCAATCCAGTCTACCGGAAGCCGAAAACGGGTTCAAGGGGATTTCCCCGTTTACTTGGGTTTGGCGAGCAGGTAGAATTGGTGATGTCCATGATATTAATATGTGAAAGACTTCCCTGATTATGGAGTGGGTTTATGTTTGCTGAATCACGCAATACCACAAGAATAGGAGTTGGCATTTTTTTTCTGGTTCTGCTCTTTTCTACAAGTGTTTGGGCGGACAAAAAACTGATAGCCGAATCCGCCGATAAACGTTTTGCCAATTATGAGGATGGTACCACCCTTGACCGAAAAAACGGTTTGCTCTGGATGACCCGGGACTACTGGCAAATGGAAGCCAAATGGGTCAACTGGTATACGGCAAACGAGTATGCCCAGCGCATGAGCAATAAAAATTATGCCGGTTACGATGACTGGCGTCTGCCCACTCCAGAAGAAGCCGCAACCTTATATGACCGGCGCAAGCGTAACGTGGATAAGGATGGCGATAAAATTTTTATCGACAGCATGTTTCCTGAAGGCGCGGGTTGGGGAACCTGGACCAGCGAAGAAAAACGCAATAAAGCCATAACGGTTTCCTTCAAAGATGAGGGCGGTCAGGCTTATCAGGATAAAATATCGGGTACGGACGCCTTCCTAAGACTGGTCCGGTCCGGCCAGCGTGACGCTGGACTCAATTTGCAATAGCTTGATTAGGCGAACAAAGAGTATTGGCGGCTTGAAAAGTTCTTGCCCAATTCCCTCCCACGGGAGTGGGTGGCGAGTAAAAAGTTGTCTCGGCTGAAAGAGCCCTTGCCCAATTCTAATATTTCCCCTGATAATGTATCAATACGATGCGAGCTATTAATTTAACCATAATTGGAGCCTTTGCTCTTTTGCTTGATTTGGGGGGGAGTGGCAGGCGCGTTTCACCTTGATATCTATGAGCCGAGGGTTCCTTCTGAACTATTAGAAGAACTTCAGGATATGGATAATCCCTACCCCGCGACCCCTGAAAGGATAGAAGCAGGACGAAAAATTTATTTCGGCAAAGGCCTGTGTGTCACCTGCCACAGCTACAACGGGAAAGGGGTTGAACTTCCCGGCCACTCGCCAAGAGATTTTACCGATCCAAAATGGCAGGAGATCCGCACGGATGGCGAGTTCATGTGGGTATTGAGGAACGGGAGCCCCGGAACGGAGATGCCGGTTCGTGTGGGAAAAGTCATCAGTGAGGAAGAAGGCTGGAGTGTGATCCATTTCATTCGGACGTTTTTGCAAAGCAATTAACCAATCCACTCGGCGTGGGGCCGACTGGTAATAACTTTCAATTATGATGCAGGGTTTCACCAGGAATAGGAAAAACTGGGGGATCATCGGGGTGATCCTATTACTGTTCGGGATGGTCGCCGAGGTATGGGCGGGACCGCCTTTGGGCCATGGGCGACGGTATAATTTGCGTCACCATCAAGGGCATCATGGACAAGGCTTTGCAGGAGAGGGCATTTGTCCGCAGGGTCGGGTTACGGTTCAGGCTCCCGATGATATCCGCAACCAGACCAACCCTCTGGAACCCAGTCGGGAAGTCTTGTATTCGGGTGAATCTTTATTCCAGGTGGATGTGCAACCAGCGGCCTGCAAAATTTGCCATGGCGTAAATGGAAATGGATTGGGACTGATGGCACAGGGACTGAATCCCTCACCGCGGAATTTTACTTGTGAAGAAACGATGAAAGAAATTTCCGATGGCCAGTTGTTCTGGATTATTCGCAATGGTTCCCAGGGAACAGGCATGCCGGCCTTTAAAGATCTTAAGGACCGGGAAATCTGGCAGATCGTTCATTATTTACGCCAGTTCCCTCAACCCAGGCGCAGGTGAAACGATGACCCATATTTTGCTTCTGGCCTTTGCAGTATTTTTGCTCGGCGAAGTGAAAGAAGTTGTGGCCGAGCCTGCTCTGCCTTTTGTTCCGCAGGTTCAAGGTCTGGATTTTCCTGGAGCGCTTCAGATAATGCGGGTTTCTGGAATCTGTCCACAAAACCGCAAAACCCGAAAAGCCCCGGGCCGATACTTAAAAAAGAAAAATCCTATTCCACCCACCCCGGAGAACCTGGCAAAAGGGAAACGACTTTATAACCAGGATGCTAAACCTACAGCCTGCAAGCTATGCCATGGGGCCAATGGCAATGGTAATGGTAGTCTGGCAAGAAGGCTGGACCCGCCTCCGAGAAACTTTACCTGTGCAGAAGTAATGAGGGATCTACCGGACTGCCAATTGTTCTGGACAATCAAAAACGGATCCCGCGGTACGGGTATGCCGGCGCATAAATCCACTATGCAACCCGAAGAAATCTGGCAGTTGATTTTGTTCATAAAAAAGTTCCTGAGAACCTGAAGATTACAAACCTTTTTGATGTGATGGGAAAAAAGCTATGTGGGGATTATCGGTCAGATTTTTCGCGATTTTATTATTCATTTTAATTGTACCTTCTGGGTTGTGGGCAGGGGATGATGGATTCGCTGAAAAAATAATTGGTAGCCAATGCAAAAACTGCCATCGGTTTGAAGGCAAACCGAGATCAAAGTTTGATCTGAAAGCGCCCGATTTAATGTGGAGCGGCGTGAAATACCAGCACCCCTGGTTGATCCGTTGGTTGATGGGTCAGGAGGACAATCTCTATCCCAATAGTTATCGCTGGGATAAATCCCACTTTTCCGGGAAGCATATGATTTTGACGCGTGAAGAAGCCACCGTGATTGCAGAATATATGGAAAAGACCTACCTTGATCCCCGGGTTAAAAGAAGTTTTGTCGACATGTCAACCTTTACGGAAATGGAGGCGAATTTGGGGGCTAATATTTTTCGTGAATATTCGTGCCTGGGTTGCCACCAGATTAAGGACAAAGAGGGAAATAAAATAGGCGGCCCGATCAGCGTGAACCTTTATGATGCGGGCAACCGATACACGTTGGACTGGTGGAGCCGGTTCGCGGAAAATCCTCAGGATTTCACTCCGCACAGCGGCGAATACCTGGCTGATATCAGCCTGCGCAAAGCACGCCATATTATTGGTTATTTGATGACTCTTGGCGTGAAGGATTTTAAATTCTATAAACCGTGGAATTCAGAGATCTTCAAAAAAGCGGATGCAGGACGCGGAGTTAAAGTTTATAAAGAATACTGTGTGCAGTGCCATGGGCTTCAGGGTAAGGGGGCTGGGCCGGGAGCTAAAGGGCTCGACCCAAAACCAGCAGTCCATGCGGACCTGCTGCTTTCTGATTACCCTGCGGATTATTTGTATAACCTGATTTATTACGGTGGAAAGAGCGTTGGCAAATCCCCCAATATGCCAGACTGGGGTATGACTTTACCTCCTCAAAGTCTGGCGGATGTCATCGCTTATGTCCGTTCCACCTTTAAAGGCAAATAAGAGAACAGGGTTTTGTGTCCCACCTATAGCAGAATGTCTTTTCCCCAAACCCTCACACCCCCATTTCCTTCTTCAAATTCAAGGGCTTATCGTTGATTCCCTGCCTTACAATCGGCGTCTGGTAACTTTAAATAAGAACTTTTTTATTTTGGAAACTATGGCGAGATCCATATTCTGGAATTATATTCCCTAAGGTTAGTGGTTGAGGTCATTTGTTTTGAAAAAAATAAACTTGCGATTTTTTCCAAGCAGTTCACTTTGTTTCTAACTTCTTAGAGGAGGGGTTTTCTATGTCTGTATTTGGAAAAGCTGGCAGCACTAAAGGTAAGATTCTAATTATTGACGATGAAGAAGATGTAAGGGAAGTGATTAAGCTTCATTTAGATTCTGATAAGTACGATTTAATCGAAGCCTCAAATGGAGAAGATGCAATTAAGGTGATGAAGGAGGGGTCCAACTTACTTCAAGGCTCGTTGAGCCACCAAAGCTACCTGCTAGTCAGCGCTGGCAAGTCCCCTTAAAGGGGAAAGTAATTGCTCGCTACCACCGGCCGTTGACCGGCGCCTAGTGGCCGCTGGTTGGTTAGTGGATCGTTAGTTTTTTATATTTGGACCGGCGATTTTCTTCTTTTCCTCCCAACTCCTGTTTGCGTTTTTCCTGATATTCTTCAAAGTTCCCCTCGAACCATCTTACTTTGCTGTTTCCTTCAAAAACCAGAAGGTGGGTACAGATGCGATCCAGGAAAAATCGGTCATGGCTGATAACCAGGACGCACCCGCTGAAATCGAGAATGGCGTTTTCGAGATTGCGCAGGGTGGTCACATCCAAATCGTTGGTGGGCTCGTCCAGAAGCAGGACGTTGCCACCCCTTCTGAGCAATTTTGCCAAGTGAACCCGGTTGCGTTCTCCACCGGAAAGTTCACCCACCTTTTTTTGTTGATCTGGACCTTTGAAATTGAACCGTCCGACATAGGCTCTGGAATTGATCGTCTTTCCCGCGATTTCTATATGCTCGGTACCGCCGGTGATTTCCTCGAACACGGAGTTTTCCGCGATCAAATCGTGACGGTCCTGGTCAACGTAGGAAAGTTTTACGGTGGAACCCAGCTTGAGGGTACCGGAATCGGGTTGTTCTTCATTGGCAATCATACGAAATAAGGTAGTTTTACCGGCACCATTGGGGCCGATCAACCCGACTACCGCCCCACGCGGCACAGAAAAAGTGAGATCCTTGATGATGGGCTCTCCCTCCTGATAGCCCTTGCTAAGGGAGTCAGCCTCAATAACCTGTTCGCCCAGTTGGGGGCCGGGAGCGATCTGGATTTCAAGTGAGTTGTCTTGCATGTCTATTTTGCGCGCGGAAAGTTTTTCGTATTCGTTGATTCTGCCCTTATTGTGTTTTCGTCGTGCACCGGGAGTTTCCCTCAACCACTGCAATTCCTTTTCCAGACGTTTTTGCAGGGTCGAAGCGGATTTTTCCCTTCTTCTTAGGATTTCGGCCTTTTGTTCCAGCCAGGAACTGTAGTTGCCTTCAAACGGTTTGCCTTTGCCATTTTCCAGCTCAAGGATCCATTTAGTGATGTTGTCGAGGAAATACCGGTCATGGGTGGAAACGATGATGTTGCCGGGATAATTAGAGAGCGTGTCTTCCAGCCATTGCACGGTTTCGGCATCAAGATGGTTGGTGGGTTCGTCAAGAAGAATCATATCGGGTTTTTGCAGGAGCAGTTTGCAAAGG
>JYMV01001154.1_pt1 | contig 11046 bp, 8 predicted proteins | sample 338911 | NCBI WGS metagenome assembly JYMV01 (sample SAMN03354496, study PRJNA234377) | hydrothermal vent metagenome | biome: Deep sea; feature: Hydrothermal plumes at the Eastern Lau Spreading Center, Western Pacific Ocean; material: Seawater | place: Tonga | collected 2009 | depth 2000 m m
AAACTCGCGCATTTGCATCGCCCGGTGCTCCCCCGCAAGCCCCGCAATCCAACGCCCCATAATAGGGATTGTTGTCCGTCTCACTCCCATGGCCACAGAGACACACCAACCGGGCAAAATTTTTGGTGAGCCCCATAGAACACAAACCATTTTCGATAAATGTCGCCCGTTCCGTAAGAGAAAATCCCTGAGAAAGCCCGTCAGGAATCCCTTCCGCATTCACTTCTCCGATCCTGGGATTTTCAGGATTAGATGGCGTGGAAATTGAGATCTGGGTTGGAACCCTATGCGTCAACCCACTCTGGATAGTAGAGGTCATTGCACGAAATGTTTTTTGGAGCAAGGTCTTGCCCACCAACCCCAGGCTAAAAAAGAACCCCAATACATCAATCACCATCATCGATCCAATGGGATGATGCTTCAGATCGTGAAAAAGATGACGTCCCAGTTGGCGCCAGCGAGTACCAGAAGAATATTTTTCTAACACCGCTCCTTCCCCCGACCGAGGTGTTTCCGTCACCGCATGGTCAGGAGTCAATAACACCGGACATAAAGAGACACGTTGATCACTATCAAAAGCTTGATGGCTAATGGGAATGCCAAAAAACCCTGCAAACCCAAATGTTTCATAGGAACCTTGGGCTTCAATATGGCGACGAAATGATTCAGAACGTACATCGATACAAAAGGCTAGTTGTACATGGGGACGAGTTTCCAATTCTGGTACCGTTCCGCGATGCGCTGAAATATTTCTCAGCATCTTCTCTCGAAAGGAATCTTCGTACGCCTCAATCCATACCCGTCCATGTTGATCAGCAGGAAAGCGATCTAACCATTGCAACAGCATCTCGGCATCAGTAAGCGAGAGATCGTCAACTTCTCTTGGAGATAACTCAAGAAACTGTGCCAAATGGAATAACCGCCAAGCATGTCGACATTTCATCTGTTTGGTTGGATCCCCAGATTGCCCTCCATGCCCAATTTGTTGGTGGTATTCTTCGGATCGATCATTCCAATATGCAGTCAGGGTAGAAACCGTCCCATCAATTCCCCATTCTTGTTGGCACTGAATATTGGTCAACTCCACTTCATAAAATAAACGCACGGCCAGATATTCTGTGGTGTCAATCGGATGTTTGTGTTGCGCATGGTATATTGGGTGTTCCCCAAGCCAACGTATGTATCGCGTCCAGCCTGGTAATAATGATAGTTGCCTTGAGAGATAATCTTTCCATTGTTCTTGAGGAATCTCGAGTTGGTTTAAGCTGGAACAGATCGCATCCTCTGGAGCTGCGGGAAGGCTATGAACTTTTTGGGCGAAATCTGTAACCCCGAGAAGCTGCCCCGAAAAATCTTTCTGCGCCAGGTTTCGCCATACTTGGTAGAAACCTTCTTCTCGGCCAGGCATTTCCCAGCCGGCTAATCCTTCATCTAGAAACGCCGTCACCCATTTGATGAGTTGATTATTGATTTGGTCGACCACCCCACCCTCAGTCAAATCATCAACCCAATCGCTGATGGTCCGCTGAGGCGGCAAGGAAATGGGTGCAGACGTTTGCGAATACGAATCCTCAGATATTTGAGATGAAGGATGAAAATCAGACAACTCGAAAGTGGCTAACACACTCTTCCATAAATTCGTCAGGTAGGCCTCTTCTGAGTACTCCCGATACTGCTCAGATTCTTTGATGGTTCGTTCAGTAATTTGTTTCTTGGATTCCTCGGAAAGATCTTGCCGAAACTGTTTTGTAGCTCCACCACCGCTTAACTCCCATTCCAGGAGGGATAGTGGCAATTCCTCGAAACCAAAAAGTACGTGTAATTGCCAAACATCTTGGGGGGTAACCTTTCGACTTCCAACTTCAATAGAAACTTGACCATCTGAACGAGGCCCAACCCTGGAAAAGGCACGCTTAAAACTTTCTTTGGTAATACGGCCATTTCGGTAAAATTGACGATACTCCTCATTCGCGAGATACCCATTTCCACCAAGGAGGTCCTTGCCTTTTCGAACAGCCTGATCAAATGGTAGATATTCCAATCCATGAAGGGGATTCTGTGCGACCATGGTACGCATGGGCCAAAACGGCGCAATTGGCTCACTGGCGTTCAATACAATTTGCCGAACCTGATCACGATCTTCTGGGGAAAGGGGCTTCACTAAAATAGTACTCATATAGAAGGATTTACCTCTCACATATAAGATTAGTTAATTGGTTAAGTTTACTAGCAGCCTCATCAAGGATGGTCACATGTGGACTTTATGATTTACTTCCAGTCATTTTTTAATTAGCTGGATCAGATCATGTACTTGTCGATGCTTCTCAATAGAATGCCGCAAGGGCTTGCTACTGAACACTTTGTACACGTTCCTCCTTCCATCACGAATGTGCTCCAAATATCCATCAGCTTCCAGCTTAACGATAATGTGTTGAACTGCTCGCTCTGTGATTCCAACTTCAAGTGCAATGTCCCGTATTCGTTCAGACGGGTTTTTGGCCAGGCACAATAGAACGTGCGCATGATTCGTTAAAAAAGTCCAAGATGGGCTGGCTGTTTTTTCTTCTGTCATACCCAGTCCTATTAGGAATATGAGTTATTTCTAAAGATTAACTTGCGCTCCCAAAATAGAGGAAATATAATACACGAAATACATTTCATAAGTCAACAAATTATATTTGATAGAGTGTTAGAAAATTCCCCAAACATGGGGGGGGGCAATATCTTTGACGGCGAGGGTAAGTTGTTGTAAGGCGAAAGGTTGATGCAAAAAGACTGCGGGAGGGATCTTATAAAGATTGTTTAGTTAATGTCAAGAGAGTTTGAACTAAAGTTCACATTTCTAAGAATTATACATCCGCTTGTTTAAGTGAGCGACAACAACACCGACAATGTTTCCACTCCTATCGTAGATTGGCTCCGCCTACTCTGAATACAAGGAAACAAGCCTTTTATCAATAAAATCGAATCGCTCGTCACGGACATGAAACTGCTCCTTGTCTGGGTCACCCTGTACTGCAGAGTAATCCATGTTTTCTAGTTTCCTTTTGATCATGCAGGCGTAAGTAATACTTTCAGACTTTTCTTCTATATCTAGAAAATTGACCGCTCTCATAAAGGTTGAACCGGTAGTGACAATGTCATCAACTATTAACCAGTGGGTATCTCCCGGATAGAGAGGAATAGCAGCTTCAGCAAAATCAGTACTTTTCTTAGGCATTATGTAAAAAGGAAGATCAATCAGTTTTGACAATACATACCCAATACGTATTCCCTCAGTTTCACAACCAACAATCACATCAAACTTACCATGCTTTGACTGCCAAACATCTAGTTTCTTTTTTAGCAAGCTACAATAGGCTTCGTTCATAGTATCGGATAGTAGAGAGTAATCGTAATTGTAGTTCGATTTAACCCCCGAGCTTAAAACAAATTCCCCCTCCTTCTTAATCCGTGAAAACAGAATACACCCCCATCCCGAAAATTAATTTAAAACCAACGTTTAAAAAATGTCTCGACGATAAACATTTGTTGAATAGCCTTTACAAACTTTTCATTTCTTTATTTGACCATTGTTCAATGAAGTCATTCTTCTTCGGACCAAGCAAATTTGCCGATGAGTGGAACAAACTTACAACTTCCTATTTTTCGCTTAATTACCCTATCACCATTCTTATTGAGAACAATAAGATCTTGTGATTCTCTTCCCCCTACGGGTGCCACTAAACGACCTTTATCCGCCAACTGTTCAATCAATGCGGTGGGAATGCTTGGAGTCGCTGCTGAAACAATAATCACATCGAATGGCGATTGATCGCGCCAACCATAGGTACCGTCAAATATTTTAAAAATAATATTTTGGTACCTTAGTCCTTCAAGCAATTCTTTGGTTTTTTGGACAAGGGGCTTGATTCTTTCAATAGTAAATACCTGTGAAGCTAGCTCAGCTAGAATAGCCGTCTGGTAGCCTGACCCTGTCCCAATTTCCAAAACCCGTTCACCCCCCTTAAGCTGCAAAACCTCCGTCATTAATGCAACAATGTACGGCTGTGAGATTGTCTGATTTTCACCAATGGGCAACGGACAATCCCCATAGGCCCTATGCTGAAGTGAAGAATTAACAAATAGGTGCCTTGGTACACGGCTTAGCACCTCTATCACCGAAAGGTCCTTGATACCACGCCCCGATATTTGTTCTTCTATCATCTTACGCCTTTGTCCGGCGTATGCCTGTATGGCCTGTTCCGTCAACTCCACTTGGAACGACCTCCTATAAATATTACCGAGAAATGAAGGTGTAAAACCGAAGGGAACAAATTAGAAAAGCAAGCTAGAGGGGAGGGTTACTAATGCAGGTAAGGAGGAATCCTATCTGTTCGGCCAGTGAACGTTTTAAATCTTAGTTGTTCAATCAAACCGACCTCTTCATCTACCAAGTGAGCTCCTACCAAAACGGGATTCTGATAAAAAATAAGATCCCAGCAACCTTGCCCTTCTTCATATTTTAGAAGGTAAATGTTGTTGTCGTCGGCCTCCACTTTAAAAAAAACCTCTCCAACACCGTACCACCGATCCACAATCTCTTTTATCCTGTATCGACGATCACAAACATGAAAGGCGATGGGTCTTTCTTTTGTCTGAAGTTTTGAGCAAAACTCAACTTTAATCATGGTCAAATCTTATCCTCGAGCCCTTTAAAAGTAAACCATTATTTAACATGGTAACAATGTCAACGCTAATGCTCTTTTGAAGTACTGATGAAAAGATTTTAAATCATATTAAAATTGATAAAATGCGCGCGGTGATGCATTGTAATTAACCGATATATTCAAAAATTAATTTAGAACCCGTTCTTCCGTCAGAAAGTCACCTTAAATCTTTCGCAAGAACTAGAAATTATTCCAAACGCTATTCCAGGCTAGCCAAACCCTAAACCATTTATATTCAAAACCTGGTTCAATGCTATGCGGGTTATGTAGTTTATGGTTTGCGATATATTGACATTAAGCAGGCAGTTTGTTAGCGTGGGAAAATCGGTCTTGTACTTAGTAAATATTGGAAATTAAAGATGCCTTGGGACGATTTACACGAACCGGGAAAATCCGGAAAAAAGGGTGGCGGAAGCCAAGGAGGGGGTCCTCAGGATAAATCACCTTTCGACATCCCTCAAATCCAAATCCCAAAATTCAAACCTTCCACGTTTTGGATTATTGCTGGGCTGTTGCTAATGGTCTGGATTATTCCGGGAACATTTTACTTTGTAGAACCAGACGAGGAAGGGGTTGTTGTGACCTTCGGAAAATTTTCCCGCATCACTCAACCTGGGATGCATTTCAAGTTTCCTTCTCCGATAGAACATGCAAGCACGCCGAGAGTCAGACAAATCAGACGAGCTGAGATAGGCTTCCGTACAACTCAAGGAGGAGGCTTACAAAAAGTTCCCGCTGAAGCTCTCATGCTCACAGGCGATCAAAATATAATAGATATCAATCTCGTTGTTCAATACAAAGTTATGGATTCTGTAGCCTATTTGTTCAATGTGCGGCGAGTTCACAAGCTTGTAAGAAACGTTTCTGAAACCGTTGTCCGTGGGATAGTCGGTAGCAGAAAAATTGACGAGGCTCTAACCACGGGTAAAGCAGCAATACAAATAACTGCCCAAGAGCAAATCCAGACACTCCTAAACAAACACAAATCAGGTGTTCAAATTGTCACGATACAACTACAAGATGTTCACCCGCCTGAGCAAGTAGCCTCAGCATTTAAAGACGTTGTCTCCGCACGCGAAGATAAAGAGCGAATGATCAATGAGGCGCAGGGCTACCGCAATGCTGTGATTCCAGAGGCTCGAGGACAAGCGGCTCAAATTGTCAGAAGTGCTGAAGCATACCGGGAAGAAAAAATTAACATGGCACAAGGTGACAGCGAACGCTTCATGCTGCACTATAATGAGTACAAAAAAGCGCCTGCAATTACTCGTAAACGGATTTATTTGGAAACTATGGAAGAGGTTCTGCCTTCTATGCAAAAATTCGTTATGGGCAACAATAAGCAAGGCGTTCTACCTATTCTCCCCTTAACACCGGGAGCATTTGGTGACGCAACCGGACGATAAAATGAAACAAAATGGACTCATTATAGGACTGGTACTAATAGCGTTATTAATATCAACCACAATGTTTACCGTGCACTTAACGCAATCTGCGGTTGTGCTCGAGTTATCTAAACCAAAGAAAATCCTAACTGAACCCGGGTTATATTTTAAGATCCCTGTTATTCAAAAAGTCCGCTTTTTTTCCAAGCAGCTTCTGGACAACGATTCTCCCCCTACCGAGGTCCTGACACGCGATAAGAAAAACCTATTGATTGATAATTTTTCTTTGTATCGTATAACTGATCCTCTGAAATTTTTGGAAACAGTGCGCTCAGAAAACGGTGCCCGCGCTCGACTGGATGACATTGTATATTCTGAACTTCGAGTCGAAATTGGTACCCATGACCTCCATGAAGTTGTAACTGAAACTAGAGGAGCCATCATGGAGAAGGTGACAAAAGAGGCGAATAAAAAAGCAGCCGAATATGGTATCCAAATGGAAGAAGTTCGGATGAAGCGGATTGACCTGCCACCAGAAATCGCCAACTCGATTTACAACCGAATGCGTACTGAACGACAACGGATTGCAATGGAATACCGTTCGGAAGGGAAAGAAGAGTCCACCAAAATTCGAGCTCTGACAGACAAAGAAAAAACAATTCTTATTGCCCAGGCTTATAAGGAGGAACAAATCATTCGAGGTGAGGGTGACGGACAATCAACAAAGATTTATGCTGAAGCGTTCACGAAGGACCCCAAATTCTACCACTTCATTCGTTCCATGGAAGCTTACAAAAAATCTTTAAAGACCGGCACCACTATTCTTCTCTCTGAAGATTCTGAGTTTTTGAGCTTCCTTAACAAGAACAACTGATAGTCGCAATAGGACACTCCTGTCCTCATGAAACCTAACTGCTTTGATCAACCGGAATTTAAACCGAGTTCTTGCGTTCCTTTAAATAACTTTTATTTCGTATGAGAATTTTGATAGCCGGAGCTGGCATTGTCGGCAATAACTTGGCTGAACAACTCTCCGAAGAAGGTCATGATGTTTCTATCATAGACGGAGACGCCGAAAAAATTCGCCGCATCTCGGACACATTGGATGTAATGTCGGTTTGCGGTAATGCATGCATGCCCAGCATTCTTGTAAAAGCCGGAATTCGAGACATGGAAATGGTGATTGCGGTCACCAATAAAGACGAGATCAACTTGATGGTGTGTTTCCTCGCTTCTAAATTTCAAGTTCCAAAGCGATTTGCAAGACTTCGCAGTATGGAGTTCACGGGTTCAGGGCAAATCTTTCCACCGAAAGAACTGTTTATTGACCAGGCGATCAACCCTGGAGAAATCATTATTGATACGATTCTTAAAATTCTAAAAACACCTGGTGCTGTAAATGTTACGGAGTTTGCCCAGGGAAAGGTTTTATTGCGCGAGTTTGATTTGCCTGAAAATGCCCCACTGACAGGAAAAAGCATCAAGGAACTCGTAAGCATTTCTGATTTCGACTTGATAATAATCGTGGCTATCGTCCGCGAGGGAAAACTCATTATCCCAAAACCAGAAGACATTCTGCAAACGGGTGACCGAATCTACACTTTGGTAAATAAAGAATTCCTACCGTTTCTTTTGCCCATGTTGAACAAAACCGTCGATGCGGTCGAGAAAATAGTTATCTATTCTGCCAACCCTGTATCGATCAATCTCGCCAAGGCATTGGAAGAAACAGTTAAAAACGTGTGCATCATTGAACCCTCGCGTGAAGCTGCTCATAAAGCCGCAGAGGAACTTTCAAAGACCTTGGTGCACCAAGGGACAGGAACAGATCTAGATTTGTTCAACGAAATAAACATGAAAGATGTCGATTTCTTTATGGCGCTTTCTGATGACGATGAAAATAATATCCTCTCCGCTCTATTAGCAAAAAAATACGGTGCCCGACGTGCGGTAGTCATAACCAATGACCCGGAGTATCTACCTATTCTTGACTCGATCGGGATGGATATTACGATCAACCCTCGTCTGATCGTAGTCAGCACTATTTTGAAACATTTGCGTAAAGGCGGTGTTATTTCTGTTTTCAAACTAATAGAAGATGCCGAAGTGCTGGAGTTAGTTGTTGATGCTAATTCAACGATTGCAGGAAACAGGATCTCTGATTTAAACTTTCCTAAAGACGCAATGATAGGTGCAATCCTTCGCCAGGGGGAAATGTTGGCTCCTGATGAAAACATTACTGTCCAAGAGGGCGATTCAGTTATTGTTGTAGCTTTGAGCTCAGCAATTGAAAAAATCGAAAAACTTTTCGGACGCAAAAGACACTTTTTCCGGTTCTGATGAACATCCTTGCGATTTTCAATGTTGTGGGGGTTCTCCTCCTTCTTCTTTCAGGCCTAATGGTTCTGCCTGTTGGTATTGCATTTTACTACGACCACCCTCCATCTCACAGGCATTTGTTCTGACTCTTGTGGCGTCATTTTTAATCGGTCTTTCTTTGTGGAAGATTCTTCCATCGGGCGTCGAAAAACTACGCGACCGAGAAGGATTCGCAATTGTCGCTTTATCCTGGATATTCATCGCATTCGCCGGTGCGTTTCCTTACTATCTTTCTGGAAACTGCCCAGACTTTATAGATGCATTCTTTGAAAGCATGAGTGGATTTACTACCACAGGGGCAACCATTCTTACAGATATCGATTCTTTGCCCCGTGGAATTCTATTTTGGAGAAATCTCACCCAGTGGTTTGGGGGAATGGGAATCATCCTTTTGTCTATGGCGATTTTCCCAGCCCTTGGAATTGGTAGCACTCACTTGTTCAAAGCAGAGGTGCCTGGAGGTGTCACCGTAGAACGCATGCAACCCCGACTTGCGGAGACTGCTAAAATCTTATGGAAAACATATGTCGTGTTGACTGTATTGGAGGTCATCCTCCTTAATCTGGGGGGAGTAGATTTTTTTGATGCGCTTTGCCACAGTCTTTCCACGGTTGCTACCGGCGGATTTTCAACTCATAACGCCAGCATAGGCTATTTTAACAGCGCCTATGTAGAATCCATTTCCATTCTATTTATGTTTTTAGGTGGCGTCAGCTTTATCCTTCACTACCAACTAGTCAACGGGAATTTTGCAGTTGTTTTTAAAAACCCAGAGTTGCGGTTTTATGGAACGATGATTATTCTCGGAGTTATACTCGCAACCTGGGGTCTCGCTTCTTTCAAACCCGATCTACCTTTAGACGAAGCGTTCCGTAAAGCTGCATTTAATGTCGTTTCAATTAATACAACTTCCGGTTTCATGACAGACGATTTTAATGTGTGGCCAAATTTTCTTAGAATTTTCATGTTGGTCATTATGATGGTCGGAGGTTGCTCCGGTTCCACCAGTGGGTCTCTAAAGGTGGTCCGCTTTATCATTTTGTTTAAAATCATTAGAAGAGAATTAAAAAAACTCGTCCACCCCCGCGCTATTTTTCATGTAAAAGTTGGGGGTAAACCGGTCAAGCCTGATGACTTAACCAATGTAGTGGCTCTTACTTGCTTTTTTATGGGTTTTGCAGCTTTGGGCTGTATTCTTTTATCCCTGATGGGTATAGATTTGACAACCTCAGTATCCGCTTCCATAGCTTGCCTTTTCAACATTGGCCCTGGTTTGGGACAGGTTGGGGCTATAGGTAACTATGCAGATATCCCATTCATGGGTAAAGGCATCCTCATCGCTTTTATGTTAATGGGAAGGTTAGAGATATTTGGAATCATGCTTCTTTTTCTACCTATGGCGTGGCGCAAATAAGATTTGATTTTAGATATTTATTACCTTAGTATTTTTCGGTCCCCGCTTTAGATGATTTAATCACATGACTATGTAAGGCTGGCTAGGCTAAACATCTGTGGCGTTAGTTTTCTTTTACGTAAATACTTATAAACTGCTGCCCCCCATCAGGGGAGACGCTTTTCAGGATTTCTAATATGAGTACAAGTTCTCCATTAAAAGTTACTGAAGTAGTACTAAGAGACGCTCACCAATCTTTGCTGGCGACCCGAATGCGCACAGAAGATATGTTACCGATCGGCGAAAAGCTTGATCAGGTAGGTTTTTTCTCTTTGGAAATGTGGGGAGGGGCTACTTTTGATTCTTGCTTACGTTTTCTCAATGAAGACCCTTGGGAACGAGCACGCAAACTAAAAAAAGTAATCCCTAATACACCCTTTCAAATGCTGCTCAGAGGGCAAAACTGTGTCGGATACAGACATTACGCGGATGATATAGTTGAGCGTTTTGTAAAAAAATCAGTTGACGTAGGGATAAACATATTCCGCATATTTGATGCCCTTAATGATTTGAGAAATATTGAAACAGCAATCAAAACTGTTAATAAATGTGGTGAAACAGTTGAAGGTTGTATCAGCTATACAGTCAGCCCATTCCACAACATCGAACTTTACATAAAGATGGCTCGCCAATTAGTTGATATGGGATCGGACATTGTCTGCATTAAGGATATGGCCGGGTTACTCACACCTGAAACAACTGGAACTCTAATCCGAGAAATTAAAAATTCAGTTGATGCGCCTGTTCATTTACACACACACGCCACAACAGGACTTGTCGGAATGAATCTACAGGCCGCTATTGATGCTGGGGTCGATATGGTGGATACAGCTATATCCAGTCTTTCAATGGGCACGGGACATTACGCGACGGAATGTATTGTTGCTGCGCAAAAAGGATTGGCTAGAGACACAGGTCTTGATTTGAACTTACTAGAAGAAATTTCGAATTACTTTCGTGAGGTGAGGAAAAATTACGCGGAATTTGAAAGCGATTTTAAAGGTGTGGATATCAATATCCTCAAGTCGCAAATTCCTGGGGGAATGATCTCCAACATGGAAAATCAGTTGAAAGAACAAAATGCCATAGACAAACTTCAAGATGTTCTTTTGGAAGTTCC
>JYMV01032838.1_pt1 | contig 11046 bp, 8 predicted proteins | sample 338911 | NCBI WGS metagenome assembly JYMV01 (sample SAMN03354496, study PRJNA234377) | hydrothermal vent metagenome | biome: Deep sea; feature: Hydrothermal plumes at the Eastern Lau Spreading Center, Western Pacific Ocean; material: Seawater | place: Tonga | collected 2009 | depth 2000 m m
GGAAATACTACGGGAAATTCTCTGGTTAAACAAAAACGGATAGATGGAAATAGAGGTTCGGAGATTCTTGAGCCCTCGTATTCAATGAATTTAGATACCTCTCAGCTATAGAATTCTGATGAGTTTTACTATTTATGCAAGAGGTCTATTCAGTTCCACCTGTGCGACCCCATTCATATAATGGTTCGCAGCAGTCTCCATTATGACCTGATGATCCTCATTCTGTGACATAGACATGCCTCATTCCTATATTTTTCCAATTGTATTCATAGCATAACAACTACAGACAGGTCCATTTATTTTCTCATGGTTCCATACTGAGGGTGAATGGTGTGGGATCTAATCGGTGGTGGGACTGGTAGAATCAAGTTCACCTGTCAATAAGTATAGACAACTATGAGAACCTTGGATATGATGTAATTGGCTTTGGACCCCCTTGTCGATTTCACCTAAATGTAAAGGTTGGAACAAGCTAATATTTCAGGGGCGCCTGAAAAGTCCTAGATGGTAAACTTAAGAGAATTAATGGTAAGCAGAGTGCAATACACATGGTTAATCTAAAACAGCTTTGGTGGGCAAAAATCCTGCCTGTTCACTTCGTCGAGAGGATCAATGAACTGACTCAGGGATTAGATTCCAAATTGGTAGACGTTGTGGATTTCTTTTCCACAAATCGATGGTAGGACACCAGTTGCGGAAAGGCCCAGCGAAGATACACTCCGACATGCCTTTGATAATAATGTTTAAAAGTCCGATAAGCCGAGCGTTGAACCTGGATGATGATAGTCATCACCTCACTCAGACTCAATCTGCTCTTTCTCACTCTCTTAATTCTGCCATCAGCCATTAGGTGTTGATAATATTGGGCTTCAAAGTCAGCCCAAAAGTCGTCAATCTGGCCAAACAATGTGGTCAATTCCATTGGAATCTCCTGTCTGGTGTCAGGTCGGGCCGGTGGCGAATAAACTCCTCAGCATTGTACCAGACAGGAGATTTTGTTTAAATCTCGTTTAATTCCTTACGTCGAACTGAAGTTAATTTAATTCTGGTCAACTAATTTATAATTTAGGCCTGGAGATATTGGCTGGGGATGCGAGTGCCGGGATAAGTGGCTTGAGGCTCACGATCTTGTACCTCCTGAGGAATCTCACCCTCCCAATAGTCAGGGACTGTCTCTGGCCGGCTATGCCATAGCAGCAAAAGGTTCCTACGCTGATCGGTCTGATTTTTGTAGGCGGCGTGTAGAACCCGAGCATCGCCCAATACCAAGTCTCCCGGCTCCGACTCGACATCTACCTGGTTGGGATCATCGCTGAACATAATGGGGTGATCCTCTTGGATAAATCTAGCCCCCTGCTCATGAGCAGTCACCAGTTGATCGTGGAGCGGTATCCGTTTCAGATGGGAGCCCGGTATAACCTTCAAACAGCCGTTTTCTATTCTGGTTTCTTCCAGGTAATAAGAAAGGAAAATCGTTTGTGGCCAAGGGGTACAACTAAGTGGGTCGTTCCAGCGCATCCAGTCTTGGTGCCAGTAGAGGGCAGGCGCATACGGCTCTTTGGTCAAGACAATCAACCCACCGCCGTGGTTGAAATCGCCAAATCCCATCTGTTCCAAGGCCTGGCGGGCTGGTTGCCCTTCAGCTAAACGCTGCATGATTGTGTTGTCTTCGTAACGGATACCCAGGTGTGTACCTTGATACTTAGTATCCGGGTGATGCTCCATCGTGTCGTTCAGACGATCTGACTCTTGGCGTAACTCTAGCAAAAATTCCGGGCTCAAAATGTCCGGGATGAGGCAATATCCATCGCGCAACATCTGTTCTCGCGTTTCTCGGGCCATTTCTGGTGTCATTTTATCCTCCTGGCTGTATTAGCTCCATTAGAGTAGACTAGCTGTCCCAATCTACTGTCATTTGGCGGGAAGAAAATAGCATTCAATCTTTATTCCTCCTCTAGCAACTAAGTCTGAAAGTCTGCTGTTCAGACCAAAGCTAATGTTAACCTAAGCCTAAAATAACGGCAAGTCAGCTTGGCTCGATCATGGTCGGGATATCCCCAGCCCCAAATACAAGATAAAGCCCGCATCAGCGTCTTCATTCTTCCCACTCTCCTTCGTCCCCCTTCTGCCTAGCGGCGGTCTTTTTTCTGCATCTGATCGGCGGTGGATGGAAACTAAAACCAGAGAATCCTGTAGGTAGTAGTTCCTCCCGCGATCAGACTGATTATCATCCAGATACCTGCACACACCACTTCACCCAAGACCAACCCTAGGAAGACCGGTCTTATTTGCCTGTATACTTTTAGACCGCCATACTTCAGCACTCCATACTTAACCGCCCAACCCAACATGATTGAAAACCAGAGTTGAAATGTAGCCCAGGAACTGAACATGGTATAACCAATAGGGTGAAGTGGCCACCAAACAAACAGATTTCTCATCCACACCAACAGCAGTAGAAACAGACCGCCCAGCATGATAAAACCGGTGTTAGTCCAGTCGGTGCCAGTCTGTGGTCCAGCTAGAATAGAAGCTAATTGACGCACATGCCCGCTGGCCCCAGCCATCAAATTTATCGCCCCCTGCCGATAACATAGCTGCAGCACCGAATAGTATGAGAGCAAAACGGCTAAGATCATAGCCGTGGCCATAGCCAACAGCAAAGGTCGCCGCCGGAGACGCACCTCCTCGCCTGCTTTTAAACCGTTCATCACGTACGGCATCATGAATTCTCTCAAATCCAGGGTTAAGGAGATAGAATGCATAAAGAGCGAAGTCGTGGTAGAAGGTTGAATTCTGGATGGACCCAAAGTGGCCAAGAAAAAACTTTGGGGCGAAAAAGAGGGATTGATAAAGGGAATCCCGCCGTTGATCACCTGCCAGGTTAGAACAATATAAGTGGCCAGCAGAAAACAAACAAAGGTCAGGGCAAAGATATACGACATGCCCATCAGGTGATTTAAGAAGATTAAGAGGCTGATTCCGCCCATCAGACCCAGGATAGTCCATCGACTAGATATAGCTTCCTCAGTGTTGTCGGCATTCATAACTGGCCCAGAGAAGGCGCTGGTCAACATCTGGCGGAGGTGGCGCCGGGTTTTCCAGAGTAGGAGCAAGACAAAGGTTAAACAGGCACCAGCTTCCTGCGCCGCACTAAAAGAATAGCCGGTCCACTGGACTCCCGGCCCTTTACTGAGGCGAAATCCCAACAGGCCACCAATCAGACATTGAAACTTGAACAGCAAGAAGAAAAACCAGAGGCTAAATGAAACCTCCAAGGTCAGCAGATAGCTAAATCCCACCACCGACCAGACCAGGAAGACCTTAAATGGGCTCAAGGCCTGCCAAGGCTTGGCCCGCAAGAAAGGATTGAGCCAAATTTCCAAGGGGATAGATGGCAAGTAGGGGAAAAAAGTATGTAAGCAATTCAGAGCATGAACCGCCACCGGCACGGCCAACCCAATCCACATGGCTCGGCTGCTGAAGAAGGAATTGAGATTGGACGGCGGCCTTGGTGAGGCTGCTACTTCTAGCGGGAGTTGGACCAAAGGGAAAATGCATCTTTCGTGTTCAATCCACTGTTTTCTCAGCAACTCTGATAGGCAAATCATAACCAAATAAATGGTGAAAACATAGATTGTCCAGATGGAGAGAGGTGTCATCCAGGCAGACCAGGGGATAGATTCTCCGGCAGAGATCCCTTGGTAGAAGGAATTGATAGCCCGATCGTCATGCAGCACCCGCCAGTGCGGGATGTGCTGATGAAAAAGGGCCTTCCATTCATTCTCAGGAGTGGCAAAATATTGGTAAGCCACTAAAGGAGAAAGAGAATATCGCATTAGGCCGGAGCAAGGAATGCCAGAGGCCACCGCCATCAGGCACCAGATGGTGATCAGTTCCTGGGGTGAGAGGCCAAGTGAGGGCTGAATAACTCTCAGGATGACATTCAGCATCAAGATTAGAATAGCCATCGCAAAGAAAGGAAAGACGGGGAAGTGTCCGCCGGAAGAAAAAACGCCTCGAATCACATAATCATTGTAGGGTGCGATCAGGGCTTGAAGGGCGGAACCGCACAGGCCCAGCACTAAGGCCCTGGAGGTTAGACCTTGATATCGGCTTATACTTTGCAATTTTTGCTCTAGCTGACCACCCCAAATTGTGGGCTTTTCCTTGCCGCTGGAATTAACGACTAATGCACTTTATCTGGACTCTGAGCCAGCATCTAATTAGCCTGACTCTAGCCCGCTGATACTATTCCGGGACTGAGTAACAGATAATCCGAGATCATATTGGATCCAAGTTGTTCCTCCATCGTATTAGTGCTGATTTCAATATTTGTTGATGTTAGGCCAGCCACGACTGCCATTGTGAACGGATCAGTCTAGTATCCAACCAGTTTTAGTAGGCTTGTGTTTTTTACTGGGCCTGAGACCAAGTAGCTACGGTTCATGGCTGAGAGATAGTTGAATAGAATCAAGTGGGGCCATGGCTTGTCCTCAGCCTAGCAAGCTCAGCAGACTTTACTACTCTTCTGGTAATGGCTTTGGAGGTACGAATAAAGAAATCCCGCACCAGGCGGGATTTCTTTCTAGATGATCAGAGAACGAAATTACCTGATTTTAATGGCCGACCAAGCCGTGGCCAGTTTGCCCGCCGCCTCTACATCAAGCGTGTTTTCTGTCAGCCCTTTAAGCTCCTTTTGTGTCAGCACCGCGTTGTAAATTCTGGCGTCCTCCACCCGGCAGACCACCCAACCGTGAGCCGTACCCCCAATCAGCGCTCGGGGGCCAAAAAGAGCTTCCACATCGCCTTTCACCCAACTGCGGATAGGTCCCTTGGTGTAGTCGCCGATTTTATCCCCCTTGCGGTAGATCTTAATATGTGCATTTCCGCCATCATCTTGATATGAGATAGCTAGTTGAATCAGGTCCTTGCCCTTGCTGTTTTCCTGAAACCCTGGCTTGGCATCCTCAGTACGCCTAAAGAAACTACTGCCAGCCATCCACTGATTGGCCTGTCGCTCAGCGTAGACGATGGCGTCAAACATGTCCGCACTGCTCTTATTTACAGCTAACGGTGCACCCCGGATAACTTTAAGGTCATCCATATAAATCCAGACTACCATTGTCTTGTCAGGACCAATGTCCGGTCCTTTCTCGTAGGTGGCCAAGGCCCATTTAGCACTGCCCAGGTGTAATTGTCCATCCTTGACAATAGCCCCTTCCAGTTTAATCTTCTTGAAGTGACCGCTCAGTTCTTTCAGTTCAACACCTTTCTCGAAAGTCCAGTGCCCGATCAACTTATCTTCTTGAGCACCTGGGTTAGCCTCAAGTGACATCGACGGAAATAATATTAGAATTGACAGTGTCCAAATAGAAGCGAACTGCCAATAGCTGATTACTCTTCTCATGCTTGATTACCTCATTTTTTTCTATTCTTGTTGGTTATTGATCCAACCGGCATAGGCCGAATTGTGGTGGCCTAATATAAATGGCTGAGACCATATTGTCAAGGAAGAAGAGCAAACTTTCTGCCACTGGATCAAATCCATCAGGAAAAGTCGTAGCCTCATCATACATGACCTCACTCAAGTCAGCGCCTTCCAGGTTAGCCCCTCCCAGATCAGCTCCGACCAGGTTGGCTTTAGTCAGATTGACTTCAGCTAAATTGGCCCCTCGCAAGCCGGCACCAGACAAATCAGTTTGGGACAAATTAGCACCTGTCAAGTCGGTATCTCTCAAGTCAACCCCAGACAAGTCCGTTCCGGAGGCGATGAGAAGCATCCCCACTACCATCGGATCAAGTCCATCAGGAAAAAGTGTGGCTCCGTCATACAATGCCCCTGACAAGCCCGCCCCTCTTAAGTCAGCATCAATCAAGTTCGCCCCAAGCAAGTTCGCCCCAGACAAATCGGCTCCTGACAAGTTGACCCCAGGAGCAACTAGAAACATATCGTTGAGCGGGTTAAATCCGTCCGGAAGAATTGTTAACCCATCATACACTACCCGAGCCAAGTTAGTGCCAGACAAGTTGGCCTCCGATATGTCAGCCTTGGCCAAGTCAGCACCTGACAAGTTAGCTTCCTGCAAGTTAGCATCATGCAAGTTAGTGTCAGACAAGTTGGCCTCCGACAAGTCAGCACCTGACAAGATAGCTCCTGTTAAGTAGGTTCCAGACAAATTAGTTCCTGACAAATTAGCACCAGACAAATCCGCATCAGGGGCAAGTAAAAACATGCCAGCTGCTTGTGGGTCAAATCCGTTAGGGAACCTTGTGCCCTCGCGTCCGTCTGCTTTGCCTGTATACACCGCCTTCGTCAAATTGGCACCTGTCAAGTTAGCATCAAACATGGTGATCTCAGCATATTCGCGCCGTCTCAAGTTGGCTTCTGATAAGTTAGCTCCTTCCAAGTTGGTCTCGGACAAGATTGCGCCTGACAAGTTAGCCGAAGACAGGTTGGCTCTTTCTAAACGAGCTCTTTTCAAATTGACCCCCTGTAAGTTAGTATGGGACAAATCGGCACCTGACAAATCGGCTCCTGACAAACTGGCACTACTAAACCAGGACAGATCAAAACCCAAGTTCGCTCCGCGCAAGTTGGCATTAGTTAAGTTAGCATCAGACAAGCGAGCACCAGACAAGTTGGCCCCAGACAAATCGGCTCCTGACAATATAGACCGTCTCAAGTCTGCTTCTCTCAAGTCCGCCCCTCTTAAGTCAGCATCAGTCAAGTTGGCATCTCTCAAGTTAGCACCTCTCAAGTCCGCCCCAGGGCCAATTACTTGTCCATAAACAAATGTAGTGAGATGGAATAACATTAAAAGAGCTAAGGCTAAGGCAACTAAGACAAGCGTACAGTATGAAACTTTTCTCAAAAACATAATAGCTAAGTGCTCCTCAAAAACCCCATTCAGTGCCTCTTTTCTGCTACAGTTGGAACGGGCGTCTATATCAAGTTTCAGGGTTTATCTGTCTATGTTTCTGTCGATCACGTGTACCTGCGATAGATATAAGGAGTAATGGTTTCGCCTGATACTACTGTATCTCAAATTGGTTTGTTGTACTTAAGTTTTAACTTAAATACAACTCGACTGATTAATATTTCCTTACCTCCCATTCTGTTTTTCCACCTAATTAAACATGATTGATCTTTTCTACGTTCGATTTCTAACCCTATTTTCTTTCATCTTTTCTCTCCTCTTCGAGAACTCCTTTCTTTTCTTATGTTTAATCAATAATAGATAAGTAACGTGTACTATTCCGTAACAAGCAATGAGGACACAAAAAAGTAGGAGACCTAAGAATTGTATAAAATTGGTACTTTCTGAAGCAGGTACACCGAGTGAACCTCCAACAAACCAAGAGATAAAGATTACAAATAAAGCAATAAAATTATCTTGAAGTTAAATGGACAAAGATCAGATTAACCAAAACGTTAGCGCCTGGGTCGAATGGCGTGAAGTTGATCCTGCCTCAAAACTCACAACGACTTGGGGTAGAGTGAAGACAGGGTATTAACTCGCCGGTTGATAAATGGATGAAATGACGGACCACTCGTTCCCACCTCGGGTGAAATAATGCGGAGACGCGAGATTCTGCATAGGTATAAAATTTGATCCGGCTAGTTCAAAAGATCGACCAAGACCGCTGCAGCAGCTTTAATTCAGAACTCTCAGGAATTTGAAACCGTAGTTCCCAAGCTGAAGGTCAAGCTCACCATTCCCGTTCGCCGTGACCGTCTCGCCGCTCAAATAATTGATCAGGGTCTTCGCTCGATCGCCGAGGAAGGCCCTCACCCGCTTCGGTTCCTCATCAAAATTGAATACGGTGACGGCCGTTTCGGTCCCATCGTCGCTCGCGCGTAATGCCGCAAAGACCGTATTCCTACAATCAGTGGGCAGCTCCTCGATCTCACCGATTGCGAGCGCCTTCTCCCTGGCCCGCAGTGAAAATACCCGCTTGAAGAACTCGTACGGCGAATCGGGGTCGCCCTCCTGACGATCAATCTCAGCCCAATCGATTTTCCCGGAGCGGGGACCGTCAACTATGGGAGGGGGTTTGATTGGCTTTGTGGGGTAGGTCATGTCGTTCGCAGAGGCCCATACCTGATCCGGCAATACCGCGTTGAACGCAACTTGAAGGCGCCACGCCGGCAGCTTGTTGATCAAAGGGAAAGGCTTCTGCCTGGGGTCCCCAAGTTGCTGATACGGAAACATGTCGTAGTCAATCAAGGCCTGCCTTGTTACCAATCCATGCCGGATGTAGTCCGGGTCGTGCTCCAGAATTGCTTTTGTCTCGTTGTAGAGCTGAGTTCGTCGGAAGCCCGTGCCCCCGTTGAACCCACCGTGGCGGATAATGTCATGTTCGAGTGCCATATTCTCGCTGGTGATGAAGCCGCCCCGAGCCTTCACATAATCTGTGAGCGTTCTAACTGCCTCGACGTTGAGGTTCCTCCACGAGGCGATTGAGTCAACGTCCCAGCCGGCAATTCCGCGATCCATCCAGAATCCGATGTGTTCGAGGTACGCCTCCATATAGGTGGAATTCGCGAAATCGGGGCCAGGATGATTCCATGTCGTGGCTACCGTACCGTCGTCCTCCCACTGAAACCATGAGACCCTAGGGTCCTCTCTCCCTTCCCCATGAGCCTTCCTTGCGGCTACATAATCGGGGTGGTGCCAACCCATGTATTCCGGAACTGCCATCACCAGAAGCTTGAAATCCCTCTTTCTGCAGTCTTCTGCGAGTCGATTGAAGTCATCCATAGTTCCATAGAGAGGATCTACGTCGAACCAATCCTGGGCCACCAGTCCTCCCCACTCGAAGTCATCGTCAAACCGGGTTATTTGACGGAGCAGCAGTCCGGATATGCCCATATCAATGAGGTAATCGAGATGCTGGCGGATCCCTTCAAAGTCTCCGAATCCATCGCCGTTCGAGTCCCACGCCCAGGGGACAGCAAGGCTCAGCAGAGTTGGGTGGGTTGACCACCACCCAGACGGTTTAGACATGTTATGTCTCCTTCAAATAATTTTAATCTGTGGAGCCATCACAACTCCACCTTTCACATTTAGCGGTTGTTTTTAATTTTACGGTATCTAACCTATAATTAGGGTTGTACTTAAGCTTTAACTTAAATACAAGGGCATCTGATCTGATTTCAGAAAGAGACCTGCTTAGACAAACAGGTTTTTAAACCGAAATTTTTGGATTTGGTCCATATTTATTTTCTCTCGCTTCACTATCGGAGAGATACCAGATCAAAGTTAGAATCCAACCAACCAAAGGCATCAAGCCGATCAGTAACCACCAACCACTACGACCAGTATCATGTAACCGACGTATACTAACGGCTAAACTGGGGATCAAGGTGCCTAAACCATATAGCCCCATGGACAATCCATAAACAATCAGAATTAGATCTAAATCCCACCCTATTATAATTGGGAAAATGGTGGATATAATTGGGAAGATGATGAATGTCAGAGTGTTAAAGATCTGAAACATCCAAAATTCATTTCGTCTGGCTCTTCCACTAAAAACGATATACTTCTTCAACACTTGCAAGTACCAATGGATCGAATATCTCCTGCCAAATAACTGGAAGCAACATAAAAAAATGGCTATCAAAACCAAAATTGATCCAAACAAAATCAACCTAAAAACATTCACTAACTCTCCCCAATTGGCGATTGGAATGGGTATTCCAAAGATCAACTTAAAAACAAACGGATCGGCTGGCTTGGTCTCCCATTTAGGCATTCCATTGGCGATTTCTGCCATGATCTCACCTCGTCGTTGTCGGATGAATTGCCTTCTCTCTTCCAATGACCCAACAAATCTATAGGCCGATTGCGCTACTCCCAAATTGAGGACCTGTAAAGCTAAAGGAGATTCGGTATTTACAATTAGATCTACCCCTTTTTCTTGGCCTGATTTCAGCTCCATATCTTGTTCAGCTAACACTACTCCTCTAGCCACAGCTTGTTGCAATTTTAACTGGGTTCCCTTGGTTCTCACCATTGGTTAAAAAGCCCAAATCTCGGCTATAGATGGTTCCACCTAATTCAATAATGGCCTGAAGTCGAATTGGGGGGAAATTATCTTTATTTTCTCCCTCTAAAATCAACCGGCCTGACAACACAAATCCTTCACTCAGAGGAAAGCTATCAACAGGCCTAATTACAAACCCCCAGTCTCCACCCCCTTGGCTAACTTTGATTAGACACGTATTCCTCCCAGAATTAAGCTTAACAATAAATTGGTCTTGGTCGATCATTACACCACGTGGCTCTTGAGATTGATGAACTACTTGGCCATTAATCCAGACTTTGACTGAGTCGTCACTGCCCAAACCCAATTCAACATATTGGTCTTTATCACTTTCGATCTGACGGAAGGCATAGGCAGTCACATCATCCAATCTGCCTATTTCCTTAACCAGATTAATTATCTGTTTCTTACCTGAGATCGGACGCCATTTGAGAACCTGATTTTTAGAATTGTGGAATTCCTGTTCTTGACTGAGTTGGATGTTGGCTTCACCACCGTGTTCTAACAAAAAATCTTGATCCAAATCATGCCTTTCTTGAGTATAAAAGGGACCCAATAGAGACCAATCAGTGATAAATTGACCTCTTCCTTTACCATCATCTCTTTCGCTTTCTTCGGCTTCTGTTTGCACCGCTCCCTTTATGGCTTGTTGTGTTTTCGTTTCCTCACCAATAGTTAGGTAAGGCTTAAGCAGAGCCTCTATTCTCTCCGTTTCTGCTAATAAAGCCTTCTCATCCCAGTGTCGTTCTATAATTTTTCTCAATGTCCGTTCATAACGCTGACGTCCTGATTTCAGCTGATACAGTCGATTAGCTATCAAGCCTTGTATCTTAACTGAAACTGGATCTCCCATACCCTGTCTAAAGGGGCCAAATCCCTCGAACAAACTATCTGCTCCCCAGGGGATAAAGTGGAATTTATCCGTCTCCGGGTTGAGATAAAAGAAGAAATTATTGCGGTTGCCTGAATAGCCATCCCAAAAACTGACTAACC
>JYMV01037812.1_pt1 | contig 11046 bp, 11 predicted proteins | sample 338911 | NCBI WGS metagenome assembly JYMV01 (sample SAMN03354496, study PRJNA234377) | hydrothermal vent metagenome | biome: Deep sea; feature: Hydrothermal plumes at the Eastern Lau Spreading Center, Western Pacific Ocean; material: Seawater | place: Tonga | collected 2009 | depth 2000 m m
GTTTCCTTAGTTAAATTTGGTAAAAGGGAGGAGGCGATAGATAAATTTGTGAAGTCAGCTAGCCTTGATGCCAACTATTCAAAAACTTACCTGTATTGGGGGCTCACCTTGGCTATGGATGGAAAGCCAAAAGCCGCTATAAAAAAATATGAGAAGGTTATAGAGTTGGAACCAGAAAACAGCAATGCCTATGCATACTGGGGGGCCGCGCTAGAGCAATTAGGCGATCACTCTGGGGCTATTGAAAAACTGGAGCATGCTCTGGAAATTATGCCAAATAATAGCAATGTTTTTAGTACATTAATAGAGGCCCTAGTGAATCAGAAAAAATACAACGAGGCTTGGGAGGTTGTGAAAAAAGCGAGAAAGGCAAGAGTCGCGATCTCTTCAAAATTAGTGAGTAAATTAGCTGAGGTGTTCCCTGAACCAATCCTGTAGTTATCCATAACACGACACTTTTTTCCTCTTGAAAACCTCTTGTGAATTATATATATTTGCTTCAGTTTAAAGAATTTGAAAAAATACTGTTGTTTTATTGCTGAGAGATGTTTGGCAGGTTCTCAATTTCAACTATTGTTTAGGCGAGATTCTTAGGTGCGCATCAAAACTTTTTGTAAATTTTTGAAAGTACTGGGTTGTCCTTTTTTGTTTTTTGGGTTTGTTTCTATTGTTGGTGCGTCTGATGTAACGATAGAAATGGTACAGGTCGCTCATGCTTCTTCCACTTCCTCCCCGCAGTCTTATTTAGATTGGCGTGATGTAGACTGGAAAGATCCTTTTGTGAGAAATGGGGATTTTAAGACTCGCGTTAGATCTAAGGCTCCTGCTAGCTCTAATGATTCGACATCAGATTCTGACATAAAGCTAGAGTTAAGGATGCCATCTTCGACTTCCATTGTAACATCGGACTCATTTGATGACTTGGAAGATCCCTTCGCATCAAAATTAGATACTCCCGAAATGCCTGATCCTTTTGAAGACTATAACCGGTTCATGTTTGACTTAAACGAAGAGTTTTATGACAACATTATGGGACCGGTTGTTAGAGAATATAGAGACTTTGTCAACGAAGATATTCGTATTGGAATCGCTAATATTTTCGATAATGCGATGGCACCTCTTAAATTGGTCAGTAGCTTTCTTCAGGGCGATATTGACAAGACAGGCAGGGTTATTGCCAGGACCATCATAAATACAACCATAGGTTTGGGTGGTATGTTTGATGTTGCTGATAGTGCATTTGATATCAAGGATGTCAATGAGGACCTTGACCAGGTGTTAGGGGTATATGGAGTGCCTACAGGGCCATATATTATGCTACCTTTATTTGGCCCTTCATACGCGCGTAATATTTTTGGCCGCGCTGCTGGCATATTTTTAAGCCCCACTTATCACTTTGCTCCAGGGGTTGAGGTTGGTGGCGCTTTGACCGTTACCGATCAAGTCAATGATACTTCTTTTATTGTTGATGATATCGAGCAGATGGATGACAGCACTCTTGATAAATATGAAAGTGTTAGAGACTTTTATGGCCAATACCGAGACGTTTTGGTGAACGAGTAGTGATTGTATTGATTAAAACTTTATCATATTGCTGAAATTTTTTTGGTTACAATTCAGAATTTTCTCTAAATCAAAGTAGTTGTATCTTTTTTGGGATTTGTTAGATCATTTTGGTAGGCAAAATTTAGTCTATTTTGATGATTACTTTTAAGTCTGGACTCGTTACGAAACTGTTGTCACATGCCCCATCGTCAAATCTCACCTGTACTCCACCTTTTGAATCTGGAAAAATTTTATTGCGAGACTGGGACCACTTAGCGCCATTTTGGTGAAAACCAGTGACCGAAAAAGACTGGCTTGTGAATGTTGATTTTTTTAAAACGAATGACTCTCCAGATTTTTTAATAACAGATCCTATACTTTTCCCACCGATAAACCATTCTATTTTATACCTTTGCGCGGTGCCAGCATCCATGACAGAGGTAAATGTGGCCTGCCGGTTTTTGTACAACGAAAAGTACGCAGGGTTCGTAGTTCCTTCGCATTTCGTCTGAGCGGCTGCAGGAAAAGTGACGCAAAGCGCCAGGGTTATACATGAAAAGAATTTAATTCAGTCATCTTACAAACCAAGGCCAGAAACTTTGCTGCTTCTATATACTTCTTTCATTGTAACATTTAACCATGATTAAAGATTTAAATTGATATTGCTTTGGATTCTGTGGATACTTGGTTTTCTTTTTTTATTTCCCCGATGGACTATTTTGGTGTCAACCTTTGAAAGAATTTCAATATACTAACCGTTTGGTAGACGAGACAAGTCCTTACCTTTTGCAACACCAACACAACCCAGTTGACTGGTATCCTTGGGGGGATGAGGCTCATGCGCGTGCTAAGGTTGAGGACAAGCCTATTTTTTTGAGCATTGGATATTCGTCTTGTCACTGGTGTCATGTTATGGCGCGAGAATCGTTTGAGTGCGAGGAGACCGCTCGCACCATGAATGAGAAGTTTATTAATATTAAAGTTGATAGAGAAGAAAGGCCAGATATTGATGCGGTATACATGAAGTCAATTATTTCACTGGTAGGGCAGGGTGGTTGGCCTATCAGTCTATTTTTAACTCCCGACTGTAAGCCATATTTTGGTGGAACATATTATCCGCCAGTTACTAAATATAATAGACCTGGATTTTCTCAGGTTTTGGGGGAAGCGTTTACTCTTTACAAGGAACAAAAAGATAACTTAGAAATACGCACCCAAAAAATTTTAGAAAAATTACGTATCCCTGAATCAAGTTCTGAGAATGATTTAATTGCAGTTCATCGGTTGATCGATGAGGCAGTTCACATTATGGAAGAGAGGTTTGATGCCGAAGAAGGAGGGTTTGGTTCTGGGATGAAATTTCCGGAGCCTATGAACTATACAATGCTCTTGCGTCACTGGGTTAGAACTGGGGCTGATGAATCGATAAGAATGCTTGATAAAACTCTCACAAAGATGGCCGAAGGAGGTATGTACGATCAACTGGGTGGAGGGTTTCATCGCTACTCTACCGATAGATATTGGCGAATCCCTCATTTTGAAAAAATGCTTTATGACAACGCACTTTTGGCTAAACTTTATATTGATATGGCTCAGGCAACTAAGCAGGATCTTTATAGCGAGGTACCTCGTGATATCTTTAAATATATTCTTAGTGAAATGACCTCACCGGAAGGAGCTTTTTATTCCGGTCAGGATGCAGATACAGACAGAGAGGAGGGATGTTATTACTTTTGGGAGATGAAGGAGTTCCTTGATCTGCTTGGTCCTCGAAACGCCAAGGTAATGGCGCGTCATTTTGGTGTGACTTCCTCCAAGGGTACTACTCGAAAAAATGTTTTATACATTAAAGAGTCTATAGAGAATTTAGTAAAGCTGGAAGGAATTGCAATATTTGAGCTAGATCATATTTTACGTACATCTAAAGAAATTTTGCTACAAGCTAGGGGAAAAAGATCTAGGCCGTTTACTGACCAAAAAATAATTACCGGTTGGAATGGACTTATGATAACGGCCTTTGCTTCTGGTTATATGGTTTTGCATGGCAAGAATTATTTAAAGGTCGCAACCCGTGCAGGAGAATTTTTATGGAATAATATGTGGACAGAGAATGGGATTTTGCTTCGTATCTATAGTAATGGCGAAAGCAAAATCAATGGTTGTCTTGAAGACTATGGGTACTTCCTTGAAGCGTTGATCGCACTTTATGAAGCATCTTTTGATCTTGTATGGATTGAACGCGCGAATCAACTTGCTGATAAGATGATTGATGAATTTTATGATGAAAAGGATGGGGGGTTTTTTATGTCAGGCCTTTCATCAGAGGTACTTATAGCTCGCTTAAAAAATGCAGCCGATGAAGCAATTCCTTCAGCCAATGCAATCGCTATTTTGTCACTTCTTAAGCTAGGACACCTTTCAGGTAATAAACGTTATCTTGATATTGGGGCAAACTCTGTGAATGCTTTTAAACAGAGAATAGATAAGAATCCAGCAGCTCATACAGGTATTTTGGCGGCGGCTGATTTTATGTCATGTTCCCTTACGGAGGTTATTTTTGCTGGTGATTTGGAGAATTCTTCTTTTGAGGATATGAGAGATTCTTTACATCAGGACTATCGCCCCAATAAAGTTATTGCATGGAATAAAAATGGCCAGGCCTCACACCTGATTCCTCTAACGGAGGGAAAGTCGACTATTGATGGAGCCCCTGCAGTTTATGTTTGTCAGCAAGAGACCTGCCATCCCCCAGTAAGCTCTGGAAAAGCGCTAGCTAGTTTACTTAAGCCACCACCAGAGATTCGGCTCAATATTTTTGATTATGATAAGCAGATTAAGGACGCCGAAAAGGAGGAACAGGGAAAGTTTCTCGGAGTCATGGATCAAATTTTCAAACACTCAGGGTTGAAAAAGTAAAGCTTATTCAGAGGTCGATTGATTGAGCGTTACGTTTTTATTACTTATTGAACTAGTGGCGATGGTTGTTTCAATTTAAGGAAATTATTTATTTCGCCTCTTTTCCTCGGAGTTATTAGTTTATAGATTGAGAGAGTTTAATCTCATTTGATACTTAGAGATAGTTATCTCTGGAAATTTTCTGATATATTCATAGGGTTTTAAAAATATTGATATATCAGAGGCTTGGGTTATAATGACTATATTCTTAATCTATTAAATTTTCAAGGAAAGCATATTATGGCAATCGACAGCAAAGAGCTTGAGGATTTTATGCCCGCTACCGAATTAGAGTGGTCGGATACTGCTATTGCGCGTATGAAAAATGTGCCATTTTTCGTACGAAAGAGTGTTGTTCGTGGGATTGAGCAATATGCCAAAGATAAAGGTGTCGCTCTTATTGATGATGATGTTGTTTCTCGGGCACGTCAAGAACGTGAAAGCGGAGCCATTGAAGAAGCAAGAAAGAAGAATGCATCTAAAGTTGAATCTGAAGCTGTTGCTCCAGAAGTAGAAATTAAGCGACAGTTCGTGAACTTTGCTTTTTATAAATTAGATCCTTCCTTTCGACGGTTGCCAAAGGAAAGAAAAGAAGCCGCAAAAAAAGAATTTCTTGACGTGCTTGAAGAGTATGATGCTAACAGCGATATGATACTTCTTGGTTATACAATGGTGGGTATTAGGGCGGACGTGGATATTATGTTTTGGCGTATAAGCTATGAGATGGAAGGATTCCAGAAGATGACCACACGCTTATATCAAACAGACCTTGGAAGTTTTCTAATGCCAAGCTACTCTTATTTGTCTCAGACCAAGCGATCCATGTACCAAGATATGTTTAATCCTGAGCATGAGGAAGATCGCACTCATATTATTCCGGGTAAAGCAAAGTATCTATTTATTTACCCATTTGTTAAAACGAGAGAATGGTATCTTCTTACTCAGTTTACACGCCAAGGGATAATGGACGAACATATTTATGTGGGGAATAAGTATCCTTCTGTAAAACTAAATACTAGTTATTCGTTTGGTATTGATGATCAGGAGTTTGTTGTAGCATTTGAGACTGACTATCCTCAGGACTTTGTAGACTTGGTTATGGATCTTCGGGAAACACAGGGGAGCCTCTACGTTGAGCGAGACACGCCGATCTTTACTTGTGTAGCAAATTCTTTAGAGGATACAATTAGCAGTCTTGGTATATAAAAGTATAAAATGTTGAAAAAACAAAGGGCTGTGACTTTTATCACAGCCCTTTGTTTTTGAGAGCGTATTGCCTTAGATTATCATCTACTATTGCCAACTATTGTTGCAAAGACTTAGTATTTGGCTTAGGGTCTTTTTTAAATCTTTCCTATGAACTACTTGGTCAATTAACCCACGCTCCAATAGAAATTCTGCACGTTGGAATCCCTCAGGAAGTTTTTGCTGAATGGTTTGTTCTATTACGCGAGGACCTGCAAATCCAATTAATGCGCCGGGCTCAGCAAGAATGATATCCCCAAGCATAGCAAAGCTTGCTGAAACCCCTCCGGTAGTTGGATCAGTCAATATGGAAATATAAGGTAATTTTTCTTTTGCTAGCTTGCTGAGAGCAGCTGAAGTTTTAGCCATCTGCATGAGTGAAAGAATGCCCTCCTGCATGCGCGCTCCGCCAGAACAGGAGAGTATAATTAATGAAGTTTGATTGTTGATGGTTCTTTCGATTGATCTGGTTATTTTCTCACCAGCCACGACCCCCATGCTGCCACCCATGAAACTAAACTCAAAAACACAAATTTCAACTTGATGGTTTTTAATGTGCCCAGTTCCCGAAATAACCGCGTCCGTAGTCATTACTTTTTTGTAGGAGGTACGCAATCGTTCTTTGTATTTTTTGCTATCCTTAAACTTGAGAGGATCGGTCGCTATTAAGTTATTATCGTGCTCAATAAATGTTCCTCCCTCTATTAGTTGATTGATTCGCTGCTTTGCACTCGTTCGGAAGTGGTAGTCGCATTGAGGACATACCCGGAGATTTTTTTCAAGATCCGAAATATATATGTTGTTCTTGCAAGCATGACACTCAGCCCACAGTTCGGTATTAGCAGGATCTTTTTTTTTAACACTCGTTTTGGATTTAATTTTATCTATCCAAGACATATTGATTGAGTTATTTAATGGCTAAAAAGATTAATAGAATTGAATGCGACTGGACCTGTTTTGGTCGATGGGACACTTTTATTATAATTTTATTAGGGATGTCTAATATTGTTCAAAACTGCATTTTGCTTATTTTTTTGAGATGACAGCGCTCTAAGTGGGCCAAATATTGTATAGCCGAAGCTTATTATAAATAGAGCTATTTTAGGTATAGTGGCCAGAACATAAATTATAAGTACTACTAAAAGAAATCTTGTGAAGGATACTCGTTTACGAAATTCGAATTTTTTAAAGGCTGGATATTTAATATTACTAACCATTAGGAAAGCAAGAGTGTATACGGTGGCTACCATAAATCCAGGGTGCACTCTTGACCCGAATAGATCTTCAAATGCAATTATAATTGACGCGATAACAGCAGCAGCGGCAGGTGTAGCTAGTCCAATAAAATATTGACCTTCAATGTCGGGTTTAGTTGTGTTGAATCTTGCCAAACGTAATGCAGCGCAAAGCAAGTATAAAAATGCGGCCATCCATCCTATACGTCCAAATGGCTTTAACACCCAAGCATAGCAAAGAAATGCTGGGGCCATGCCAAACGATATCACGTCAGCTAAAGAATCATATTGCATTCCGAATGCACTGGTAGTTTTGGTCATTCGAGCAATTCTACCGTCTAGAACATCAAATATTATGGCCAATACAATTGCCCAGGCAGCAAGAAAATACTTATCGTTAAGTGCGGCAATAAAAGAGTAAAACCCACAGAATACATTTCCTGTCGTAAATAGGCTGGGTAGGATATGGATACCTTTTCTTGGTTTCATCTTGCCTTTCTTTAGTTTTAAGTAAGATAACCAATAATACTTTTACCACCGCTAACTCGATCTCCACAAGTTACAGATAATTTAGTGGTTTCTGGCAGTAGAATGTCAACACGTGATCCGAATCTGATTAGTCCGTATCTCTGACCTGATTCATAATAATCTCCCTTTTTAGGCCAGCAAACAATTCGTCGAGCTATAAGACCGGCGATTTGTTTAACAAAAACATGTGTTTTTCCATTTAATGTTCTGCTCATTATCCATTGATGCTTTAGGATTAAATGCGGCAAGAAATTTTCCAGGGTTATAACGGATTTCCTCAATGGTTCCTGCAATAGGTACCCTGTTGACGTGAACGTTGAAAACAGAGAGGAATATAGTTACCCGTTTGCATAGTTCCCCATTAATAGGTTCTTTTTCAGTTATTATTTCTGTGATTTTTCCATCAGCGGGTGAGACAATCACATTTGGTTCGTTAGGGATATGACGCTCTGGATCACGAAAAAAACATGTCACAAACAAAAATCCCAATCCCAAAAAAAATGCTACCCAGTAAAATGAAAGCAAAAACATCAGAATAGTGACAACCAATAGGGGGATAATGAACACAAAACCTTCTTTAGCTAAAGGAATTTTCATAGTTAAGGGTAGGTGGATTTCAATAGTTTTTAGAAAAAATTATGGAAAAGGTGATCGCTATTTTAGTTTTTTCCCAATAAAAGGCATCATCTTGCGCAGTTTTTCGCCCACTATTTCTATTGGGTGCTCAGAATCCTGTTTTAATCGAGCATTAAATACTGGGCGATTGGCCTGATTTTCTAAAATAAACTCCCTTGCAAAACTTCCACTTTGAATTTCTGCGAGAACTTTTTTCATTTCATCTCTGGTTGACTGTGGAATGATCCTAGGTCCCCTAGTCACATCTCCATAAGCTGCAGTGGTGCTAATAGAGTAACGCATATTCCCAATACCGCCCTCATAGATTAAATCTACAATTAATTTTAACTCGTGGAGACACTCGAAATAAGCTAAGTCAGGGTTGTATCCTGCTTCGACTAATGTGTCGAAGCCTGCTCGAATAAGTTCCGTAACTCCACCGCATAAAACAGCCTGTTCTCCAAAAAGATCTGTTTCTGTTTCTTCCCTGAATGTGGTTTCAAGAACTCCCGCTCGCGTGCCTCCGATTCCCTTGGCGTATGCTAGCGCAATCTTTTTTGCTTTTTTTGAGATATCCTGATGAATAGCCATCAAGCAAGGGACTCCAGCTCCTTGTTCGTAAGTTCTTCTGACTAAATGTCCGGGCCCCTTAGGTGCCACCATAAAAACATCCACCGAACTTGGGGGCACTACTTGTCCAAAATGAATATTAAACCCATGGCCAAAAGCAATAGCGTCACCCTTTTTCAGATGAGGTGCAATTTCATTGTCATACATCGTGCGCTGTTTGTCGTCTGGGATAAGGATCATTATGATATTTGCAATTTTTGCTGCCTCCGCTACGGTCATAACTTTCAACCCATCTTTTTGGGCTCTTTTCCAGAAAGCACTTTCCTTGCGCAGTCCCACCACAACCTTAAGGCCACTGTCATGCAAGTTTCTTGCATGTGCATGTCCTTGACTACCGTAACCAATAATGGCAATCGTTTTGCTTTTCAACACCTTGATATCCGCGTGGCGGTCATAATAAATACTTGGCAATTTCTTTCTCCTCTTTACCTACATTAAAATAAGATTTGTTTTTTGTTACTTAGGGTAAAGCATTTGTGATGTACTCAATTTATGGGTTTGATACCCCTGCTTATTGCAATACGTCCGGATCGAACAACCTCTTTAATTCCGAGTGGTTTTAGTAGATCTAAAAACCCCTTTGTTTTGCCTTCATCGCCCGTAATTTCGACTGTGTAAGTATCGGGGTTCACATCTATTACCTTAGCTCGGAAAATATCCACAATGCGCAAGATTTCCTCACGAACACGCGCTTCAGCGTTCATTTTTACCAGTATTAACTCGCGGTCAACAAAATGTTCTTCAGTGAAATCAATGACTTTGATAACGTCAACCAGTTTGTTGAGTTGTTTTGTGACCTGCTCAATTTTTTTGTCATCACCGCGTGTAACAATGGTCATCCGTGAAATTCCAGAGTCGTTTGTTTCTGCAACGTTCAAGCTTTCAATATTGTAACCGCGGCCACTAAAAAGTCCTGAAATTCTTGATAGTACTCCAGATTGATTGACGACGAGGACTGAGATGGTATGGTGCATGTCTTCAAGCCATTAAGGCTATATAGTTATTTGGTTTTTGTTAAGTTTGAGCAAGCAATAATATCAGAAACCGTTTATATTTACCATTATATTCCAGTCTTATTTTTAGTGTAAGTCATTGGATTTTTGTTCCTTGGAGTTAGTACATGAAACCGACTGATCTTCCTGTGGTCCTCAGGTACCTTAGGAAATCAATTAAATCTTGGCGCGTTCCAGTGGTTACTGAAATAAGTCGTCAACGAAACCCTTTTATGGTACTTGTGAGTTGTCTTTTGAGTTTGAGAACCAGAGATGAAATTACCGAAGCTGCCTCTAAAAGGCTATTTGTTCTTGCAGATTCCCCAAAAAAACTACTGCGATTAGATCCAAAACAGGTAGAAAAAGCAATCTATCCGGTTGCTTTTTATCGTAATAAAACCCTTAGGTTGTATGAGATCAGCGGGACTCTCATTGATGACAACGGTGGCAAAGTTCCTGACACATTAGATCAATTACTTAGATTAAAAGGGGTTGGTCGGAAGACGGCGAACCTCACTTTGGTTCTTGGCCATAACAAGCCTGGAATTTGTGTTGATATACATGTACATAGGATAGCAAATCGGTGGGGGTACGTTCAAACCAAATCACCAAATGAAACAGAGAAGGCATTAAGGTATAAGCTTCCAAAACGTTATTGGATGGAAATTAATAATTTACTGGTAAGCTTTGGGCAAAACATATGCAAGCCACAATCGCCTTTTTGCAGTAAATGTGATGTTTTGGAATATTGTGAGCAAATTGGAGTAAACCGGTATCGTTAGAATGAGGAGGATGTGAAAAGCATCATAACTTTCCAACCGTTTGTTTTTGTACAGCAATGAGTTGCTTGATGCCTTTATCAGCAAGAACGAGCATTGCTTTCATTTGTTTGTCTGTGAAGGGTTCGCGTTCGGCCGTGCCTTGAATTTCTACAAACCCACCACTCCCGGTTTTTATAATGTTTAAGTCCACATCAGCTTCTGAATCCTCAGAATAATCCAAGTCTAAAAGATTTTTGCCACCAATGATCCCCACACTTATAGCTGCTACATAATCACGAACGGGTATTTGTTCGATAAGTTTATCTTTTTTCAGCTTTTTCATAGCTAGCATTAAGGCAATAAATGCTCCCGTGATAGAGGCACAGCGGGTTCCACCATCCGCTTGGATTACATCGCAGTCGATCCACACAGTTCTTTCCCCAAGTTTTTCAAGGTCCACAATACTGCGTAATGACCGTCCGATGAGCCTTTGAATTTCTTGCGTACGGCCAGAGAGCTTTCCTCTGGATGCTTCTCTAG
>JYMV01001148.1_pt1 | contig 11045 bp, 5 predicted proteins | sample 338911 | NCBI WGS metagenome assembly JYMV01 (sample SAMN03354496, study PRJNA234377) | hydrothermal vent metagenome | biome: Deep sea; feature: Hydrothermal plumes at the Eastern Lau Spreading Center, Western Pacific Ocean; material: Seawater | place: Tonga | collected 2009 | depth 2000 m m
AAACTCAAGCAGCATGGAGATTCGTATCAGGACCGCGCCATGCGTGAGTACCACAGCGCCCGTCGACAGTTGCGCGACGTACTTGAGCCTGTTCAAACCATTGAGAGCCGCAGCGTTCTCAGCAAGATCGCCCTGCTGGGCCATGATCACGCCTTGAGTGAAAGCCTGGCCTCCCAAATGGACCTGCCCGCTTTCCAGCGAGTTCTGAACGGAGCCGTGGACGCGAGAGACCGCTTCCGAGCTACCGAAGAGCTCTACGGCTCCGGTGACGACGAGGACATCGGCGCCGATGTTGGTGGCTTTCTGGTGGACGGCCTGCTGGCAGTTCAAGATCAGATTGGAAGCCTCGAACAGTGGTACGAAATGGCGGAAACGACCATCGACTTTGGTGACGGTGGACTGGAAGCCCGAGTTGGCGCCAAGAGAAAGCTTGGAGAAAACCTCTTCAATCGTCTTCACGGACTGCCTCAGAACAAGCTCCGTGGATGGCTGAGCAAGGAAAAGCCTTTGGAGTTGATGAGCCCCGAGCAAGGCTCCGACATTCTCCTGGAAATCCTGGGCGAAAAGTGTCAGCCGGGTGTAAGCCCTGCCGATCTCGCCCGTGAAGTGGAAAGACTCAACAAGAACTACAAACTGGTCGACGAGCATCCCGTGACTTATCTCGAGTTCCGAGACAAAGTCTCCGAGCAAGCCAAGCTTCAACCCGACACAGTGGACACCGTTTTCCCTGAAACAGACGGAATTAGCGACTCCAATGTGGTCTACCGAAACCAGGCTCGATCTCTGAGCGGTCTCATAGCCTTGGCTCGGCAGCGTTCTCCTCAGGAGCAGATCGACACGGTGGAATACCTCATGGGTCGACAGGACGAGATTCCTGAGTACCTGGAAAACGCCTCAGAGGATCAGAGCTTTGCGCCGCTTCGGGAGTCGCTGGAAACCACTCGCGAAGACCTCCTGGAATCCGACTCGGAAACCCGCGTTATGATCGCCAACAGCTTCCTGGCGGGCCCTTCCGGTGTTCTGCGCACCGAAGCCGGCAAAGAAGCGGTTATCGCCCATTTCCTGAAGAATATCAAACCTGAGAACCGCGAACTCTCCGACAAGCTGGCCCGTGGTGTTCTCTACTCTCACGGCAACGCCGACACCCTGGCGGTGGCCTACATTCTGGGTCAACATCCCACCGAGCCCAAGGAGGGTGAGGAAAAAGGCAAACTCGACGAGGCCTCCATCCTCAACCGGCTCTTCGACGCCTACGGCGTGCCCGGCATCAAAATGAAGCAGTACCTCGCCTTCACCAGCGAGTTCAAAGACTTCAAAGATGCCTTCGAAGATGCTCAAGATGCTGCCATGCCTCTCAACTACTATCAGGTACTCAAGCTTGTTCAGAACCGTTTCGGTGATGAATGGCCTAAGGACCTGAAGATTGACCGGGTTCTAGGCAGCGGTTCCGTGAACGTAGCGATTCGCTACTTCAACGAAAAAGAAGGCCGTCGCGAGGTGGTCTCCCTGGGTCGCCAGGACATCGAAGAGTCCACCAAATACGACTTCGACCGCTTCAACAAGCTGATCGAGTATATGACTCAGACTCCTGAGGACAAAGAAAAGTACGGCTACATTCTCGGTCTTTTGGGCCTGATTAACGACTCCGTAGCTCTAGAATTCCAAAAAGAACAGGCCATGGAAGTGCAACAGTCGGCCTACCAGACCTACCACCACGAGGTGAACGGCTGGAAAGTGGGCAGTATCGACGCTTACAAAGTGGAAAATCTGGGCCTCTTCATGCAAGAAGCCAAAGGCAAAACCGCGCGTAAGATTTATCAGAAAGACAAAGAGGTCTACAACTCCGCCATGGACGCTATGGCGGCGGCGGAATTCGGCGTTCTTCGTGGCGTGGACTCCACCAACAACTGGAGACCCAAGCCCATGTTCGCCAACCCCGACTTCCACGACGGGCAAGTCCTCATAGACGAAGAAACCAAATCGGTCACCATTCTCGACTTCGGTCAGGCAGTCCCGATCTCCAACGACGACCGGGTGGGTGGACTGGACCTCCTCACTATCATCGGTAAGGTAGACTCCGCTAAAGCCGCGGCTAAGCGTCTGAACAAACGTTATTTCCCCGACAAAGAAGTTATCACCAAGGAACTCTTAGAGCCCATCCTCGAGCGCGAAGACCGTATGGATTGCTTTATTCACCTGCTCTCCGCCCTCTCGCGAAGCGGCGCCGACGTGCCCATTTCAAGTGTTCACTGGGTGCTGGGAATGAACCGCCAGATCGCCCTGGCCGAGAAGATCGGCGATCCCATCGACAGCGCCGTGCGCAACATGGTCTTGAACCACAAAGCCGGTTTGCCGCTCTCTACCTTCAACGCTTCTTACGGCGGTTTTGGTAGCGATGGTGAGGAAGACGGAAACCGCGGCGGTCAGGCTGAGGTAGAGACTCCCAAGCCCGAGGCGGTGTTCTCTATGCCCGCGCCGGCTATGGAGTGGACGCTTCGATAGAGCAAACCAAATTAGACCCCCATTATAAACAACAAGGAGGTTGCTTACTCTGACCATCTGGTCATTACAAGCAACCTCCTTGTTTGGTATAGGTATAGGTATGGGATATACTCTGCTGGGGCGACGTCTATCGGTTTTCTTCTTTCCTTTCCTCTGTTCATTGGTTTTAGTAGGTTGTGAAAGTCCGGATTTCGAAACCTCAAAATCCGACAATGGCTCTTCTCTTGGCGGCCAACGTCACTTTTCCAGACGAGCTAGCATTGATTTCATAGATCCGATAACCAGTGAGCCCGTTCTCAGCCGTGAACGCACGATAGACCCTGAAGGGTTTGCAAGATACTTTCAGGCCCAGAGTTTGAGAAATAAAGAGAATCCGAATGGTCGGTACAAGCAGACCGTTGTGCTTCCTGGGGAGACTCAACCGAGAGCCTATTCCCTCATAGAAAATGACCCGGCAGGAGAGTTGGTAGCGTTCTCCTCGGACGGCAATCGATTTCGCTCTGTTTTTGATTCGTATACCGGCTTAATCGTCAGGTTTCCACCGATCAACTCTCCGGGAGGGAACTACCAAGGTAGCCACACCTATATTTGGACGCTTCCCGAGACCGAGAGTGACCAGCCGACTCTGCTCTCTGTTTTTGGCGAAGAGATTTCCGTGGAGAACCGTACGTTGACGATCTCGTACCATTATAGTTACAACTTTGACTTCGCCAACAATGCGATCTCCGATCTGGAAGGCTCCGTAACTGTCAACGGAATCGACGTGGGCCCTATCTTTTCAGGAGCGGGGCTCAGTTGCCCAACTTCAGGACTCTACAAAGTCCACGAAGTCATCAACCCGCCCGCCGCCGACCAGATCGTGAGAGATTGGAGCTATCATCAAAGGGCTCTGAAGTTCAGGGATGACTTCCCTGAGATAGACACCAAATCCCCGGAGCCCGTGGAGATCACCAATACTATCGTATGGGACGATGGTGCTCCCGTGAGTGGGCCTGTGGGGTGGTCGGTGAGCTTCGACGGCAACGAGAACTCGAAGACCGGTATGGATACAAATATTTCCGCGACTTGGAACCCGGTCGAAAGGGTCCTCCAAAAAAGTGTGAGTCCGGACGAGATTGAAGCAGAGGATAGATTCAAGGATGTTAAACTCGCGGTTGAAGCCGAGGCTGTGGCTTATCCGGGAAACGAGGGTGTCGCCCCGGTAGAATACCGAATCACCAATGATGTTACAGTCGGTGCACAGGTGGAATTTGCGATCATAAATGAGACCATAGAGCCGGAACGCCCTTTTACCGAGGGGAACCCAACCGCAACGCTCAAGGCCACGGCCGTTTTTATCGACAAGGAGTTCCCCGAGGAAGATGTTACTTGGAAAGTAGGCCTTAAGGACCCCGAGGGAAATCTTGTTGTAGAGAATCTTGCCGATGGAACCGGGTGCGACATAGAGGCGGTTTGGGATGGTACCGTCAACGGCCAAGCGGTATCTGACCCTGAGTTATACACGTTTGGCATTGAAGCGGAGGCTTGCGGGGGCGGTATCGTCATCGGCGTCGGGCTCCGTTCGGCTCAAGGAGCTCGGTTTCAGGAGGAGACTGATGGGGAGGGAGAGTGCCTCTTTGCTCAATCGGATGTCCCCGTGAGCACAACGTTCCAAATTTCCGATATTCGATTTGGTGGTAATTCCGAAGTCGAGCGAACAAACAACGGACCCTACCTCGTTTACGACTACATCAACGACTCCGCACCGAACGACGTTGCTCAATGGCAAAAGGACGGGGACAAGGTGGTTCCGGTTGTGATGAAAGAGGGGTCGACTCTGTACGCCAAGGTTGATCTCCAAGCTCTGGGCAGAGTTCGTAAGCTCCAGGAGCTGCGCGCGAAGGTCAAATTCGAGAATGGCGGTACCGAATCAGTCGTGGCTGAAGACCTCACTCAAGTCGCCCTTCCTATGGAGTCCCTGGGTTCTGGACTCGGTGCTTCAGCGACTATAAAGTTCAAGCTTCCAAACGGTATCGGACGCCACCGGGTGACGATTGATTGGGAGGCCGAAATCCAAACCGACCTCTTCCATTCCACAACCTTTACCCAGACCACTCCGGAGGAGCCGGCTCATATGGTCTATACTGTTTTGGGGGAACAACCAGCGGACACCCCAAATTCTCCAGACCTTTCATCGAAACCTGAGCTAACATACATTTGGTACAATAGAAATACCCTTCGTGCTAGTACGCCAAGAAGCGTTCCCGGAGAGAGGAGTCCAATAGATTCGGCCACATATTGGACCAGTGGTCTCTCCGATGCAAAAGATGTCTCAGAGAAACTATGCCAACGTCTCTATGAAGATGGCAATTTCCTGGTTGACGAATCAGTCTTGTTGGGACAGCCGGAAACTAGTTTCTATATGAAGAGCGCGTTGGAGGAGATAAAAATAGCCCCCTCCACGGCAGTCGCTCTAGCTAAGCTGTACTCAAATTATTTGGGGGCTGAGGCTTATGTCCTCAAACTTAAAGCAGGGCACAGCGATTTTAACTTCACAAATTACATACAGATGATGGGAGAGAATAACGAGCGCTCCGGAACACGTGAGTTAGATTATTATGCCTCTGCAACAGTTGATCCGGTTCCTCAAAATTACGGATTCCACCTAAGTCGCAACTCTCCGCTCAATTTTTCCTTTTTGAACATTAGTCAGGATCCACCGGAAATATACAATTGGGTCCAACATACAGTTGGTAGTCACTATGTTTTGGGTGTAGGTTCTTTTCCGGCGAACGCCTCAAGTGCTCGGGTTATCGATCCCTCATGGAGAGTTGATGGTGCCAATGGGATTTCTGGATCGAATCCGGATTTTGCTCTGAACCAACGGAATGTCGCATTCCCACAGCAGTTCATAAGTGATTTTCACCGAACATTCTCATATCTTCAATTTGCGCCCAGAAGCCCACGCACTTTCGCGAACTACAAAACGTCCATGCCTGCCAATCCGGAATCTGAAGTTCAGACAGTGCTGGGCCTGGAAGCCTACCTCAAGAAATATTGGTATCTCTACGATTCCCCCGCGGACCGAGCACTCCATGGTTACAATGACCCAGGTTTCGGCGGTTCGGTGTTCAAGTTCTCAATCCACAGGAGTATCGAGGTGAACCGATGATTTCAAGATTCTTGCACTTTCTTCTCATTGGTGTAGCAGTCTTCTGGGCCTTACCCGCCTTCGCACAGGAGGCAGACCAAAGAACCGATAGCATCATCGTGTCAGAATATCTTCAAAATCTTGGATTTTCTCTCAAACAGGACTACACGATGAACCTTTCGGAATCGGACACAGAGAATCTCGTATTCAGAAGAATGCGATGGAATGGTAAAGAACTGGAGAGCCAAGAGTATCAAGAGCTTGCTGTGGAGCTGGTCTATGGGTACTTTGAGCAACCCAGCATGGTAGCCGATGCTTTTGATGCCCTTAGAAGCACATTCAATGTGGGCGACCTTTTGTTCAACTACCAAGAAGCGGGTTTCGACGTGATTAGAAACAAGGGGCTCAGCACGGTTTTTATCAAGGGTCATTTCGTTGTTGGATTCTCGGTTATTGACCTGCCCCTGCAAGGTACCAGTGGTTTACCTTCCAAGAATCTCTTCAACAACCTAAAACAGACTCTTGTTCAGAAGATCGTGGTAGCGGGCCAACCTGCACTACCAGAGTTCGTGGTTCAGTTTCAAAAAGAGGCGAGCCCTAACTATGCCGTTACCGCTAGTTTCGAAGGAGGTATAGAGCCTTTCTATCGATGGGATTTGTCAGAGCCAAACTCCAAAGGACTGTACAAGGTTGTGATGGAGGAGAAGGCTAAGTTTCTGAAAGAAAATCAAAAGATGATAAAGGTCTCCTTAAACGATACGGAACTGGCACCAGGCACTTACCGTTTTCGTTTTGTTGTTGGAGATCGCCTTGGAAGAGGGAAACAGTACGACGATACGCTGGAAGTTGCAGATCAACCTAGCAATCATAGTCTTTTTCCTCTAAAAGACTCCACCCTAAAATCCACCAAACCCCACCAAAACCTGGGTGCCAACCCAACCTTGTCCCTCAACCACCAGGAAACCCCGATTGTGGCCTTCGACCTGGCCAACACAGACCTCACCGGTTTAACCAAAGCCACCCTGGTCATGAATCTTGAAGGCTGCGAGTTTCCCGGCAACGGTCATTCTAGACGCCGTGGCTGGAACAACTCCCAGGCCATTGAAGTTTATCCTTTGACGCAGGCCTGGGCCGAGGGAAACGGTTATGAGTCAGACCGCCGTGGCCGTAAGGGAAAGTTCGGGAGTCACCATGGCAGCCGCAGACACGGACATTCCGGTAATAACGGAAGTGGACCGGGAGTGACCTGGTTTTCGCCGCTGGATGAGGAGATTAGGAACAACCGCCCGGACGGATCTTCGAAGTGGTTCGGAGCGAGAACGGCTCTCGGTCCAAGGAGCGCTCCATCCGTTCCGGTGAGAAATCGCCAAACCGGAGCCGTCGAGTTCGATGTGACCCAAGATGTTTTGAACGGTTACTATGAGGGTTGGCTCCTAAAGCAAAAGGGCCACTTTCAGACCGGCAACTTCAGCTTCACCTCCAAGGAAGGCGGGAATTCGGAATTGGCTCCCAAGCTGCTCTTGGAGTTCAGTGGACCGATGGCCAAAGCTTCCGGTTCCCAAGAAGGAACATCGCTATTGGGCGATTTGGGTTTTGGTTCCACCGGCTTCAAACTGCGCGCTCTTCGGAGAAGGTCTGAACTCAACAACTTGAGAGAATTCCTCAAAGAAAATCCCACAGCCGCTTTCGTCGGAGACCAAGTCCTTCGGACAGTCACCCACTCAAATCCCTCTTTATGCTTGGCTTCAACTGTCTTGTATCGAACATGGTTAAGTTGAACGGGAGGTCATCTTGCCGATAGTAACTCCGAAGTCGAGCGAACAGACAACGGACCCTACCCAATTTACGACACATCAACGACTCCGCACCGAACGACGTTGATCAATGGCAAAAAGACGGGGACAAGGTGGTTCCGGTTGTGATGAAAGAGGGGTCGGCTCTCTATTTCTACAGCAATCCCCAGCTTGGAAACGCTCAAAACATTAACGACCTCACACTGGAATCCATCAAGGTCGATCAAAGGCTGATAGACAGAGGTTTTCTTAAGAGGGCAGAAGAGGTGCTTACTTTCAACTATCCTAGCCGTGGCAACATTGATGAACTATCTTTGATTAGACAAACCTGGGTCATGGACGCGTCCTCTCCACAGGAGCGTCCAAGGCATTTGGTGCTGACTTTCGGGTACTTTCCAGATTTGGAGGAGTTAAGTCGAGCCTGGACTGGTTATCAGGTCCGAACAAACAGACCCCATGGTCGACTTACCAAGGACGAAGAGGTCGACTTGCTGGTAGATAGGCTACCTACTCACCAAATTTTTTCTCGGGGAATGTTTCTGGTCGAGGTACAGAATACAATCTTTGACATGAGATCTGAGATCGAGACCGATGAGGGGGAGCAGTTGGTGTTGGACATCCGTGCTGCAATCCTAGAAAAGATTGCATCCTATGGTTCACCTCGTTTACCCGATCTAGAAGTCACGTTTGAGACCTCTCAAGTTATGACGGACTCCTTATTTCAGTTCAGCTACGCCGGTGGACACGAGGTCGGGTACAGCTATTTAATTCGCCAAGACCAGCAGATAGTTGCCGACATACCCTTCACCCCCGTACAGAGCGTGGAAAACTTGGTCTACCTGGAATCGTTATCACCAGGTTCATACTCTCTTAGCATCACGGTATCTGATTCGTTTGGACGAATTCAGACAAGCATAACGCAGTTTACGGTTCCGGACTCGAAGGCTGCAGTAGCTCTCGAAGCTCCAAAAGATGCAGTTGTTCAGGGCGCCAACCCAACCTTGTCCCTCAACCACCAGGAAACCCCGCTTGTGGCCTTCGACCTGGCCAACACAGACCTCACAGGTTTAGCCAAGGTTTGTCTCAGGGACTCCAATACTCGGCACATAAGTGGATCAGGTGCTGTTGTAAAACCTCTAACTCAATGGCGTTCAGTTCCGACCCCGGCTTCTTTCGCATTCCAAGGAAAGAGCGTGCTCGCTCTAGGAGAGAGTCCTTGTTATCCTCGATTTCAAGCTTTTCCCCAGACTCGGCAAGCTGAATGAGCGCCTGCTTTGCCATAACGAGTGCGTTCCGTTTTTGCAACTCAAAAAGCTGACCCTCGATCAGCTTGAGTCCACTCAAGTCCACGCTCAACTCGTCTCCGCACAAAATCATGGTTATTCCAATACAACCGAGAGGAGGGAGTTCTTCTCGCTTGATAATCACTCCGTCACGGGTCCACAAGAGAAAGGACGGCTGGGGTGAACACCTCAGATTGGCGGTTAAGAAGCTCGCCATAGAGCAGTCCCTGGGAAAGACCTCTGAATCAGACCAACCGGAAAGCTCCGACAGTCGCAATAAGGACCGGTCGACTCCTGCACAAAGCCGAAAAGCTGTGAGGTACTCATCGTCGGCGCTCCAAAACTTCTGAGTAAATGGAAGTCTCAATTCCGGTAGGTAGCCACTATGCGGGTCGTTGTTGAAGCCGTTTATCCGTTTGCCGTCTAGGAACAGGGGAATCGGACAACTGTGACACTGATCGAAGAGCAAGTGCCCTAAGGCCCCCGGAGTGCTGGAGAAACCCGCCCCCCCATTCTCTCCTACGAGCGAAAGTCGAAGACCCTCGAAAGGCGGCAGGCCCGTTTCGATCTCCTCGAAGGTCTCACCACGCCAGAAGTAGGCGGGTGGCTCGGGGAACTCGACCAGGACACCGCTCTTGAAAGCCTTCAGCCAGTAGCGAAGTGCCTGTCCAAGATGGTGGGCTCCATTCTTATCATTTCGCCCTGGTCGATAGAGAGACTCGAAAACCTGGTTCCGAGTCCAATTTGCCCGATGAGCCGAGAAGACCATCTCAGTGGAGCTTTCAGTGAGAGCAAGCTTCGTGGCCCCTACGGCAACACCGGCCTGAACGAGTTTCAGTACGGCCAACTCAAAACTAGCGAGTTCGTATCCGGCGCGTTTTTGAAGCGCCCGCTTGAAGTCGACACTGAAATGCCCGCTGGAGACGAATTGCCCCTCAGCGCGAAGCTCTTGGAGAAGTCTTGATACCGGTCGATGAGATTTCCGAGACACGCTCTTAAGTTACCCCCACGGGCTGAAAGTCATCTCTTTTCAAACAGGTTGACCCGAAACAAAAAAAACACCGCTTGAAACTCATGTCGGGGGGGGGGTCAAATCGAGTTCCTAGCGGTGCTTCTCCTGTATCTTACAAGACGATTGTCGAGCCTGAATCGAGACTTTGTCAAGATTGCGTGCATTTAGACCCATGAGTGCGGACCGGTTAGATCTTATGGAGCGTGATCTTCACTGTTTGATCCGCGCTGGCAAGCCCCATGTCAAACTTAATATTGCATTCGCTCACGCTCCTGTGAATCCGATTCGATTCTTGGTCAAAATAGATACTCGAGGTTCCTTTGACGTTCATCAACTTGGAACTGGAGACCTCGCCGGAATCGCTGACAAACTCGTAATATTCGTACTTAGATTCCAGGTGGATACAGTTCACCCCGTAGATCTCGTAGTACCCCACAAAAGATGTGGCCTGCTTCCCGCGGAGCTTTCCCCGACCGTTGTTCCAGTTCATGGGAAGCTCCAGATCGGTCACTTCGGTAGCCCCCTCGGCGATCGGCGCGTCCGGGAGCTTGAAAACGGTGGCGAGCGCCAGATGCTCAAGCTCTTTCTGGGTGGAAAAGGCACCATCTTCATGCATTCCGGCCAGTATCACCTCTTCGGTTTGAGCCGCACCATGCTTCATTCCGACCTCTGTGGACTCAGATTTGTCGATCTTGAGGTTGGCAATCTTCAAGTCGGCCAGCGAGTCACCCTCACTCGACACCAGACAGTCGCCTTTGATCTTGTTCTTCTCACGAGTTCCCCCCGCAATAGAGCCGAGGTGGAAATCTGTGAGTTGGTCAAACCGATAGTCATGCTTTACCGCTTGGCTGAAATCCCAGCGGACGGAAACAGGGTCTCCCGAGCCCTCAACGGCTTGATAGCTAGGCCCCTTCGGCTTCGAATCGCATCCGACCAGCAGAAAAAGAAGAAGACTGACCCAAATCACCCCGACTAATTTTCTCATAAGAAAAACAATAGCAGAACACTTATCGTAAAGGCAAATTTATTCTTGCTCTGAAGAAACGTCTCTGAGTCGGTGGATAGCAGGGCAAATCCGTCCGAGGTTCAAGCCCTCGCCCATGAACAGATGCGCGGGAATTCTCCTTCATCCACTATCTCTGCCCGGTTCTATCGGGGGCGGCACACTCAACGACCAGGTCGACACCTTTCTCGACTTTTGCAAAGAGCATCACCAGACCATCTGGCAGGTGCTTCCTCTTGGCCCCACCGGCTACGGGGATAGCCCCTATCAGAGCTTTTCAACACACGCGGGGAACCCGTACCTCATCTCCATCGAAGAGTTG
>JYMV01026872.1_pt1 | contig 11045 bp, 10 predicted proteins | sample 338911 | NCBI WGS metagenome assembly JYMV01 (sample SAMN03354496, study PRJNA234377) | hydrothermal vent metagenome | biome: Deep sea; feature: Hydrothermal plumes at the Eastern Lau Spreading Center, Western Pacific Ocean; material: Seawater | place: Tonga | collected 2009 | depth 2000 m m
CTTTCGAATAAGGGTGGTAGAGATTGTGATATACTTTTAATGTCTGCCACTCCTATTCCACGTACGCTAGTTTTAGCTATTTATGGAGACATGGATGTTTCTAGACTTATAGAAAAACCCATGTACAGAAAAAGTGTTATTACTCTAAGCAAACCAGAAGAAAAAATTGATGAAATTTTAGTTTTTATAAAAAAACAAATTAAAAATGGAAATCAAGTTTTTTGGGTTTGTCCACTAATTGAAGAGTCAAAAAAATTAGATTATTCGGCGGCTGTAAAAAAATATAATTATTTATCGAAAACATTTGCTAAAAAAGTTGGTTTAATTCATGGTAATTTACAAAAAGACGAAAAAGATAAAGTTTTAAATAATTTTTTAAGAAAATCGATCGACATATTAGTATCAACAACTGTAATTGAAGTGGGTATTGATTTTCCAGACGCAAGCGTAATAGTTATTGAAAATTCCAATAGATTTGGTCTTTCTCAACTTCATCAACTAAGAGGTCGGGTTGGTAGAGGAGCTGTTCAAAGCACTTGTATTTTACTTTATAAAAAAAATTTAAGTGGAAATGCAAAAAAAAGAATCCAAATATTAAAGTCATCAAATGACGGTTTTTTTATTGCCGAAGAAGATATGAAATTAAGAGGATTTGGTGATATACTAGGCTATCAACAAAGTGGGATTAAAGATTTTAAGTTGGCTGACCCCATCCAACATGAAGATCTTTTTAAAATAGCGGAACGAAATATAAAAGATATTGAACATGATGAAAGTAGTTTTAAAAAATATTATTTTTTGCTCAAATTATTTGATAAGGCAGATATATTAAATCAAATAAATTAAAAAAGATTAATTAGGATTTGACGTTCCTGCGGATATAATAAATTTTGATGCTTCTTCAAAAGTTAAATCAAGATAAATTACTTCGTCTTTAGGAAACATAAGTAAAAACCCACTTGTTGGATTTGGAGTAGTCGGCACAAAAACATTTATTAAATTTTTTTTTGTTTTATTGCTCATCTCACCAAAATTTTCTTTCGTTGCAAATCCGACTGCCCAGGTACCTTTTCTTGGATACTCAACTAAAACAACATTTTTTTGACTTTTGTCTGTTTTTGTAAATGTTTCAGTCATTTGTACAATTGCTGAATAAAAAGTTCTTAGAATAGGTATTCTCTTTAAAACGTTATTAAATATATCTAACATTTTTTTTCCAATGAATGATAATGATAACCAACCAATTAACGTAATTAAAATTATTGACGTGACTATTTCAACTCCAGGAATGTTATATGGCAAATAATGATTTGGATTTATTTCTTTGGGCAAAATTTTTGATGAAATTGATACTAAAAAGAGCGTTAGGTAAATAGTCATACCTATAGGTATTAAAACAACCACTCCTGCGATAAAATAATTCCTAATTCTCGTAAAAATACTTCTTTTTTTTTCTGCTTTTGCCATTAAAATACCTATTTAATAATGAGTAAAGTTAATAACATAAATAGAAGAAAATTTCTTGAAATATTTGGTGGTTGTACCTGTTCATTAATAATTTCTGCTTGTACAACTGCACCAATAACAGAAAGAAAACAATTAAGATTATTACCAGAAAGTTCTTTAAACAGACAAGCTGCACAAATATACGAAAATGTAAAAAGAAAAACAAAATTAAGCGACGATAAAAAGCAACTTCAGGAAATTAAAGAAATAGGATCTAAAATTGAGGAATCTGTAAGTGCATATTTTAATTCAATAAATGCAAAAGATCCTACTTATAATTTTCAATGGGAATATATTCTTGTTGATGATGACAAGATAAAAAATGCTTGGTGCATGCCTGGAGGTAAAATTGCAGTTTACACCGGTATACTTAAGGTTACCAAGAATAAAGATGGTTTGGCTGCCGTAATGGGTCATGAAATTGCACATGCCGTAGCTAAACATTCAATTGAAAGAGCAAGTCGAGCCTTAGTTTTAAACGTTGGAACTGCTGCATTAGATATATTTACTGGAGGAGCTATTTCTAACACTCGAAGAACTACCGGGGTTGATGTTGCTGGAATGTTAAGAAGGTTTGGTATTGATAATCCTTTTGGAAGAAAACAGGAAAGCGAAGCCGACTATTTAGGTTTAATTTTTTCATCTCTTGCAGGATTTGATATTAGAGAATCAGTAAAAGTTTGGGAAAGAATGAAGGAGGCACACAAAGGTCAGGAGCCACCCGAATGGATGAGCACACATCCTTCAAGCGCAAATAGAATAGAGTCTTTAAAAAATTGGATACCAGATATTATTATAAGGTATCCTCCTTTAAAGAAAATTTCTTAGAATACCAATAGGATAAGTACCAAATATAAGTTATGAAATTTTTTAGTTATTTCAGCAAATCTCGAATTAAGAATTTTTAAATTATAATTCTTACTAACTACATATTCATCGATAGCTTTCCTTACTCCAGGTACATAAGACATGAAACACCCCTATTTCTAAAAAATTCTTAGGTTTTACTTTTTCGATATGCTTTAAAAGAAAATCTCCATCTTTCTTGTTTTTTAAGCTTGTTTTTCTCCAATATTTTTTAAATTTTATTTTCATAAAATTCTAGTAAAAAACAATAACACGTCACAACTAATCTTGCTACTTAGAAAGGTAATATGATAGTTTGACAATAATAAAAATCAATATTTATTGAAAGAGAGCGTAATAATTTAAAAGTTCAGATATCATAATATATAAATGCAAAATAATTTTTTTAAAAATGTTATTCAGAAAATTCAACTTTAAAAAACAAGAGAAAATATTTTACTTAATATTTTTATTACTTTTTTCAATTTCTTTTAATCAATACTATGGAAATTTGGGAGTTTGTCCTATTGATAGTTTTTGGTTCTTTAATTCAGGATATGATGTTTTAAATGGTCACTATCCTTTTAAAGATTATTGGACAATAGCAGGACCGTTTATTACTTATACTCAAGCTCTCCTTTTTAAAATATTTGGTGTTTCGTGGTTCAGTTATGTCTTCCACGCTTCTATATATAATTTTTTAATTTCTATAGCTACTTTTTATACGTTTTATAAATTGAAACTAAATGTACGTTATTGTTTTTTCTATGCTTTATTAGTTTCAATTTTAGCTTATCCCTCTGCAGGAACTCCATTTGTTGATCAACATGCCTCTATTATTTCAATAATTTCAATATTTTGCTTCATTTTAGCTTTAAAAACTAATTCGAAAATCTATTGGTTTTTCTTACCTATTTTTTTTCTAATAGCATTTTTATCAAAGCAAACACCAACAGGATATATTTTTTTAATAATAGGATTTTTATCTATTATTTATTTCATTTTCAATTTTAATATTAATAAAATTATTTATGGGATATTGGGATCAATAACTATTATCTCTGTTTTCTTAATAACTTTATTTGCTAGTAAAATCTCATTAATATCTTTTTATGATCAATATATTTCATTTCCATTATCGATAGGTAAAGTTAGATACGAATATTTTCTTTTTCCGTTAGAATTTTCAAGAATAGTTTTGCGATTTAAACTAATTCACTTATCATCTATCATTCTTATAATTGTAAGTATTAAAAATATAATTCATAATTTAAAATATTTTAAAAGTAATGAATTTTTAATTACATTATCATTAATAGGTTCTTCATATGCCTTAATTGCTCACCAGCTAATGACAATTAATGGAATATTTATATTTTTTATCATTCCCATTTTAGCTGGTTTTTCACATATTTATTACTTAAAACATTTTAAAAATAAGAAATATATTTTATATTTTTTAATATTTTTAACTTTTTTCTCAACTGCATATTATGGATACAAATATATCCACAAAAGAGATTTTATGGATTTAAGAAAAGCTAATATGGAGAATGCTATAGATGCAAAAATATTGCATAATAAATTACGTGGACTAAAGTGGATATCTTGCTTGAAACCAGATAATCCAAAAAAAGAAATATCACAGCTCTTAGAAGCAATTGATATTATTAAGAATGACGGAAGAAATAAAAGTATAATAACTGATTATCAATTCATATCAGTAATTTTATCGTCATACGATTTTTCGCCTAGTCAATCTTGGTTTATTAACCACGTTGTTCATCAAAAAAAAGAGTCAAAATATTTTAAAAAATATAAACAGTTGTTTATTAATCAACTTAAAGAAAACAAAATTGAAATAGCGTATGTAATTAAACCCCTTTGGCAAAGTAATGAAGTTTTTGAAGAAGGGTTAAGTAAAAATTGTATGAAAAAAATGAGAATAACTGAGATATTAGATGGTTATTTGTTACAACCATGTGAAGAGTTAAAAAATTAAATCTAATTAAATAAAAAATTATCTATAATTTTGATATTCATTTTTAAATTTAATTTGGTGAGCCGTATTGGATTCGAACCAATGACACCTTCCTTAAAAGGGAAGTGCTCTACCAACTGAGCTAACGGCCCCAGAAATAGTATTACTATATTTTTTTTAATTTTTTTCAAGTACATATAGTCTAAAGAACTAAATTACATTGATATATTTCTCATAAAAAACATCAAAAGCATTATTTTTGATGGCTTCTCTAATTTTCTTCATTAAATCTTGATAAAAAACTATATTATTTGTGGTTAAAATCATAGATGCTAAAATTTCATTAGAGCCGATTAAATGATTAATATAACTCTTAGAATAAGCATTAAGATTTCTAATATTTATATTTTCATTAATAGGAGAATCGTCTCTTTGATATTTTGAATTTCTTAAATTTAATCTTCCCTTCCATGTAAAAGCTAATCCTGTTCTTCCGGATCTGGTAGGTATTACACAATCAAACATGTCTATTCCTCTTTTAACTGCACCTAATATATCTGATGGAGTACCTACTCCCATTAGATAACGTGGTTTATTTTTCGGCATAAAAGAAACAATATTATCGAGCACTTTAAACATTTGATTTTGGGTTTCTCCTACAGCTAATCCACCAAGCGCATAACCATCAAAATCAATTTTTTTTAGATTATCCAAACTCTCTAATCTTAAATCTTTGTAAATTCCACCTTGTACAATTCCAAATAAGGCTTTTTTGGAATTAGTACCAAATTCAATTTTTGATCTTTCGGCCCAGTTATGAGAAAGATGTAAAGATTGACTAATTTTACTTTTATCATTAGTAAGCTTAGGACATTCATCTAACACCATCAAAATATCAGAATTTAAATCTTTTTGAATTCTAATGCTTTCCTCGGGACTTAAGACAAATTTTTTTCCATCAACATGAGATTTAAATGTTGCACCTTCTTTTTTGTCAATTTTAACCAACTTAGACAATGACATAATTTGAAAGCCGCCTGAGTCTGTTAATATTGGAAGTTTGCAATTCATAAACCCATGAAGACCTCCCGCTCTTTTAATTCTTTTGGAACCCGGTCTAATCATTAAATGATAGGCGTTTGATAAAATTATTTGAGTACCGGCCAAGATTACATCCTCAATGAAAATTGATTTAACTGTACCTTGAGTACCTACAGGCATAAATGTGGGAGTATCTATTTCACCTCTATGAGTATTAATTTTAGCAACGCGAGCTGCACCATCTTCTTTCAAAAGATTGAAAGAAAATTTATCTTTAAACATGAATTTATATGAATTAATTAGCAGTCAAACTTATAATTTTATCTGGATTCTTCACTTGTCCATTAGAACCCTCTCCTTTTTTAATTAAATCAACAAATTCCATGCCCTTAATTACTTTTCCAAAAACTGTATATTGTCTATCCAAATGAAAAGCTGATTTAAAACAAATGAAGAACTGGCTATTTGCACTATTTGGATCGCTAGAACGAGCCATCGATAATGTTCCTCTGTCGTGGGGTATATCACTAAATTCTGCTTTTAAATCTGGATATTTTGATTCTCCAGTACCTGCTCGTCTAATATCAAAACCTTCTGATGTAGAATTACCGAACTGCACGTCTCCAGTTTGTGCCATAAAACCATCTATAACTCTGTGAAAAACTACACCATCATATTTTTTTTCTTTAGCAAGCTGCTTGAATCTCTGAACATGATTAGGAGCGATATCTTTAAATAATTCAATTACAACATCTCCATCTTTTAATTTTAAGATCATAATATTTTCCTGCGCAAGGGATTGGTTGATAAATAAAGTAAATATGAAAAAAAATAATATTTTTTTAATCATATTTTTCTTTTAAAGCTCTTTTGGTACTTTTTGTTACAAATTTGTCAATCTTTCCATTTAATTTTGCTATTTCTTTTACAAGCTTTGATGAAATGACTTGATTATCTGGGTCAGACATTAAGAACACAGTCTCAATTTTATTATTTAATTGTCTATTCATTCCTGCCAATTGAAATTCATCTTCAAAATCTGAAACGGCTCTTAAACCTCTAAATATAATTGTAGCTTTGTGTTTCGAACATAGAGATGTTGTTAAGCTATAAAAAGATAGTACTTTTATTCTTTGAGTCTTAAGTTTTAAATCTTTGTAGAGTGAATTTTTTACTATCGAAACTCTTTCATCTTCAGAAAATAAATAATCTTTTGAATTACCGTTTGATACAGCAACAATTAGACGATCAACTATTTTTAAAGATCTTTTAATTATATCAATATGCCCTATTGTAATAGGGTCAAAAGTTCCTGGATAAATACCAATTTTACTCATAGATAAAAATTAATCAAAATTATCATCTATTTTAATTGCTGATACAACTTTTTCTTCGCCAGAAAGCTTAATAATTCTAACACCTAAAGTGTTTCTACCAGCAATTCTAATTTCCTTGACCGCACATCTTATTACTTTTCCTTTATCGGTAGATAAAATAACTTCATCACCCTCGTTTACTGGAAAAGATGCGGCCACATTTCCGTTCCTAGAAGAAGTAACAATCCCGATAATCCCTTTTCCTCCTCTATTTGTAACTCTATAATCGTAAAATGATGTTCTTTTACCAAAACCATTTTCTGTTAAAGATAATATATATTTTTGTTTTGCAATTATTTCTGATCTTTTAGCTTTGTCAGTTGATCCGTTTTTAAGTAAATCTTTCGCAATTTTAGGACTTATATCAACGGCATCCAAAACTGATAATGTAATTACCTTATCATTAGTTCCTAACTCTATACCTTTAATACCCTTAGATGATCTACCTTTAAATATTCTTAATTTTTTAGACATAAATCTTATACATTTACCTAGTCGAGTGCTTAAAATTATGTCTTGATCTACTCTGCAAATTTTTACACCTATTATTTTATCATCTTCATCTAATTTCATAGCAATTTTCCCAGTAGACTGAATATTTGCAAAATCATCTAAACTATTTTTTCTAATCTTTCCCTTTAAAGTAGCAAATATTACATAAAGTTTTTTCCATTCACTTTCATTTTCTGGTAAAGGCATAATTGAACTTATGGATTGGTGACTTTTAAGTGGAAGAAGATTAAATAAAGTTTTACCTTTCGAAGAGGCTGTGCCTTGAGGTATTTTCCAAGCTTTTAGTTTATAAACAAGTCCTTGTGTCGAAAAAAATAATATAGGTGTATGAGAATTTGCTGTAAAAATTTGTACAACATAATCTTCATCTCTAGTTTTTATTCCTGCTTTTCCTTTTCCACCTCTTTTTTGAATTTTTAAGGAAGAAAGAGGACCTCTTTTAATATAACCTTTATGAGTAATTGTAATTACAACGGCTTCTTTTTGTATGGTTTCTTCAATATTATAATTTAAAACTATATCTGCTATTTTAGTTCTTCTTTTTACTGAAAATTTCTCTTTAATTTTATTTAATTCATTAATAATTACATTAAATAGTTCTTTTTTAGACTTTAAAATTTTCTCATATTCTTGAATTAAGGAAGAAAGTTTTTTTATTTCCGTTTCTATCTCACCAATTCCAAAGGCTGTTAATTTTTGCAATCTTAATTCAAGAATTGCCATGACTTGATTTTCTGATAATGTATAACTACTTCCAGCTTTTTTAGATTTTATAAGTTTTATTAATTTACTAGTTTTGTTAATTTTCCATTTTTTTGCTAATAAAGACTTTTTTGCTAACTCTACAGTGTCAGAATTCTTTATAATTTTTATAACTAAATCGATATTTTCAACTGATACGGAAATGCCTAGCAAAATATGTACTTTTTCTAAAGCTTTATTTAGATCAAATTTTATTTTTTTAGTTAAAGTTTTTTCTCTGAAATTTACAAATTCAGATATAAATTCTTTTAAATTTAATATTTTGGGTTTTCCATCAACAATAGCTAATGTATTAAAACCAAATGAAGTCTCTACAGATGTTAATTTATATAACTGCCTTTTAATTGTTTCGGGTTCAACATCTCTTTTAAGATCTACTACAACTCTAACTCCTTTATAGTTAGACTCGTCTCTAATATCGGTGATGCCCTCTATTTTTTTATCTCTGGCTAACTCCGCTATTCTTTCATTTAAGACTGATTTATTAACTTGATAAGGTATAGATTTTATTACTAAACGTTCTCTTCCGTTTTTTAAACTTTCTTCTTCTATTTCACCTCTTATTTTAATTGATCCCCTACCTTTATTGTATCCTTGTTTTAAATTATCTTTACCAATAATAATTCCTCCAGTTGGAAAATCTGGAGCCGGAATCTTTTTCATTAACTGTGAAATAGTAATATCTCTGTTCTTTATAAAAGCTATTGTTCCATCCACAATTTCACCCAAATTGTGTGGCGGGATACTAGTAGCCATTCCTACAGCAATTCCGCCCGCTCCATTAACTAGGAGATTTGGAAATTGAGATGGTAAGACAGTTGGCTCTTTTTCACTTTCGTCATAATTACTTCTAAAATCAATTACATTTTTTTCTATATCATCAATTAAAAATTGCGAAACCTTTGACAATTTAGTTTCCGTATATCTCATGGCGGCAGGTGGGTCGCCATCAATAGAACCAAAATTACCTTGGCCATCTATTAGTGGTAAACTCATTGAAAAATTTTGGGTAAGTCTTACTAAAGCATCATATACTGCTTGGTCTCCATGAGGATGATATTTACCGATAACATCTCCTACTACTCTTGCTGATTTTCTGTACTGTTTTGACCAATCAAAGCCCCCTTTGTACATGGCATAAATTATTCTTCTATGAACTGGTTTTAATCCATCTCTAACATCTGGTAAGGCTCTACTTACTATTACACTCATTGCATATGATAAATAAGACGTTCTCATTTCATCATAAACAAAAATTGGTTTATAATTATTTTTAACTAAATTTGATTCTGTCTTTTGCATTAAATTTAAAAAGGAATTTCATCATCCAAATCGTTTGATAAATTACTTTCATCATTTGGAAGTGAACTTTTTTCAGAAATATTTTCTTGTGGATGGGCTATTTGACTATTTTTACTACTTAGTATTTTAAATGATGAATTAAATCCTTGCAGAACCACTTCGGTTGAATATCTATCAAGGCCAGATTTTTCATCCTTCCATTTTCTAGTTGTTAATTGACCTTCGATATAAACCTGAGCTCCTTTTTTTACATATTGTTGCACAACATTTACCAAACCCTCGTTGAAAATTACAACTCTATGCCATTCAGTTTTTTCCTTCTTTTCTCCTGTATTCTTATCTTTCCATGTGTTGCTGGTGGCTAAACTTAGTCTGGCAACACTTTTACCACTTACCATTTGTTTTATTTCTGGATCAGCACCCAATCGGCCAATTAAAAGAACTTTGTTTAGACTTCCTGCCATATTATTTATAGATTTATTAAAAGATTAATTGTTAATATTCACAAATATAACATATTTCCATCTTTTTATTAATAGGTTAGATATACTTGTCAGGAAATATGCTTAAAAAAATCGTTATAAAAGGGGCAAAAGAACACAACCTAAAAAATATTTCCCTTGAGATACCAAAAGACAAATTTGTTGTCATAACTGGTCTCTCCGGGTCAGGAAAATCATCTTTAGCCTTTGATACTATATATGCCGAAGGTCAAAGAAGATATGTCGAAAGTCTCTCCTCTTATGCCAGACAATTTTTAGAAAAAATGAAAAAACCTAAAGTTGATTTAATTGAAGGTTTAAGCCCCGCTATATCAATAGAACAAAAAAATACTTCGAAAAATCCAAGATCCACAGTCGCAACAGCTACTGAAATTTATGATTACATGAGAGTATTGTTTGCACGAGCTGGAACACCTTATTCACCTTTCACTGGAAAACCCATTAAATCTCAAAGCGTAGCTGAAATTGTAGATAAAATAAAAAATTTACCCAAAAAAAATACAATATATTTATTGGCTCCAATAGTAAGAGGAAGAAAAGGAGAATATAAAAAAGAAATTGCAAGTTACAAAAGAAGAGGCTTTCAAAGGATAAAAGTAGATGGCACATATTATAATATTGATGAATTTCCTGAGTTAAATAAAAAAATCAAACACGAAATATCCATAGTTGTAGATAGAATAATTATAAATAATGAATTGGGTAACAGATTAGCCGAAGGAGTTGAGACTGCTTTAAATCTTTCTGATGGGTTATTATTTATAGAATACGAAAATGAGACTCTCCCCAAAAAATATAGAAAAATAGAAAAAATTATATTTTCATCAAAATTTGCATGTCCGGAAAGTGGTTTTACAATTGAAGAAATAGAACCACGATTATTTTCATTTAATAGCCCCTATGGAGCTTGTGAGGAATGTGAGGGTATTGGAATAAATCTAAATGTTAATCCAAATTTAGTGGTTCCAAATAGTAAGAAAAGTCTAGCAGAGGGTGCAATAGAACCATGGGCAAAATCAACTACCTTGTATTACGCTCAAACATTAGCATCATTATCAAAGCACTATAAATTTTCTCTAGATGAAAAGTGGATAAAACTTTCTAAAGAAATAAAAGATATAATTCTTTTCGGTTCTAATGATGATGAAATTAAGTTCACCTATGATGATGGTTATGAAAAATACTCCACTAAAAAAACCTTTGAGGGTGTAATTA
>JYMV01003324.1_pt1 | contig 11038 bp, 12 predicted proteins | sample 338911 | NCBI WGS metagenome assembly JYMV01 (sample SAMN03354496, study PRJNA234377) | hydrothermal vent metagenome | biome: Deep sea; feature: Hydrothermal plumes at the Eastern Lau Spreading Center, Western Pacific Ocean; material: Seawater | place: Tonga | collected 2009 | depth 2000 m m
AAGAGGTATGGTGCAAGAGAGGATCAAGCTAGGACTAGAGCGTGCAAAGGCTCAAGGTAAGAAGTTGGGTAGACCTACAGTTCCTGCACGGAAGGCGACAAAGGTAAAACAGCTACATGAGATTGGAATGTCCTTTCGTAAGATCGCTAACGAGGTTGGCCTGCACCGCAAAACAGTTTCTAGGCTCTGTGCTCAATAGGAGTACGTCAGAATGGCATTATTCAAGTGGGGTGAAATTACAGCGACAGCATGGATATTCAGCTTGGTTATATCCGCTGGTATCGTTCTAATGGCGTTGCCTTACGGCAAGGAGATCATAGCTATCTTCAGGGCAATATGGATTGTTTACACCAATGAATGGACAGACGGGTTCTAGGAATGCACCCTTGGATTAGGTTCCTGGTCCTCACCTTTCTGTTGATACTTCTATCGCCTTGGTAGGGCTGAACGAGCTAAAATAGAAAGTTATTGGAGAATCCAATAGTTATTGGAGACCGTACTTTCCTGATGTAACCTAACTACTTGATATCAATACACGCGCCCGTAGCTCAGTTGGATAGAGTGCGTGGCTACGAACCACGAGGTCGGGAGTTCGAATCTCTCCGGGCGCGCCATAAAAACAATGACTTAGAGAGGTTTTAAATTTTAGGAGTTCCCACAAATCAGTAAAGTTCCCACAAATTAGGTCATGTCGGCAGTAGAAACACTCGCTGACGTCCTCTGCAACTACCGTCAGTACCGCAGACCCGGCAGTACCAAAGGTCCAGTTCATGGTGGATGGAAGCACCTTCAGCACCTTGATAAAAGTCAGTTCATCGAGGTTGCTAACACCGTTATAAGCACCCGATCGTACGAGAATGAGAAGGTAGCACCTTCCATGTTCCGTATGGCTGATGATGTGGTTGGTCTACTACGCTTAAATCTGGACTGGCAAGCGACGATGGATGTGGCGAGATATCTCATGTCCTCATGCTGTTATGCCCAGATTTATGAGTTGGTACGTGAAGATGAAGATGATCGTTGGTCAGGCTATAGGATCGTCAAGAAGGACAAATCTTTAGTACTACCAGATCGACCAACAAATACACAGATCGGTGCGCCATTTCCTAAGTGGAGGAACTTATACGATGGCACTGGAAATAAGCTGATAGTTTCTAACGCATCTTGTCCACCCGAACACCGGCATAAACCTGTAATACCACAGGAAAACGAATTTATACCGTGGCTATCCGCAGTTCATAAGATTGAAGATGTAGGGTATCGAATCAATGAAAGACTACTGAACCTAATTATTGAGTTAGATGAACCTGATAAACCGGACCAGCAAGCCAAGTATCGTATTGTTAAAAAGTCCTATGCTGGTGCTGAAAATGACTGGAAGGCCTTGGATAAGCGATTTAGAGAATTAGATATTCCGACATTGAGAAGAGGCTATCGGGCAGATAACGAACTACGGACACAGGATTACCGAACGAATAGAAGACGTAAGCGAGGTGAACCCAAGATACGAAGCGATGGTTATGTTCTTACTGAACAGGAACAACGTGATTATCAGAGTTACAAGAGAGATAGGGATGCCCTGATATCTACGATTGATGCCTTCAGAAATAGACGTAACAAATTTGAAAAGAATATAGATCAGGCCAAAAGACTTGTTGGGAAGACGTTTTACCAACGAGCGTATTGCGACTATCGAGGTAGGATTTACTTACCGGAGTTCTCTTACCAAGGTTCTGACTTTTGTCGTGCAGTAATAGAGTTTGATCAAGGTCATTCTGTACCACCCCAAGCGGTACGTTGGATACACGCCCATACCCAGAATATGAAGAATGGTTCTGGGGATTGGAATAAAAGAGTTGAGATGGGTGAACAGGAAGTAGCTGGTCATACGGACATCTGGTTACACTCAAAAGAACACTACAAGGAATGGTCTACTGCTGAGGAACCTTATTGTTTTCTACGTGGTTGCTTAGAACTAGCTGATTTAGCTTCTCTGGCAGTAAAGATTACTACCGCACAGCATCCAGAAATGTTGGAAATGCCAGAAGCACAGGGCAAAAGATGGGTCGACAACATGCTTGCCCATTTTGAACAGATAGAACTAAGTGAAGATGAAGAGGAGGGCAGAGCAGTATTCATTAGTCATCTACCTATCGAGATGGATCAATCCAATAGTGCGTATCAACATATTGGTGGGTTGATGAACGATAAGAAGATGATGGCATGGTCGAACCTAACTGGTGATGGTTATAACGATCTATACCGAATGATTGGAGAGCGACTAGATAATCCAGAACTATCTAGTGCTGACCCAGATGGTCGGCAGACACGCAAGATTGTTAAAGAAGTAGCTAAAAAATGGGGCTATGGTGCGTCTACCTATACTCTACAAGACACGCTGTGGGAGTTGAGAAATGACAACCCAGATTCTCAGCCTTACTTATCGAGTCTTTCATTCCATGATGTCCAGAGATTGGCTGAAGACATCGAGGACTTGTTGGAAACGGAATGTAAGAGTGCGCATGACCTAATGAATCGAGTCCAAGAAGCTGTCGACAAGGTTAGGTCTAACGGTAACCAAGAGTTTGTCGGCTGGCGTACACCGATGGGGTTTGAGTCTTACTGTCGGGAACATCGGTATGACAAGAACTTCCAACGTAAGGTCTGGGGTGGAGAAAAGGTTGGAGATATAGATGTAAAAATCTTCAAGCCAAAAGGAATATCTTGGCAAGATATGAAGGATTCTGCCCCACCTAACTTAGTACATTCTCTAGATGCCACCCTGATTCATGGCACGTTGGTATTTGGTAGGTTCTGGGGAGAAAAAGAAGACGGTAAGGTGTACGTCGTATGTACTGAAGTTAAAGATGAGGAGAGTGCCGTACAGAAGGGAAAAGACATGATTGGGTATCCAGTCATCACCGTACATGATGCTTTTGCTTGCCATGCAAGAGTTTGTGACGACCTGAACCAGAAGCTACGCGATAACATCGAAGCCATGTATCGTGATCTAGAACCACTGTCTGGGTTCCTTGCCCAAACCGAAGGTGGTGAGTTTGATCCGATCCAACGTGGAGATGATTGGATCAAGACCAATAAGCAAGCATTCGGTTGACCAGCTAAATAAGCCCAGTTCTGGGCATTTTTAAACTTACGTCCTAATGAAGAGAGGCTCCGCGCCTCTTTTTTTGCGCCTACTCGTTTGTACCTGAGTACCTGAGTACCTCAATTTTATTAACAACAGGAGGGCTTGATATGCCTGAAACAAAAGGAGTTAGTCATGAAGCATTGACGATGAGAGTGGTGGATATCGTACCAAACGCTGTGTGTATTGGTTATGACGGCGATGGTTACGAGATTCATCGAGCCGAAAAATTTAGCAACAGGAGGAATGAATCCCGTGGATACACAACAAACAAGTAATGTAACTGCTCTGCATCCAGAGCAACCTGTTCAACCACCTACGTTATGGAATCCGATAGAACCGTGGCATGAACCTGTTGGCTCAGAGATATTCGCTGAGGTTGAGGAGTTTCTTAATACACATTATTACTTCCATAACCCAGATGATGCGTTTGTCTGTTCCTTATGGGCAGCCCACGGGAATATGTTTGATGAGTTTGAAGTAACTCCAAGGCTGCTGATTACCGCACCATTTAAGGCAGCAGGAAAAACTCAAGTCTTGAAGGTGCTACAAAATCTGACGCATAACGCAGTAGAAGGTAGGAATGTAACTGAAGCTACCTTCGTAAGGCTTGGTGGGGATCACAATCTTGCTTACTTTATGGATGAGGGCGATAGGGTTTTCAAGCATGAAACTAGTGACATGACCACTGTTCTAAACATTGGTTATGAAATTGGAGCAAGTTTCTTTAGGTGTGTTGGTAATGACCATACACCAACTGCGTTTCCCGTCTCCTCTGCTGTAGCGATAGCAGGCAAGAATCTTGATTCGATCATGTCAGATACAACTTTATCCAGATCAATTCTGATAAACATGGTAAAGGCGAAGAGAGGACAGATCAGACAGAAGTTTAAGAAGAAAAGACATCTATTAAGACTACAGGAACTTGGTAGAAAACTTAAAAGATGGTGCGATGACAATAGAACTGAGTGCGGTGATTACGAACCTTCATTTCCAGACACTTTTGAGGACAGAGATGAGGACAACTGGACACCGTTAGTAGCCATAGCCTCTGTTGCATCAGAAGAGATGGGTATAAGGGCAATGGATATTGCTCTGGCTAAGTGTTCGATTGCTGAAGAATTAGAAGATGATGTACTGATCAGACTGCTTAAAGACACAAAAGCTGTATACGACAAGCTACTAGACGACCTGACTGGTTACAACAATAACGGTGTTAGTACTCATTGCTTTCAAGTAACCAGACTGGCAACGGAACTTATGTACCTACATGAATGGAAAGATGATGGGGAACAATTCTGGTCAAGGTATAACAGTCGCAAGGATAGTGGTTATTGGAAAGATGAGGATTTGCCTGTCAAAGCTGTGCAACTTACAAATCTGTTCAAGAAGATTGGGCTGGTAAAGACAGGTAAGACAAGAAAGTCCTTTAAGTTGGCAGATGGATCGACAATGAATGGCATCGGTTGGACTGAGTTCTTAAAGATGTTCAAACAGTATGCATCGGATGAGCCTGTAGAAGAATCGCTACCTGACTGGTGTTCAGAAGATGGTGGTACTCACGTACCTAGGTACAGCGAGGTAGCACCGCTACAGGAGGTGTAAGCATGACTAGACAAAAAGCAATAGAAGCGAAATGCAAAGAATGTATCTACGATCCATTGGACGACGGTACTTGGAGGCAACAAGTGGAAGGCTGTGATTTGGTTGACTGTTCCTTATGGGAATACAGGCCAAAGTCCCGCTCAAAGATGCCCGATATGGCTGATAGTGCGCCTGTACAGCTGCACTACGAGGGTAATCACAGGGAGGTAAGGGTGATTGCAAGGGTAGCACCATGACCTGTACAGAGTGGCTCAGGTGGTGCGCATTCTTCGGGACTTTCAATCAGTCTCAGATGCGAGCATTGCTGATCTTTACGAGCATGCTGGAAACGGTTGGCGACTGGGCAGAGTTCGTGGGAATAACCTAAGTCATCCAACAGGAATTACATTAGGAGGGAAATATGGCAAAGCTATTAAGCATAGAAGAACGACAAGACAGAGATTCTGAATTCATTGCAGAGTTCATTAATAATGGCGGTAACGCCACCCAAGCGGCGAAGACTGTAGGCGTATCCGATGGAAGTGCCAGCACTGTAGGTTACCGGATGAAAAACCGGCTGATCAACGACATAGAAGCAGAACAGAAAGAAGCCCTTAAAGGCTATGCGTCAAAGGCGCTACATCAGATACAGACACTTGCAGAAACAGCAGTCAGTGAGAATGTAAAGCTGAATGCCAATCGTGATCTACTGGATAGAGCAGGATGGAAGCCCGTGGAACGATCAGAAGTAACAGAGGTGACGGACTTGCAGAATATGACAATCGAAGAACTACAAACAGAACTAGATGCACTCTATAAAGCAGACGGTAAGAAGCTAGTGGATGCATGAATACTAGATTCCGTCTGAGAAACCTATAAACACAGGAAATACTGGGGTTCTAACGTTGAGAATAATGTCTTCCAGCCCCACCCATACGGTTGTGGATGCCTCTGCCAAACGGGAATAAGATAGCGGGATGAAAAGACTCAATTCTGGCTTCACCCTGATAGAGCTGATGATCGTGGTGGCGATCATTGGCGTACTGGCGGCTATAGCGATACCGCAGTATCAGAACTATGTGGCTAGGGCACAGGTCAGTGAGGCTTTCTCACTGGCCTCAGGGGCGAAGACTGCAGTAGCAGAGTATTTCATGCTTAATGGCACTTTCCCGGCAGACAATGGCACGGCGGGATTGTCTGAAGCTACGGACATCAGTGGTAATTATGTGGAATCGGTGACGGTTGCTGGTGGAACAATTACCGCACTATTTTCTGACACTGAGGCCCATTCCAAACTTCAAGGCAAGTCAATGGTACTGACTGCAGTTGATAACGGAGGTTCTATAGGTTTTTCCTGCAGTGGTACGGACATCAAAGCTTATCTTCCCTCAAGTTGTGATGTTGCAAGTGCCGCGAGTGGAGGCGGTACGTCTGGTGGGGATGCAGATGGGGGCGCGACGGCAGGGGCGGACGCAGACGCAGGGGGTAACGGGCCGAAGTGGAAGGTGTTGGGCTACGACAACGCGAATGCCTGTAAGGCCGCCCTCACCATGGAAGAATGCGTGGGATAGGGAGCGGCGAAGTAGTTGGTTGGGGCTTTCAGCACCCTGTAACGGGAGACGCATATGCCACGAGTACTATTGGAACGCCCCGAAAAATACAGTTTTAGTTGGATGTTGGGAATGAATCACATCTACACATTCCTCTGTCTATTTCTGTGTAGTGGTGTTGTTAGCGCCGATATTTCCGGTATGGCCTTAATTAGTGACGGTGACACCATCACTATCAGCGGTATGAAGGTGCGTCTCAATGGTATTGATACCCCAGAGAGAAACCAAGTCTGCAGAAAAGCCGGTGTAACTTGGAAATGTGGGTACGAGGTAACCGAAACTCTCAGAGGGTGGCTCGATACCAAGGAGGTAAGGTGTCTCGGAGATAGGAAAGATCGCTATGGCCGTCTGATCGCAGATTGTTTTGTTGATGGCTATAACGTCAACGCAAGGCTTGTGTATGAAGGGCTAGCACTGGCCTATAGAAAGTACTCCAAGAAATATATTCCAGAGGAAGATAAGGCCAGAGCCGCTAAACGAGGTTTATGGGCTGGAGAGTTTGTTGCCCCCTGGGATTGGCGAAGGGGAAAGCGATTAGAACCTGATTACTAGTACGGCGTTATAGGCACTTACTCAAATGGTGAATGGCTCTATGATCCCATTCATCTTGACGCCCCACTACTGATAGGCGAATGATAAATATTTGTCATGATCCGTTCACCCTAAAGGATGGGTGAGTTGTGAATTTGCCGAAGGTCCATTATTTGTGGTGAACTTAGGGCATCTTTTCCCACAAGATAGAAACTAAGGAATTGCCTATGCTAACAATTACAGCAATCATTCGCACAAAGAAAGGTCATGAAGAGACGGTCCGGCAAGCTCTTCTAGATCACGCAGCCAATGTCGAAAGAGACGAACCAAATACAATCGGTTTCTATATCTCACAAGACCCAAATGATCCTTGCGTCTTTGCGACTTATGAGCGGTTCACAGATCAAGAAGCGATGGACAGCCACAACAATTCAGAATCTGTTGCTAAGTTTTTTGCTATCGCTGGACCGATCCTTGATGGGGATGTGACCTTGCTGACCGCAGAAGAGATATCTTTTAAAGGCTAGAAGCTAACTAATTCCGTCTGTTCCAGCAGAAAGGTTTACAGTTTTAGTGGGATGTTGGGAATGAAACTTATCGACCTACACAAACGGTACATCGAGTGGTGGCAGAGAAAACTGTATTTTGATCGCGTTACTTGTTATATGGCTGGTTAAATAGCCTCAAATCGATGAACAAACAAGATTAATATCTATCCCAACCTTCTCACCAAATCCTCTGCCCGTAAATGCGTATAGCGCCTCTCTATTTGCCGTCACGGTTCCGGGAGGCACGAATGCGGCGATAGATAAAAATGCCGCACCACACCACAGCGGCAGTAATCACGAGGCCGAAGTTTAAAATCAAAACGAATGACCAGATGTCCATTCACACAGAGGAGAGATAGGATATGTCAGGCTACATTCGGACTGATGTGGAGCTTTCTATTAAGGAAGGGAAGCTTGATGATTTCAAGGCGTTAGTAAACACCATGATCAAAATGACCGATGTGAACGAACCCAACACATTAGTCTATGAATGGTATATCAGCGAAGATGGCAGCGAGTGTCACTTACTTGAAACTTTCAAGGACTCTGACGCATTCATGGTCCACTTGGGAAACGTCAGTCACATGTTTGACACACTGTTTGGATTGGCGACCATGACCCGATTCAAAATATATGGCAGTCCATCCGCCGAGCTACAACAAGCTCTTGACCCGTTGGGTGTCCAGTATTTTTCGCATTTTAATGGAGTCACTCGCTAACTGGACCTAATGAATCAAAAATCACCTTGTCCTGACTCTAAATAAATCCACAGTGCTACAACTATGACGAACAGTACAACTACCTCTACACCTGTAATGAGAATCGTCTTTAACAAAAATCCCCAGAAATCATTATCCTTACCGTCTTTACGCTTCGCTTGCCTGTCTTCTACTTCTCTAAAGTTACGTCTTTCTTCAATTTTTCTCTGTTCTCATCGTTAGTTAGATGTGTTTACGTCGGTATCGTCAATTCAAACGTTACCTTGTCTTTAATTGGTAACAATGTGATGTCTCCACCGTGGGCAATCAGTAGAGCTTTTACATAAGCAAGCCCAGAACCACTTTTTCGCGTGTAATCACGCACTGTGCTGAAAAAAGGTTCAAATATTCGATCTGAAATGTCTTCTGGGATCGATTTCCCATCATTACTGACTTGTAGTTGCACCGTCTTATTGGTGTCATTGAATTTGCTGGTGACTTTGATGTTAACGTCGTCGCCACCATGTCGTTTCGCATTTTCAATAATGCTGGTGACAATAGAATTGAGTAGTTCGGGTTCCATGTTGACGTCAGAGACGTCTTTGTTGGTTTCAATCTGGAGTTGATGACTCGAATTGAGCGATAGAATGCTTGTTAGTACATCGTTGACGTTAGCGCGAGCAGTCTCATCTGGTTTTAAATTGCGTGCTGTAGAGATCTTTGAGAGGTCGTTTACCAAATCAAGAAGACGCTCACTGCTCTTATTGATATTGGAAAGAAAATGTTGCCGTTTTTCGGGTGGCATGGCGTCCCAGTCATCTTCTAATACATCGACAGTGTTTGTGATTGCTGCAATAGGTGTTTTGAATTCATGGGACGCATGATGTGCAAGAGTTTGCACATACTTGGCATCATTTCTTAGAGCCTCATCCATATTTGTGATGGCAGTTCGAAGGTCGTCGATTTCCCGCGCTGCAAACAGCGGTACTTGAATGTCGGTGATCCGACTACCGGCTGTTATCTGCTGAGTTTGTCGAATCAGTCTTCGAATAGGTCGGGTGATAGCAAGTACAAAGAGTAGGGCACCACCGATGATCACAATAAATGTGAGAATGATGTATCTGGAGACTCGACTACCATAGTGATAGTACGACTCTGTATCCGTGGTGTTGCCGAACAAATCGGCGATTGGGTTTGGGGGAGCCCGGGTAAGTACCACTGTACCTAACAACCGATTGTTTTGAACGATGGGCACTGCTGTAAAGACAACCCTGCTGTCATCAGAGACACTCATTTGCCGCATAAAACTCAGATGGTCGCCATTGAGTGCCCGCTGAACACCAATCTCATCGCTAAGCAACAGTCCCGTATCTAAGGTGTTTGAAGCCACAACCACACCGTTGTAATCGGTTATGTGGATCGTTGAATTAGTGACATTCTCCGCTTTAACTAAGGAAGGCAGCAAAGTTTTACCTACGTCTAAGGCAACATGATCCGCTGGTTTACCAGCTACGGGATCGGCCAAGGGAGGATGAACTGGATCGCCGAACCGGCTCAACGCAGTATGCCGTTCTGGCAGTTGAAAGTTAGTCTTCGACGACGTCTGTGTTTGCTCAAAAGTGTTCGTTAATTCTTTTCCATAAGCATCTAGAGAGGTTGAATCTTGAGTGTGGAGTTGCAGTACAGTCCGATAGGCTGACGCTAAGGCGCTACCTTGGGTGTAAATGATTCTTTCCGTTTGGCGAATTTTTGCTCCCTGTACGTAGATCACAGACAGCGCCAGACCAATCGATGCCACAACAAATCCAGCAATCCCGATCATAAATATGATGCCTATGCGGGGACGGGACCCTTGTTCAAAAACTCTCATTTAGGCTTGACCAGTCTGTATCCTCTACCATGCACCGTTTCGATGGGATTGGGTCCGTAATTTTCAAATTTAGCGCGAATGTTTGCGATATGACTATCAATCGTTCTTCGATCAACGATACGTTCCATCATTTCATCACGGTGGAAAATCTTGTTTGGATTACCCAGCATGATTCTTAATATTTCGAGTTCTTTCTCTGATGGTGGCGGGTCGATCTCATGGTCACAATAAAATACCTCACCTGTTTCGGTGTTGAACCGAATGTTGTTCCACTGAAGCTCCTCACTTTCTTTCGATGATTCAATTGCCACTGACGCTTTGATGTTGTCTATTTGTCTAAGTGTGGCTTTAACCAGCTCCAACAGCTCCTCCATGTGAAACGGTTTCGCTAGATAGTGATCTCCACCTGTGGATAGGCCTCGCACCTTGTCCTCTAGCTGGTCTAATGAAGAAATAAATATGATGGGGACATAGGGGCCTGATCGTCTTTCCCGCAACTCAGTACAAACCGCAAGCCCATCCTTATCGGGCATCAATATATCCAGCAGAATCAGATCAGGTATGTGGCGATCAAAGCACGCGATAGCCTCAACGCCGTTTACGGCCTCAATGACCTCGTAACTTTGTTTTTTGAGCGCCCAAGCAATGGACTCTCGAATAATGGGGTCGTCGTCAACTACTAGGATTGATTTGGTCAATTTCTATGGCGCTTGAAACGTACAAAACGACATTAACGGTTTTCGTTGGTCTGTTCTAGTCATGCGGCCTCTTTTGCACATATTTTCCACATTATTTTCACTATCTCTCAACGTTCTCGAAACTGCCTCGGCGTAGATTTACAGTCATTGTTAGTACAGCAGCGTCTGTACGAAAGTTATCAAGGATAAGTTAAATCTGGAGAAAACGATGCTCGAGATGAACGAAATTTCCCCAAACGAAGCGTACTACAGCCATGGTATCGCGCATGGCGATATTAAGAACGCAACAAAAGAGAATCCCGCCAGAATCATCCGATACGAGTTTGTGGCTCGCCAGTATGAGGGCTATCTGGA
>JYMV01020646.1_pt1 | contig 11038 bp, 8 predicted proteins | sample 338911 | NCBI WGS metagenome assembly JYMV01 (sample SAMN03354496, study PRJNA234377) | hydrothermal vent metagenome | biome: Deep sea; feature: Hydrothermal plumes at the Eastern Lau Spreading Center, Western Pacific Ocean; material: Seawater | place: Tonga | collected 2009 | depth 2000 m m
CCCTTTTCATTTCTGGAAGGATATATAGATGAACCCCTGCTTCTCATTAAAAATGAGGATGTTATTAATTGCTATTCCAATGTCTGCACCCATCGTGCCCATTTAGTGGCCACATTAATATCCTTTGCTAATCCTTTATGTACAAAGGGTACATGAAATCCTTCTAAATAATTTTCACAATAGAGTGCCCAATGGGCATCAATTTCCCAGGTTGCTGAATTGTGCTTATCATGGATTAATTCATCAAAGGGAAAATTGGGCAACCGCATTTCAATATCATTCAGAACTGGTGTTAAATCAACACTGGGATTCAGCGATGCAAAAATAAAATTGTTCCATTTCAAAATGGGTATAGACTTCAGATTATCCTTTTTAGTTGGAAAGTTTTTAACATCCTCAAATCCCTTCATAGAATTAAAGGTGCCATCTAAATTATAGGTGCGACCATGATAGGGGCAGCGAAGTTTATTAATGTTACAGGGCTCACTGGCCACTAAATGGGCACGATGGGTGCAGACATTTGAATAGCAATTAATAACATCCTCATTTTTAATGAGAAGCAGGGGTTCATCTATATATCCTTTCAGAAATGAAAAGGGAAAAATAGTATGATCGTTAAAGGTTGAGGAGTGGGTGATAAATTGCCAAGAAGGTGCAAAAATCTTTTCTTTACAGTCTATAAATATTTCAGGATTTACATAAAATTCAGAAGAAAGGGTTTCAGCCTGTGTAATATTGGGATTAATACTAAACTTCGTCGGCATCTTTCTGAAGTTTATTTACGATTCAATGAGCCGTTTCTGTACTACCTGTAAAGCTTCATCTTTAGAAATTCTCTCTTGCTCCATTGTATCTCTATCACGGATTGTAACCGTTCCATCTTCCGTGGTTTGTCCATCAATGGTGATGCAATAGGGAGTTCCTGCTTCATCATGCCGGCGGTAACGTTTTCCAATGGAATGTTGCTCATCATAGCGGGCATTGATGCCGGCTTTAAAAAATCCGCTCACCATTTCTCTGGCAATTTCCGGTAATCCCTCTTTCTTTACCAAGGGAAGTACCGCTACTTTGATAGGTGCCAATCTGGGGTGAAGTTTCATTACTACCCGTGAGCTATCTTCACCATCGGCATTGGGTACCGTTTCTTCATGGTAGGCATCCAAAAGATACACCAATAGTCCTCGGGTGACCCCGGCAGCAGGTTCAATTACATAGGGAGTATATCTCCAACCATTTTTACCTGTTTCGGGGTCTTGTTTCTGTTGATCAAAGTAACTAAGTTTAGCACCGGAATGTTCGGCATGTTTTTTTAAATCGTAGTCCGTTCGACTGGCAACGCCCTCTAATTCATCAAATCCCCAGGGATATTCATATTCAATATCATAACAGGCATCGGCATAGTGTGCCAGTTCATCTTTTTCATGGGCTCTATATCGGAATTTACTGGGGTCATTTGCCAGTTTCTGCCACCATTCCATGCGTCTATCACGCCAATAGTCCAGCCATTCTTTTTGAGTTCCGGGCTCTACAAAAAATTCCATTTCCATTTGCTCAAACTCGCAGGATCGGAAAATAAAATGTTCCACTGTAACCTCATTCCGAAAACTCTTTCCCATCTGGGCAATACCAAAGGGAACTTTCATGCTCATGGACTGCTGACAATTTAGAAACTGTACAAACATGGCTTGGGCTGTTTCCGGGCGAAGATACACAGCGGATTTTTTAACTATTCCTTCAATGCCTGTCCGCAGATCCTTGCCATCTAATTCTTTGTTTTTTTCTACATAAGCGGTAATGTCACCCAGCACATCAATAGGGCCAATCTGACTTCGGAACATGAGATTGAATTGACGCTCATCACTGAGAAAAGGGCTTCCAAAAGTGGGGCTTACATAGCCCCGATATGGAAATGTTTCCGTGGGCTTGTCACTATCATCGGGGAAAAATCCCATTGTATTTTCATCAATAACTTTCATACCATACAGTGTTTTTCCATTGCGCTTTAATTCAATATTGAACCGTTTTTGAATAGCCTCCACATAAGTTTTTGCCTGTCCTTTATCTGCACATTCAATAGGAAGTTCATCTTTGGGCTGGGGTCGAGGGGCTTTATCAGCTCTAAAGCGTTCCTTACTGATTAGGCAGTCCACCAAGGGGTCAGAAAATCCTGCCAAATGCCCGGATGCTTGCCAAACCTTTGTATGCATTATGATTGAGGCATCAATTCCGATGACATCCTCCCGTTCATGCACCATTGAGCGCCACCATTCGTTCATAATATTACGCTTCAACTCCACTCCAAGGGGACCATAATCATAGGCTGATTTCAATCCGCCATAAATTTCACTGCTCTGGAATACAAAGCCTCTCTGTTTTGAAAGAGAAATTACTTTTTCCATTAAAGAACTGGAATTATTTTCAGCCATTTAAATCCTTTTTATATACTTAATAATTAGTGGAAAACTTAGGATGCTGTGAATATGGACGCCAATGCCTTGTGTCCGCAATAAAAATTTTATTTTCTTTTCTTAAACCGACGCTTGGAGGGGCCCTTAGCTTTTTTATCTGCTATAAGCTGCAGAGCAATATCCAGTGTAACTTCATCTGATGTCGTTTCCTTGGGGAGGGTTGCATTGATTTTGCCATCGGTGACATAGGCTCCGTATCTTCCATCTTTTATTTCAATTGCCATTTGTGTTTTGGGGTCAATGCCTAATTCTTTAATAACCCGAGCACCCGCTTTTGTTTTCTCTGTTGCTAATATTTCAACTGCCCTGTTTAGACTCAGATCAAGAATGCTGTCTGGCGCAATAACACTTCGGGTCGTTTTTCCACAGCGAATATAGGGCCCATACCTTCCAATATCAGATTTAACCATATCGCCACTCTCAGGATGTTTGCCCAAATCTTTGGGTAGTGCAATTAATTTGAGAGCAATCTCCGGGGTTACTTCTGCTTGGGTCATCCCCGGTAATAACGATTTCATTTTATCACCACATTGAATATAAGGTCCAAAGCGTCCATCTTTGAACAGGACGGGTTCACCTGAGTCCGGATGGCTACATAATTCTGTAGGGCCTTCAGCTTTTTTCTGCAGACTTATCAATGCGTTTTTAAAATTTAATTCGCTGGGGATAGAATCATCCGGCAGGGTGGTATTTGTTTCTCCATCCTGGATGTATACTCCATAACGCCCAATTTTTACCGTAATGGTTTTACCGGAATCATCTTTTAATTCCATGATGGTCCGGGATTTTTCTTTATCAACTTCATTTTCTAATAATGCTTCGAGTCCCGCAGTCCCATTTTCACCTTTATAGAATTGGGTGAGAAAATCTTCTGACTTCATTTCATTTCTGGAAATAGCATCCAACGTATTCTCTAAATCGGCAGTATATTGAAGGTTTACCATATCGGTGAAATTGCTTTCTAAAAATTGTATAACCGCATAGGCTGTAAAAGTGGGGATGAGCGCACCGTTTACCTTTCGGGCATAGCCACGATTTTGGATATTGCCCATAATTGCTGCATAGGTTGATGGTCTACCAATACCCAAGGCCTCAAGCTCTTTTATCAGGGTTGCCTCTGTAAATCGTGGAGATGGTTTGGTAAAATGCTGGTTTGGAGTGAAGTCTTTTCCAGTTACAGATTCGCCTTCCTGCATGGGAGGAAGTATGGATTCTTTGTCATCTCTTTCCTTTTTAGGATCATCAATATCTTCAACATATACTTTTAAAAATCCCGGGAATTCTATCACTTTACCATGAGCATCAAACATGGCTTTCCCATCAGAAATTTCCACATTTGTTTTAAGTAATTTTGCAGATTTCATTTGGCTGGCAAGAGTTCGTTTCCAAATCATGTCATAGAGTTTCCATTCTTGACCATCCAGCTTTCCCTGTATATCTTTCGGGTTCTTAAAAGTAGCTCCCGCTGGCCGAATTGCTTCATGTGCTTCCTGGGCATTCTTTACTTTACTTTTGTATATAGGGGGGGTTTCCGGGAGATATTCCGCCCCAAATAAAGATTTAATTGCATTTCGAGATCCATTAATTGCTTCGCTGGATAAACTCACAGAATCAGTACGCATATAGGTTATGTAACCTTCTTCATAGAGCTTTTGTGCGTTACGCATTACCTGTTGAGAGGACATCCTTAATTTCCGAACCCCTTCTTGCTGTAAGGTGGATGTAATAAATGGGGGGTATGGATTTTGCTTGGCGGGTTTCTGCTCAACTTTGGTAACCTTCCAGTCTGAATTTAGAAATGATTCTGCTAAACTTTCAGCTTTAGTCTTATCCAATGCTAATAAATTAGACTTTGAAAGTTTACCCGTTTCTTTGTCAAAATCTTTACCAATAGCAATTTTTTGTCCATCTAATGCTTTTAGACGTGCCTCAAAAGATTCTCCTTTTGAGTCAAACTGAGTAATAATACTCCAATATTCACTTTCAATAAATCTAGCACGTTCTTTTTCTCTGTCAACTACAATTTTTACAGCGGGGCTTTGAACCCGGCCAGCAGATAAACCTCCTTTTACATTAAACCATAATTTTTTTGAAACCAAATATCCCCATAGCCTATCTAGGATGCGCCTGGCTTCTTGTGCGCTTACTAAGGATTGGTCAATATCACGTATATGGTCAAAAGATTCTTGAATGGCTGTTTTCGTAATTTCATGAAAGGCCAATCGTTTAACAGGAATTTTTGGATCCAGAAGTTCCATTAGATGCCAGGCAATGGCTTCACCCTCACGATCTGGATCAGTAGCTAAATATAGAGTTGAAGCATTCTTCAGTAATTTTTTTAACTGAGTAATTACTTTTGATTTATCTTTGGATGCAACATAAGTAGGTTTAAATCCATTATCTACATCCACGCCTAATTCGTTTTTAGGGAGGTCGCGGATGTGCCCTACCGAAGCTTCAATCTGGTAGTCGTCCCCCAAAAATCGTTTCAGTGTTTTCGCCTTTGAAGGTGATTCTACAATGATTAAATTATGTAAATCCGTTGCCATATATATAAAACTTACATCCACCGACAATGTATAAAGCAAATGGAATTTTTAATTATTTTAATAAAATATCCTGTAATTTTAACTATGCGATACAATGGCACTCTTTTAAAAATGGAAACTAAATTAGCAAATCCTATAGAATATGAATTGCCTATTGGTGATGAGTTAGTATATATGAATCATCTTATTGGCAAGTACATTGCTTTCAAATGGCTGAAAGAAATCTACTGTGTGGTCTGCGGACGGAAAACAAATAAATCTTTTGCCCAGGGATTTTGTTACCCCTGTTTTCTGAATGCGCCGGAAACATCTGAATGTATTTTCAGACCCGAACTGTGTCAGGCACAGGATGGTATTGCCCGGGATATGGATTGGGCAGAAGCTCATTGTCTGCAGGATCATTTTGTGTATTTGGCAATTTCCAGTGGTGTAAAAGTGGGAGTAACACGCTCAGGTCAAATTCCTACACGGTGGATTGACCAAGGTGCCTGGCAGGCCATCAAACTGGCCAAAACACCCAACCGCTATACTGCAGGACTCATAGAAGTTGCCTTGAAAGAACATATATCTGATCGTACCAATTGGCAGCGTATGCTGAAAAATCAACTCATAGAAGGGGTGGATTTAACAGTAGCAAAAAGGGAGATGATAGCCCACCTTCCTTCGGAGCTTCAGAATTATATAAGTGAAGAAAATGATATTACTGAAATTAATTACCCCGTAAATGAATATCCTGAAAAAGTGAAATCTCTTAGCTTCGATAAATTAGAGGAAATTACTGGCCGGCTCTGGGGGGTTAAGGGTCAGTACTTAATTTTTGATGACGGAACAGTATTAAATATGCGCAAGCACACAGGGTACATGGTGGTGCTCGAGGTTTAACAAGTAATCAATTTATCCTTTTTAATACGCCCGTAAGAATTGAAAATTACAGCCCCACACATTTTACATTAGAATAACATTTTGAAAATTATTATATCATCATTACCTAATAACCCCTGGTGGGGAAATGGTACGCCTCAATATGAGGATAATCCTGCCATGGTTCTGGGTACCCAACCAAATCAGGAATTGCTTGAAAGGGAGTGGAAGGCTCTTTCTCAAATGCTTACCGAAAAATCTCTTGCCTTAGATATTATTCCATTTCCTTCAAAATTAGATGGTATGAATTCTAATAAATGGAAACATGATTTTGTATTTGTACGAGATCTGTATGTGGGCAATCAAAGGGGTGATGTTGTAATTGCCCGATTTAGAGAAAAAGAACGTCAAGGTGAAGTAAAAATAATTGAAGAATGGTTAGTGGATCAAGATGTTAATGTTCATACGCTTCCCAATGATGATGATCATTTTATAGAGGGAGGGGAGTTCTATTATTGTTCCAATGAAAATATATTATTTGCTGGTGAATCTCGAAATAGCCGCAAGGGAAATGAAAAGACCGCTGAACTGTTAGATGTGGAAGAACTCGTGATTTTACGATCTAATTCCTTTCATTTGGACACCCTTTGTACACCAGTATTTAATTCAGATAATCAACTCTGTTTACTGATTGCATGTACCGCCTTATTAGAAAAGGAATCTGTGAATCAGTTAAAAAAATTGATGCATAATCGAAATATTCCCATATTGGAAATTCCACCGGAAGAAGCTATCGGCACTACCAATAAATTGGGGAGTTTTGCCGTGAACTGTCTGCCATTGCCAGGTCAATTAATTGGAGCTGCTGAATTTAAATCTGAAACAGTAAGGACTGCCTTAATAGAACATAATATCACCCATTCTGTTGTGTCCTTGACCCAGTTTCATTTGAGTGGAGGTTCTGTCCACTGTCTCACTAACGAACTTTGATTTAATTTATTAAATATAAATTCCCCTGCAACCATAGTTCCTAATACTTCTGTTTTTAAAATTTCTTTTTCCGGGCATTCCGTTATATCCTGATTTAGGAACGTTAAATCTGCATCAAACCCTGGCCGTATTTTCCCTCGTCTATGTTCTGCAAATTCGCCATAGGCAGCCCAAGTAGTAAACATTTTTAGGGCATCTATTCTGCTCACAGCCTCCTGTTTCTGCCAACCATCATTTGGTGTACCATTATGATTTTTCCGAGTAACGGCAGCATAATATTCGAATATTGGATTTCCCTCTTCAATAGGACAATCAGAACCCCCGGGTATTTTACATCCAGCATCAATGAATGACTGCCAACGTGATATTCGATGTAATCGATTTGAGCCTAGCCTATCATGTAACCAGGGCATATCGCTTGTACAATGACTTGGCTGCATAGAAGGGACGATGCCAGCTTTTGCAAATCGTGGAATATCCTCATCACAGACCATTTGGGCATGCTCTATGCGCCAGCGATGGTTTTTAATTTCCGCTACTTCATTAGAATATGAATCTAATACCATTCTATTTCCACGGTCGCCAATGGCGTGGGTACAAAGCTGAAAGCCAGCATCTCTGCAGCGTATTGTTAATTTTTCAAACTCATCATGCGTAATTAAAATAAGCCCACAATTGGAATGGTCATCAGAATAGGGCTCTAATAATGCAGCACCACGACTGCCTAAGGCGCCATCAATAAATGCCTTCACCGAGCGAATGGTATAATTTTCTGAATTGAAAAAGCCCTCCTTAAAAAACTGTTTTAACAGTTTAGGGTAACTACTCCCCAACATGCCGTAAACCCGGATTGGTAATTTTCCATTTGCTGACATTTGTTGTAACACTTTTACTGTGACGGGGTCCTGCCAGGCATCATGAATGTTGGTAATTCCCCTTGGAATTATAATCTTCAGCGCCAAATTGATCCATTTTTCTACTGTGCTTTCATCAGGTTTAGGCATAACAAATTGAACCGGATTCATGGCATTATCAATGAGGATGCAGTCATTTATGATATCTCCACCCTCCGGTGGATTGGGTGCTACATCCAAGCCTGAGAGTTCCATGGCCTTTTGATTCACCCAAGCCGAATGACCATCAATTCTATTCAGCATTATTGGCTGGTAAATTGGCAGTGAGTTTAGAATGTCTGCTTTGGGAAAATGAGAGTCGCGCCATTTATTATGATCCCAACCAAATCCTATTATCCAATCATTATGGCTCATCTTGGCACTTTTCTTTAATACTTTTTCTGCCACTTCATGAGACGATCTACAATCCTTCAGTTGAAGTGTGTCCAGCTGTTTTCCCAAATTAGTGAGATGAAAATGAGAGTCTGTAAACCCGGGAATGACGGTCGCACCTTGAAGATCTATGCTTTTATGGTTATGATCTATGGCATTTATACCAGAAATTTTACCATTTTCCAAGGAAATAGTATCTGCGCTTGGGCATGATTCATCCAGCGTAATAATATTACCATTTACTAAATTTATTTTACAACCCATGTTTAAATTTAGGATTATGCTTTGGCATAAATGTGGATTAAATTGAAACTTATATGAATTATAGGGAAATATAAATTGAATAATATAATTGATCTTAGAAGCGATACGGTTACTCTTCCATCAGATGAAATGCGTCAAACTATAGCAAGTGCTAAGCTGGGTGACGATGTGTTTGCGGAAGATCCGTGTGTAAATAAACTAGAACAAAAAGCTGCTTTAATGATGGGAATGGAGAGAGGATTATTGGTTCCCAGCGGAACCATGGGAAATTTGGTATCTATTTTAGTTCATTGCCAAAGAGGCACTGAAATTATATTGGGCGATAAGGCTCATACTTTTGTTTACGAAGCTGGTGGTATCTCTGCATTTGGCGGGATCCATTCAAGACAGTTAACAAATCAAACAGATGGTACTATTGATATTGATGAAATAAAATCTGCTATCCGCATGGATAATGATCACTTTCCTAAAACATCTGCCATCACACTGGAAAATACCCACAATCTCTGTAATGGCTCGCCCCTTTCACCAGATTATATTAAGGATGTAGCTCAAATTGCCCGTGATAATGATATGAAGCTGCATATTGACGGGGCCCGCATTTTCAATGCAGCAGTAGCACTTGATGTAGATGTGAAGGATCTGGTAGCGGATTCCGATTCGATCACCTTTTGCCTTTCCAAAGGCCTGGCTGCTCCCATTGGCTCAGTCATTTGCGGAAGTGAAAAGTTTATCTATCATGCCCGCCGAACTCGAAAGGCGCTGGGTGGGGGTATGCGACAGGCAGGAATCATAGCATCTGCTGGTCTTTATTCACTGGATAATATGTTAGATCAGATTCATGAAGACCATAAAAATGCCAAGCGCCTAGCTGCAGGAATTGATGATATTGATGGCTTATCGATTAATAAGAAAAATATTAAAAGCAATATACTCTATTTTGATATTGAAAAAGGGGGAAATCGCGGTGAAGAACTAGCCCGCCAAACTAAAAATATTGAAATTTATCCGTTTGAAATCGCCCTGGATAATACCCGCTTTTTTGAAAGCCGTCCTGGCCGCTTTAGATTGGTAACACATTATGGTATTACCAGAGATGATATAGAAAAAGCGTTGGCAACCCTAAAAAATATGGTAAAATAAAAAAACCCTGCTAGAAGCAGGGCTTTTAATTATTTAGTGTTGTTATTAGTTTAGCCTAATACAATATTTACCAGCAGTACAATATCCAGGACATTTAATATACCATCCCCGTTTACATCAGAACAGTCATCGGACTCTGCGTTGCCCAGTACCAGGTTAACCAGCAGCACGATATCCAGCACATTTGTAAGACCATCTTCATTTAAATCCCCCTCCAAAGCGCAACCTCCGCCCCCACTTCCAATTGTAATGGGTAGGTTAATTTGTGCTGCCGGATAGTTTTCTATATCATCATCGGCAAACCAAAAATGGGCATCATAGTCGCCATCTAATACATCTTCACTTGTAAATGATGCGGAAAAGCGCACACCATCTTCATAGGTATGACCATCTGGGATCATGTCCATTGCAAAGAAACAATTATCTGTTCCGGAATCGCAAATTTGAGCAGATTTAAACCAAGGCAAGTTTCCATCACCATCTGAATATGTAACAGATAAAGTATTGGTTTCGCTATCAAATTCAGGGTTGCTGAGCGATATTTCCATCCTGGTTTGTTGTTGCACAAATCATTAGCCCTGGGTCAGTTGTATCCAATACTTCCGCTGCAACATCCAAGCCATCAAGAGAAGCTTCTACTGTCACGCCCAACACGATAAAACCATTAAATGAATTTGGCCAAGTTCCCCAGTCAGAATCGTTAATAAGATAGCTCATCAATGCCGTTGCCTGCATATCATTCCCGCTGGTGGTATATGAAATATTTGTAGTAATATAGTCAAATCCTTCTAGCTCTCCGGTAGTTAAATCCCCGGTTAATTTCAACAGTCCTGGTGTTAGCTGACCAAAGCCGCCGTCACCGTATCCAATTGCATAAGCTACAGCAACTTCCGCCTCAGGGTTCACGATACCCACACCATAGATATACCAGGGACCGAAAAGACCGCCCTCATCGCAGCACCCTCCATTTAAAGTAAGACTCATGTAAAACCGTTCTACATCTGTATAGGGATTTCCTTCACCATCCACAGCAACACTGCCTTTATAGGTACCCCTTACAGCGGTAATATCCTGATTGGATGAGGCGTCCCCTGCAGGTTCATCAACCATGTGAGCATATAAATTACTGCCTGGAGGCCAGTTACCATTAATATTATGAGGTGTTCCGGATACAATGATTTGACCATAATTATAGCCCAGTGCCTCAGAATTTACTAATCCAGATAGATAGGCAAATGCAGTGTTTCCATTTCCGGTTGATATGGTTCCTCCCCAGGTAGTTTCATACCCGGCAGTACCCATGGGGTTTGCGGGGGCTGATTGCCAAGAAGCTTGACCATCGGTCGAAACATAAACATTGGAAGATACTATACCGGCTGCTAATTCTTCTGATATATCTGCGATATTCCCAAACCTATTATATTTTATCAGAAGATGAAAATATTGGCCCATTAAAGGCTATTTCAAAAAGTAAAGA